>MDSW01183146.1_pt1 | contig 38376 bp, 34 predicted proteins | sample 811171 | NCBI WGS metagenome assembly MDSW01 (sample SAMN05326641, study PRJNA326480) | marine metagenome | isolation source: seawater | place: Atlantic Ocean: North West | collected 2012 | reverse complement strand
CTTCCATGTCTTAAGACAAAGTACCATCGGCGCAGAAAGGCTTGACTTCCGAGTTCGGAATGGGATCGGGTATTACACTTTCGCAATAATCACCAGGCGAAGGTTTTATACACAAAATATTTATAAAGTAAACAATAAATGAAATAAAAAAATCTTGTAATTTTGGCTTTAAGACTAAATATCTTTCATTAAATCTATGATAAAATCTGTCAAAAATGATTGTTAAATTTTCTTTCTAGCTTGAGTTAATTCAAAACCTACCATTTCTCTCACAAGTTCTTTAATTCCAATTTTTGGTTTCCAATTTAATTCCTTTCTTGCTTTTCTAGAATCGCCTAATAAAGTGTCCACTTCTAATGGTCTAAAATATTCCTTGCTACAAGCTACAATACAGTTGCCTTTGTCATCATAGCATTTTGCATTAATTCCATCTCCTTTCCATCTGAACTTTATATTAAGTTCTTTTAAAGTAAAATTTATGAACTGTTTAACAGTATATTGCTTTCCAGTTGAAATTACATAATCCGACGGATTTTTCTTTTGCATCATTTTCCACATAGCTTCAACATAATCTTTAGCATGTCCCCAATCTCTTTTTGATTTAATATTTCCTAAATAAAGAGTTTTTTGTTTTTTCAATTTTATATTACAAAGTCCTATTATTATCTTCCTCGTAACAAATGTTTCACCTCTTCTAGGACTTTCATGGTTAAATAAAATTCCATTACATGCAAAAATATTATATGCCTCTCTGTAATTTACTGTTATCCAGTGAGCATAAACTTTTGCAACGCCGTAGGGACTTCTTGGATAAAAAGGGGTTTTTTCATTTTGCGGTATCTCTTTGACTTTGCCAAACATTTCTGATGTTCCAGCTTGATAGAACTTTGTTTTATTTTCAAGACCATGAAATTTTATTGCCTCTAATATTCTTAACGCTCCAATTGCATCAGCATTTCCAGTATATTCTGGAACTTCAAAAGAAACTGACACATGTGATTGAGCGGCTAGGTTATAAATTTCATCAGGCTTTATTTTTCTAATTAATGTTGAAACTGAAATAGCATCTGTAATATCTCCATAATGTAAAAAAAAATTTCTTTTCCCCTCAAATCGATCCTGATAAATATGATCTACTCTACTTGTGTTTAATGATGATGAACGCCTTTTAACTCCATGAACAAAATATTTTTTTTTTATTAAATAATCTGCTAAATAAGATCCATCTTGTCCTGTTACTCCAAAAATTAGTGCTATTTTTTTTTTCATTAATGATTAACAGATACCATAGATATTAAATTAATATCAAGAAATTAAAATTTTACTTTAGTTTATCCTTAAAAGAACTGAGTTTAATATAAATAATTGAATAAAGAAATATATTTATGAAAATAAGGAGTATTTGGGTTTTTGTATGATAAATAAACTGAGATCCGATAATGAAAATAATTAAATTATAAAAATTTATCAACTGTGCAGTAAAAATATTGGCTGTAAAAATTTTTAAATTAAACCTTTTCTTTATAAAAGAAAATATTAGTTGATGAAAATGATATCTGTCTGGATACATAGGAGATTTGTTTAAAACATTTTTTCTTATTATTGAGAATAAATTTTCAAAGCATGGGTACCAAAGTAAAAGTATAATAAAAAATGGTGATATTTTTGAATTTAGATTGTAAATATCTATTAAGAAAATTGCATAACTAAAGCCTAATAAATATGATCCAGCATCTCCTAAATATATTTTATTTAAGGAATTCAAAATAAACACTATTATTAATAAAGATAAAATATGTACTACCGAAACTTCTTTTAAAATAATGCTTTCATTTAAATTTAGGAAGTAAATTATTATCATAATTATTAAATAGTAGCCTATTACCAATGTATTCAAACCATCAATAAAATTTGTGCCATTAATTACTATTAAAATACAAAAACATAAAAATAGGTAATTGATTATAAAGTTACTTAATATCTTATCCAAAATATCAATTCTGGTGTCTGTAATCTGAATATCATTAAAAAATATAAAAAAAATGACGAGTAACATTTGTAATAAAAATCTAATACCTGCTGATTTTATTAATTTTAAGTCTGAAAAAGTTCCTAAAATTAAAATTGTAAATGAAGAAAGAATAAATGAATAAATATTATTTTCTAAAAAATAAAAAAAACCAAGAAAAATAAAAATTCCTCCAGTTAGTGGAACATTTAACTTTGATGCAAGTTTTTGGTGACTATCTCCTGTATCGCTAAGTAAGAGACTTTTTTTTAATAAAAATTTATTTAATATGATTATAAAGACAGATAAAAAAAATAAGTAAAAAATCATTAAGTTAATTTTTTAAAATAAAATTTATTGATAGATTTATTAAGCAAAAAAATGATTTTAATCTACCATAACCTAAATAAATTCTATACACCCTGAAGCCATCTAACAACTTTTGAAAAGTTGAAGATGATAGAGAATTTTTCGTTTTTCTCCAGCTAGATAGATTTTGGTTTATGCCTCTCATCTCAATATTATTTTTTGCTAATAACAACCATAACACATAGTCTTCTTTTGTTATTAATTTTGGAAATTTAAATTTTTCATCATTCAAGATTTCTTTTTTTAATAAAACGGTGCAGAGACCTATATCACAAGATTTTTTTAACTTATCAAAATTTATAAAATCATCTGCTTGTCTAGTGCTAATTTTATTTTCGTATTCATCGATAATATCATAGGATGTAAAACTAAATTTCAAATTTAAACTTCTCATAAAATTTATTTGATTTTCTAATTTTGTGGATTTCCATAAATCATCACAATCACAAAAAGCAATATATTCTCCTTTTGAATTTTTAATTCCTTCATTTCTAGAGCTACCTGCTCCTAAATTTTTTTTATTTTGAATTATTCTTATTTTTGAGCTAATTTTTGAAATATTTTTCAGTATTTCTGAACTTTTTTTACTTATTTCATCGTCAATTATAATAATTTCAAAATCTTGATAAGTTTGACTTAATATAGAATTGATAGACTTTTCTATAAAAAGTTCTTTTTTATAATAAGGCATTACTATACTAACTAATGACATAAAATTTTTGTAAGAAATAAACTATGTCTAAACATAGTATAATCAAAACAATTTCTCTTGGCCTCAAATTTTTTTTTTTTTAAAATCATCCTTTAAATTACAAAACTCATTCAATTTATCTTTAAGAGCACTTTTTTTATTACTTTCATAAAGAAATCCAGCTTCACCATTTTGTAGAAACTCTTTTGGACCATTAGGACAATCACTTGAAATTATAAACAAATTTGACAATGCAGCTTCAATTAATACAAAACCTGGATCTTCCCACAATGATGAAAGAATAAATGCATCAGCTTTTTTCATAAAAGCATATATTTTTGAAGAATGTCCCATCAAAAAAATTCTTTTCGTTAAGTTCTTCTTTTTAATTTTATTTAATAAATATTTTTTTTGATCACCATCACCAAATATTAATAAATCAGTCTCATTATTAGTTTTTGAAAACTCAAAAAATTCATCAATTAAATAACTAAAATTTTTTTGTCTCGTAAGTCTACCAACTGAAATGAAATATTTATTTTTATGATTTACTATCTTATTGATATTGTCATATTTTATTTGACTTACAAAATCTTTAATATTTATAATAGCATCAGGTAAATAAACTATATCCTTTTTTTCAAAAATTTCTGAATTTTGAAGCTGTTCTATTAAATCTTTTGTAGGACAAGTAATTTTTTTAATTTTTTTTGATGATATTTTCCAAAATATTTTTCTCCAAAAATTTAATTTGGGATACCCTGATATTCTCAAAATAAAATTCGTTTCAAATCTAAAAAAATTGAGTAAAAGCAAAGGTAGCGATGTAAGTAAATGAAGTACAATAAACTCAGGTTTATCTTTTTTTAATAGCCGATACAAAGGTATTATTGAAAATAAAATCATTATTATGTAAGAAAATCTACTTTGAAAAAAACCTTTTTTTGGCAAATATTTAAAGTAATTAAAATTTAAATCAATTACCTCTATATTATTTTTTTTGAAAATATCTTTATACTCATCCCATTCTCCACAAATATTTATAATTTTTACTATAAATTTATCCTGAGAATATCTTGATAATGATAAGGCCGAGTTAACAGTCGATTTGACTGTTCCAACTTTATTTAAACATGGGGACCAATAATAAATATTTTGCATTTTAGTTTTTTGTTTTTAAAATTATAAATTCTTTTCCTAAAAAATTAACTTTAAGGTATTTAGAGATATTATTTTTCATTAATTTGCTGTATCTAAAATGAAACTTTTCATCTCCACCATGAAATTGAAAGTTTGTATTTAAAAGTGGGTTATAAGAATATACCTTATATTCATAATTAAGTCTTGAAATATTTCTCCCTAAAAAAATAGTTATGGTAATTAATATTAATATTAAAGCAGTTTTATGAAAGAATTTTCTATTAAAATTGTATTTACTTAAAAAAATACATGTTGGTACGTAAACAACTAATGCAAACAAGTGATATCCACCATACCTAAGTGCAGGGTGATTATAAAACCATTCAAAAAAACAAAATATTATTAATATATAAACGCTCAAATATTTTACATTTTTTTTTTCTTTTTTTAACTTAAAATTTTTATTAATTAAAAATGGAAATAAAAAAATTACTAAAAGAAATAATAAACCTAGTATAAAATCTGAAACTTTATTAAAAAAATAAACATCTATCCAATTAGATATCCAATTAAATCCACTTATATAAAAAACTCTATCATCTACAACATTATGGGGAGTAGCTCCTCCTTTGGACCAAAGTTCATACCAAACTCTAACATCTTCTATTACATTCGGCGAGAACGACCAATCTAAATTATAAAAACAAGTAAATTTTGCAGGAAAAACTAAACAACCAGAGTTAATAAATGTGTAAAAAAAAACAAAAAAAATAAAAAATAAACAATAAATGAATGTCTTAGAAAAAAATAAATCAAAAACAATTTTCTTTGTTTTGTTGTCAAAGAATAAAATTAAGAAAAACACTGAATAAATGAGATAGAACGGTTTTAATGAAATCAATAAACAGGCTAATATAGTTAAAAATTTAATATTATCAGCAATTTTCTGAATACTTAAATTACTATTTATTATTTCAAGTAAAAGTACAATTAAACATATCGCTAAAATTAATCCAGATCTATCGGTTCCATGTTCACTAAGTCTATAAAAAAAAATATTTATGAATATGAATAAAATTAAGCTCAAATAACAAATAAAATTAGAATTTTGAAAAAGCTTTTTATCAAAAACATTTTTGATTAAAAAAAGATTTGCAAAACCTAAGAAAAAAGCAGGTGCGATATGAAATAAATAAAAGTTGACTTTTGGTAAATAAAAAATTGAACTTAAAAAAAATATTGAAGAAGGATTTCTAAATCCATTATTTAGTTGGCCTAAACCAATTGGATGTGAATATTCTGTTAAAAGATAAATATAGGGAAAATGATAGTAAGAAAAATCATCATGATTTTTACCTAATAATATAAATACTATTAAAATTGAAAATGTTAAAAAATAATAAATTAATTCTTTTTTAATATTAGCAATTCTTTTAGACCATACTATAAAAAAAACATTTCCCAAAAATATTAATAAAAAATTAAAAATATAATTATGAGAAATAAATATTGAGGAACAGAAAGAAAATAATGTTAAAACAGAAATTCCTAATAATCCAAAAAATCCTATAGTATTTATATTTATATCTAAAACCTTACTTGCTAAAAGACCATAACCTATTAAAGAAAATGAAATCAAATAAAAATAAAAAAAAATCATATTAATTTAGTAAATCATTTTTATAAGACTTGATTGTAGTTTAAAATTTAAAATCTTTTTTAATTTTTTGTTATTTGCTATTAAGAAGCTAGGTTTTTTATTATCTTTAAATATAACTTTTTTATTTTTTTTTCTAAATATAATTTTAGCAATATCCTTTAGTAAAACTGGTTTTCCTAAACCAATATTAATTATTCCAGTATACTGTTTTTTATATAACAAGTGAATAATTTTAGCTGTATCTTCCATGGAAATAAAATCTCTATAATGATTTAAATTTTCAAGCACACATTTTTTTTTTAGATCAGCCTTTCTTTTTAAATCGGGAATTAAATAATTTTTTTTTGATTTTTATTTGTTGTACTGAATATTCTCCCTATACTAAATTTAATTTTATTTTTTAATTTTCTTTTTATGTAGTTTTCTGCAAGAATTTTCGTTTTCCCATAATAAGAACATGGATAAATTCTAGTCGTTTCTGAAATTTTTTTTTTTGATGAACTATAAACATGCGAAGTAGAAGAAAAAAAAAACCACTTAATATTGTTTTTTAAACATGCATCAACTAAATTTTTTGTTCCAAGAAAATTTGTTTTGTAAGCTTCTAATTTATTTTTATTTACCTCTTTGATAGGTACAATTGCAGCTAAATGAATTATTGCTCTAGGTTTACTTTTTTTTAACCAAGAGTTAATTTGCATTTTATTTTTTATGTTCCCCTTAAAATAACTATATTTTATATTTTTCTTATTTTTAGTGACCAGAGTTCCTAAGCTACCACTATGACCTGTTATACCAATTTTTGAGATCATTAAATTAAATTGAAATGTTAAGAATATTAAATACCATATTAGATAAATTTATATATAAGAATATGTTATAAATTTGAATATATAAAATAAAAATCAAAAAATAAAAAATGTTTTTAAAAAAACAAAAAAAAAACAAACCTTTTTTTACGGTTATTACGGTCGTTAAAAATGATGAGGATAATATATCAAAAACAATGAACAGCATAGCTGCTCAAAGTTTTAAAGGTTACGAATACATTGTAATTGATGGTTTTTCAAAAGATAAAACTGTTGCGAAAGTTATAAAAAAAAAAAAGAAAATCAACACAATCTTAAAGGAAAAAGATAAGGGTTTGTATGATGCAATGAACAAAGGTCTGAAACTAAGTAATGGTGAAGTTATAGTTTTTGTTAATTCTGGTGATATTCTAACAAAAAAAGCTTTATCAATTGTACATAAAAAATTTAAAAACAGAGATATAGACTTTGTATTCGGTACCGTAAAAAGACATTATACCAAAAAAACAATTTTAAAATATGGTTATAACCCAAAGAGAATTTTATATAATTTTGATTTTGCTACATCTCATTCCACTGGTTTTTTTATAAAAAAAAAATCATTTTTAAAAATAGGAAAATTTAATCTTAAGTATAAATGTTCTGCTGATTATGATTTATATTATAAAGCGATAGTTAAGTTTAAAATGAAAGGAGATCAGACTCTCAAAAATCAATTAATTGGAGAAGTAAGTGCTGGAGGATTTTCTAGCAAATTTAGTTTTTATGAACATTTATTTGAGGAAACCTCAATAAGATTAGATAATAAACAAAATATTTTTTTTGTAATAATAATTTTTATTAACTCTGTTATAAAAAATTTTTTAAAAAAATTATATTAGCTTGTAAACTTTACTTATTTTAAACCAATTGATAGTTTTTTTTAAACCCTGATCAATTTTGGTAAATTTTCTTATTTTTAATTCTTTTACGATTTTCTTATTATTTCCAAAAGTCTGATATACATCGGCCCTGTTTGCAGGAATTTTTTTAATTTTTGTATTTGGATATTTTTTAATAATACTAGATGTTAATTTTTTTATATTTACTTTTTGACCAGCACAAATATTAAAAATTATATGTTTTTGTTTAGTCTTGTACTTAAAAAGACTATAACAGGCCTTAGTTATATCTTTTATATAGGTAAAATCTCTATAATGATTCCCATCATTGTTTAAATAAAATATTTTTCGCTTTCTAATAGAATTTAATAGTTTTATTATAAACATATCTGGCCTTCCCCATTCTCCATAAACTGTAAAAAATCTTAATCCAATAAATTGAAAATTAAATTCTTGGCTATAAACTTGGCCAAGTTTTTCGTTTATAATTTTACTCAAACCGTAAGGATTTTTTGAATTAAGTTTTGCATGTTCTGAGGTTGGAAATTTTTTTTGTTCTCCATAAACTGAGCTTGATGAGGCATACATAAACTTTTTTAATTTTTTTTTATTAACAATCTCGGCTACATTCATGAAGCCTTCTACATTAGTATCAAAATACTTTTTTGGGTTTATTAAAGAATATCTTACACCTGGTTGTGCTGCAAAATGGAACACATATGAAAAATCAATTTTTTTAATTTTATTTAATTCTCTTTTGCTTCTTATATCAACTTTATAAAATTTAAAATTTTTATTTTTTTTTAAAATTTGAACTCTTTTTTTTTTTAACCTTGTACTATAATAACTATCAAAATTATCTATACCAACTACTTGAATGTTTTTATTAATAAATTTATTTGCACAGCTAAAACCGATAAATCCTGCAACTCCTGTAATTAAAACTTTCATAAAAAAATCGACAAATATCTATAATAAAAAAAAGAATTAATATATATATATTTATAATTCTAAATTTTTAATATGATAAAGCAAAAATTCAAAAAATACCTTTCTTTTGCTTTAAAGCGAGTTTTTAGAGAAGAGATAGAAAAGGATATGGTTCTTAAAGCAAAGAACTTGGCCTTCAAAAACAACAAAATTAAAAAAATAAAAAATTTATCTGAAGTTGAATTTCAAGTATTTTCACAATGGGGCGAGGATGGAATAATAGATTGGATAATTAATAAATGTAACAATATACCCAAAAGTTTTTTAGAAATTGGTACGGAAAATTATAAAGAATCAAATACGAGATTTTTATTAATCAGTAAAAATTGGGATGGATTTTTAATTGAGGCAGATAAAGAGGCAGTTTCAGAAATCAAATCTCAAAGGATATATTGGAGACATAATTTAAAAATAAAAAACCAATTTGTTAATAAGGAAAATATAAATAAAATCATAAAACAATTAAAAATACCAAAAAAAATTGGTTTTTTAAGTTTAGACATAGATGGAATAGATTATTGGATCTTAAAAGAATTAAAAATAATCAGTCCTGTAATCCTAGTTTGTGAATATAATTCTTTATTCGGTTCAAAAAAATCAGTAACAGTTCCATATAAAAAAAAGTTTCAAAGAAATAAGGAACATTATAGCAATTTATATTTTGGTTCTTCGATTAAAGCTTTAATTAATTTATTAAAAAATAAAAACTATGTATTTTTAGGTACAAACTCTTCAGGTAATAATGCTTTCTTTGTAAAAAAAAATTTTTCTAAGAAAATAATAAACTCAATCAAAGAAAAAAAAATATTTCTAAGTAAATATAGAGAAAGTAGAAATAGAAAAGGAAGTTTAAGTTATTTAAGTAAAGATAAATCTTTAAACCTAATAAAAAATAAGTTTTTGATAGATTTAAGTAAAAATAAATTGGTGAAAATATCTAGCCTGAAATTATAATAATGAATAATAAACCATTATGTCTAACCAAGAGAAATGTATAAAATTATAAAATTTTTTAAATCATTAAAATCTATAATTATAATTAATTCTTTAATATTCTTTAAAAAATTCTTTCAAAAATATAAAGTAGTTTTTTTTTATTTTCCTGTAAAATCAGATCCAAAAAGTATATTTGAATTTATTGAAAAACTAAAAAATGAAGAAAAAATTTTTATAATTGCAGGCTATAATTTTGGCTCAAAAAATGAAATTGAAGATTTAAGTAATTCTTTTTTTTTAGATTTAGGGTATTTATCCTTCCTATATAACCTAGATATTTTTATAAGTAATTATGTTGTTTATAAATACCCCAGTTCGAAATCAAAAATTTATATTAATCATGATATTTATGACACACCAATGGTTGATGTTGCTGAAGAAGATGGACTTATTAAATCATTAATTAATTGCAACTTTATTTTTTTATCTTCGGACATACAAATTGAATTAATTAATGATAAAATTGAAAACTACCTCAAAAGAAAAAAAAAAGTTAATAATACAAAATTAATTAACACTGGATATTTAAAGCTAGATTATGTAAGCAGACAAGTAGAAAATAAATCTATTGTCAAAAATTCTATCTTATTAGCTCCTACATTATCTACAATGTTGCAAGATTTTAATATTAGTTTTTTTTTAGCTGATCTTATTGATGAAATTTTAAAAAATAGTAATTTAAATCTAATATATAGACCTCATCCAAGAGATCTATACGATTTAGAACTTAAAAAAAATGTTGAAAAAATAAATAATAGATTTTCTTTAAATAAAAAATTTTTTTTGGATGAAAAAAATTCATATATTGAAAGTTACCTCAAATCTAAATTTTTAATAACAGACTTTTCAGGTACTGCTTATACTTATGCTTTTTCTACTCTTAATCCTGTGATTTTTTTTTCACCAAATGATGAAATGCTTTTAAAAAATAATAATAATAAAAATTTATACTTTTTCAAAGATAGAGATCAAATTGGAAGCATTATGAAAAATATTAGTGATTTAAACAATAAATGTAATTATATAGATTCTAATTTAAATAAAATTGAACAAGATATATTTAAATTAAGAAATTTAAGAATTAAAAATTATGGTAACTCACTTAAACAAAGTGCTTTAGCAATTAATAACATATTAAATGATAAAGTTTAAACTTAAATAATTTTTTTATAAACATTTAAAGTCTTTTCAGCACAGTCTTCCCAAGAAAACATTTTAACTCTTTTAAAACCCTTGAGCCTCAAACTTTCAATTTCTTGTTTTGAATAAACAACTTTCTCAATACAAAATTTTATATCTTCATAATCTTCAGAATTAAATGTTTTGGCTGCGTCTCCTACGGTTTCAATTATTGCGCTATGTTTACTTGATATTACTGGACATCCTAAAGACATATCCTCAAGCGTTGGCAATCCAAAACCCTCGTATTTTGATGGATATATAAATGCAGATGCATTTTTATAAAGATAAGATAATTGATCGTCGTTTGCTTCTATTTGTTTTATTTTTTTTATATCAACATTTAAATTTAAAATTAAATTTTTTTCTAAATTAGTAATATCTCCACCCCCAGAACAAACAATATCAAAATCTTTTTGTAGTTTTGTTGAGGTACTATATGCTTTAATAAAGTTAAAGAAATTTTTATATCTAAGTCTATCGCCAACATACAGAAGAAATGGTTTTTTGTATTCAATAATATTTTTTTTTTCATAATCATGAAATTTTTGTACACCAAGATGAATAACTTCTACCTTTTTTTCGTCAACATCATAAAAATTTAGAAGATCTTTTTTTGTATTATTCGAGATACAAATTATTTTATCTATATAATCAAAAGCTTTTTTTTTTGGTTTAAAGTTATTTGGTTTATTGTAATCTTTATAATAAATTTCATGTATGAGGTCATAAACAGTAATAACTCTTTTGCATTTATTTTTGTTTATATTTTTTTCATAAAAAGTTTTATGAATAATTTCTGGTCTATAAATATTGTAATAAATTTTTGATGAGAAATGATTAAATGTTTTAAAAATTTTTCTCGTAAGCAAAGGATAGTTTTTCAAATAGATATTAAATAAATTATTATTTCTATTATTCTTAAGGAAAATATTTTGATGTATTGGTGCAAAAATTCTTATGTCTATATTCTTTTTTAAAAATTGCTCTTGTAAGTTTAAAAAGTATCTTGATATTCCACCATATTTTTGATGAAAAAAAATTGAATAATCAAATAATATTTTCATTATTAATTTATAATTTTTTAAATTTCTATTAATGTGTTATTACTATTTAAATTGAATTTCTATTAAATATTTATGTCCAAAATAATTATAAATGAAGGTTATAGTAAAAACCCTGAATTATTCAAAAGTGCAAAAGGATCAATAATTTCATATAAAAATAAAAATTATATTGATTTATCAATGTGTGCTGGCTCTATTTTGTTAGGTCATAATCATGAAATTGTTAAAAAAGTTATTAATAAGTTTTTGAAAGAAAAAGTTTCAAATATAGCAGCTCCAAATATCCATGCTGAAAATTTTGCTAAAAATATTAAAAGGATTGTTCCTAACTCTGAAAAAATAATTTTTTGTAACTCTGGAACAGAGGGAGTTATAAAATCTTTAAGAATTTCCAGAGCTATTAATAATAAATTAAAAATTGCATATGTTACTGGTGGGTGGCATGGCTCAGTTGATCAACTTTTATTTAAAACGGGCAAATCTTTAAAGCCAATTGAGTTATCGGGTGGTTTATTAGATTCCCATAAAAAAAATTTAGTATTAATTCCTTATAATGAAATAGAAAAAACAAAAAAAATATTAGAAAGATACAAAAAAAAATTAAACTGTATAATCGTAGAACCAGTGCAAGCAAGTTTACCTTACGAAAACATAAAAAACTATTTAAGTTATTTAGAAGTTTTTTGTAAAAAAAATAATTGTAATTTAATTTTTGATGAAATGATTACAGGACTTAGAACTGATTGTTCTTCAGTTCAAAAATATTTTAAAATTAAGCCAGATATAAGTATTTTTGGAAAATGCTTTGGAGCTGGTTTTCCAATAGGAATCATAACTATTAATAAAAAAGTTTCAAAAAAGTTAATTAAAGTAAAACCAAAAGTTTTTTTTGGAGGGACTTTTTCTGGAAATTCTATAATAACTTTTATAGGAAATGAGATCTTAAAATATGTTACTAAAAATAGAAAAAAAATATTCTACAAATTAAATATGAATGCAAAATATTTTGAGGAAGAGCTAAATAAATTTTTCACTAAATCAAAACTTGATTTAAAAGTTTACAGATTTAAATCTATGCTCAGGCTTGTTTACTCAAAAAAGTTTATGTTAGATAGAGCAAGTAGAGATTTTTTTGAGACAAGAAAGAATAAAAAAATTTCAAAATTCAAAAAATATATTCAAAGCCAAAATATTAATATGCCAGCTAATGGAATAATGTTTATATCTCTAGCCCATGAAAAATCTCAAATTAATTATTTGGTTAAAAAATTTAAAATTGGTGCAATAAAGTTTTTTAAAAAATCTTAAATTTAATATAAAATTTTTTCTATTTTTTTTTATATCTATCTATCTCAATTCTTAGTTCTTGATTAATATCTTTATATTTATTGTTTATAAAATAAACTTTTTTTAAATAATTATTGTAGTTATTTGTATTATTTATAAGTTTTTTTAATAAAATTTTTTTATCTAAATTAAAACTTGTTGATTTATGAAGATCATGACTCATTAAATTAAATTTTTTTAAATAAATTTTTCCTCTATTTGCCATATATGATCCTAGTGGTGCATAACTTAAATTAATAATTTTTTTTTTTAGTAATAAAGCTCCAGTAATTGAGCTAGACTCGTGAAATAAAACAATAAATGCTTTCATTAAATAGAACTCAGTTTTAAATTTTATAATTTTAATTCCTTTTATATATTTTCTGTAAAAATTAATATTTGATGATGGATGTAGGCAAATTATAATTTTTTTTTTTATAAAGTTTTTTTAAATTAACTAAATACTTTTCAAGTAAAGTTAAATATTTTTTTTTATCTTTTATATTAAGTTTATTACCCCTCATTAAAATATCATCATGATTTATGTTGGCATCAATAAAAACTAAAAACTTTTCTTGTAATTTTACTTTATTAAAAAAACCTATTTTAGGTTTTACAGGCTTTATTTTTTTGAAGCGAGGTTTAAAAAAAAATTTTAAAAAAGTCGATTTTTTATAGTTTTTTCTTAAATCATTTCTAGCAATATACAGGATATCAATTTGGTTAATTATTCTTAAATTTTGAAGAATTCTATAAAACAAAAAGGAAAATTTTTTTAAATATAGAAAATATATTTTATTTTTCAAATTTACCGAATCCCAATTTTCTAATTTATAATTTGAGACCTCGCCTAAATTGTCTATGTAAACTTGAAAAATATTTTTTTTCTTTAACATAATATGAATTCTTAAGTGATAAAATTTTGGTGATAAATTATTAATTAAAAAAATGTTATTTGTTTTTAAAAATTTGTTTAGTTCATCATAAGATTTAGGATGAAACAAACGTATATTTTTGTTCGAGAAAATTTTTTTACTATAACTTATTTTTTCTTTATCTACCAATGTATGACAGTTGATGAAATAAAATTTGTCTGATTTACTTGCTAATTCATCATACATTTCTTTTCTCATAAAATACTTTTTAGAGTAACTAGGTATTGAGCAAATTTCAGCAATAATCATTTTTAATTTTTTTATAAATTAAATTTGCATAGTGTTTTTGATTTTTTTTAAAATCATTATAAATAGTAATGTGAGGTTTTTTTGGAATTTCAGCTTTTATATCTAAGCCAAACACTTTATTCTTTAAATAAATTTTTCTCTTATCATGTTTTTTAATTTTATTAAAATCAGCTTTTATATAAATCTCAATGTAATTTTCAAAGTTTTTCCTATTCCATTTGTGAATATGGTGAAATAAACCTACAACAGCTAAAATAACGTTTATTCCTCTATTAGATATAAGTTTACAAAATTTGGCATATTGAAATACATATTTTTTCCTAGATTTGATGTCATATTTTTTTAGATTAAATATTTTTCTAAAATCATCTCCATTTATTAAAACTGTAGGACCAAATTTTTTATTAATAATTTTCAATAAATTCTGTGAAATTGTTGTTTTTCCAACTCCAGATACTCCTGTAACCCAAAATACTGTTCCTTTTTTTTTATTTTTAATTTTTAATTTCATGATTTTTTTTTAAAAATTACTCTGCATAAATGTGGGTCTTCATTATTAAATTTAGATAATCCTTTTCTTTCATTAAAATATAATATTTTAAAATTCATTTTTTTTATCTTTTTTATAAAATCGTTGGTATTTATAAATCTTCTATAGTGGGAAGTCATTCTCTCATATTTAGAAATTTTTTTTCCATGGTTAATTAAATCATCTTTTGATGTACGAAATTCGAAAAAATAAACAATTTTTTTTGACAGTAAGTCAAAATTCTTAAAAAGGTTTTTCTCAGATTTTTCATTTATAGCATGTAAAAAAAAACGAGCATATACAATATTAAATTTTTTTTCTTTAACCAATAATTTGAATTGATTTTTTATTGCAACATTTACGCATAAGAATTTTATATTCTTTATATTATTATTAATTTTATAAATATTGTTTTTTCTTATTATTTCGAGTGAGGAATCAACTGCAACAATGTTTTGAGCAGTTTTACTAAAATAAAAACTATCTCTTCCATCCCCACATCCCATTTCTAAGATATTTGACTTTTTATTGATTATTTTTTTTTTATTTATAAATTTAGAAAAATTGCTTGGTTTAAATAATTTTTTTTTTTTTTTATAATATATTTCCCAATATTTTCTTTTCATAAAAATTAGTCCTTTTTACTTTATTTTATCCTAACCAATTTTTTGTCTGATAAATTATAAAGTTTATTACAATATTCCCAAATATTTGAACTATGTGAAATGGCAATTATAGATTTTTTTCTCGATATAACTTTTAAATCATTAAGAACTTTTTTTTCAGTTTCTTTATCTAATCCACTAGTTGCTTCATCAATTATCAGTATTTTTGGATCATAAATCAATGCTCTAGCAATACCTATTCTTTGTCTTTGGCCTCCAGATAATTTTGCACCATTTTCACCAATCAAAGTATTTTCTTTATTTTCTAAAGACTGAACAAATTCATACAATTGAGTTATCTTAAGTACATCCATAAATTGCTTATCAGAGGTATTTTGCTTTTGATAATTTGAAATAATAATATTATTTTTAATTGTATCATCAAAAAGAAAAGTGGTTTGGGGAACATAACCAAAAATTTGCTTATATTTTGAAATATCAGTTTCAATTCCATCTACATAAAATTTTCCGTTATTTGGGGTCAGTAGACCAATCAAAATATCTACTATTGTAGTTTTTCCTGAACCACTTGGTCCATAAATACCAACAATATCATTTTCTCTGTTAATTTCTAAAGAAAGATTTTTAATTATCTCGCTACTTTTTCCATATGTGAAATTGATATCTTTACATTCAAAATTTTTCTCAAATTGCAGTTCTTTTAGATTTTCTGAAGTTTGATATATATTTTCCGTTTCATTTATTTTTTCTTTAAGCTCCTCATCTATTAAATGAATTGAGGCCTTATAGTTACTAAAAACATTTACTACTCTAATAATAGAGATGAGTGCTGGCATAATCTTAATCATCGCAATCATGAAAATTGAAACAAAAAAAATAAATTCCGTCATTTTATATCCCATAGAAATAAAAATAAAACTCAATAAAAATAAAAAAAATATGATAAAAAATTCTATCCAGATACGTGGTAGTATTCTTAGGGCGGTAGATTTTGATTTAATTGATACAAAATTATAAAATACATTTTGTAATTCTTTACTAAACAAATTCTCCAATTTATAGGATTTTATGAACTTAATGCCCTGTAAAGACTCCATAATAACTTTATTTTGTTGACCTTTTATTTTTTGTTCTGAATGTCCTAACTTTTCAAGAATGTTACCGAACAGATTCTTTGCAATTAAAAAAAAAATTCCTGAAAATACTAAAATAAACAAACTAACTTTAAGATTAATTGTAAACAACATAATCATTATTAACAAAATTATGAATGTTTCCTTTGCTAACATAATTAAGGGGTCAAGCACTCCTGCTGTAAAATTATGAATTTCTGATGTTAAATTTCTAAGTAAAATTGAGGAATTGAAGTTTAAATTTGTCTCATATTTTCTAAAAATATATTTTCTAAATAATTTTAGTGTCATCTCTGCTTTGATTAATTGTGAGAAATTCTGAATATAGAATTCCAATTTTGTTAGATAAATCGACTTAAGGAAATATACAAAAAAAATAGAAACTGATAAAATTTTCAAAATATAAGTTTTGTCATTTCCGCTTAAACCAAAATATTTAACAAAAGAATATTTAGTCATTTCACTATCTAATATTTCAGATATTAATGGTATAATTAATCCCAAACCTAAAGTTTCTAAAACGCCAGCTAACGACAGTAACAAAAAAATTAATTTAAATTTCTTATACAATTTATCTGGAATTAGTTGGGTCGCTTTTTTGACTAAATTAAAATAATTAATCATTAAGAATAGATATTCTTTTTTTAAGCTCTGATGAACTAAGGAATCTATTTTTTCCTGATGAAAATTCAAACTCTTTTTTTACAAATTTTCCTTTTTCTTTTAAGGGACTTGATAAATATATTTTTTTGCCAGGTGCAAAATCTTTAATTGATGGAAGAATTATAAAATAGTCTTTAAATTTTATAACTTGATCAGCTTCATCTTGTGAACACATTAATTCATTTATTTTTTCTCCAGGTCTAATTCCAACGATTTTCATTTTTAATTTTGGATTAATTGCTTTTGCTAATTCTGTAATTTTAAATGAAGGTATTAGTGGTACAAATATTTCTCCACCACGCATTCTTTGAAAAGATTTCATTACAAAATCAACTCCCTCGGATAATGTAATCCAAAATCTTGTCATCCTAGGATCCGTAATTGGAAAAAATTTGTCTTTTTTAGAAATTTCTTGAAAAAGAGGTATAACAGAACCTCTTGAGCCAGCGACGTTACCATATCTTACAACTGAAAAAGAAATATTTTTTTTTCCGACATAATTGTTGGCTGAAACAAATAGTTTATCGGATACTAATTTTGTTCCCCCATATAAGTTTATTGGGTTGACCGCTTTATCTGTTGATAGTGCTATAACTTTTTTTACATCACTTCTAAGAGAGGCTTTAATAATATTTTCTGCGCCATGTATATTTGTTTGTATAAACTCGGTTGGATTGTATTCTGCTGCAGGTACTTGTTTTAACGCTGCAGCATGTATAATATAATCAACATCTTGAAACGCAAAAAATAATCTTTCATAATCCCTTACATCTCCTAAAAAAAATCTTAATAATTTAAATTTTTTATTATTTTTAAATTCATCCTTCATTTGATATTGTTTAAGTTCATCTCTGGAGTAGACCATTAGTTTTTTTGGACTATATTTTTTTAACATTTCAGAAATAAATTTTCTTCCAAATGATCCTGTTCCACCAGTTATTAAAATTTTTTTGTTATTAAACATTTTAAATTCCTATGAATTAAGACTGTTATAAAAAGAATTATATTTACTTAAAATTCCTTTTCCTGATTTATGAGTAATGAAATTTTTCAAAATAATTTTTTTATTTGATTTGCTAATATTTAATTTGTTACGATTTTTTTTAAAACCCATAATTAGTTTAATAACATGTTTTGAATTTTTTGCTTTTTTTATACACTCAAAATCATCAAACCAAGAAGTATCGTTTTTTTTATGTATTTGCAAATAATCTAAATAAATTAGAGGTTTGTTTCTGCATATGCCTTCTAAAATTATAGAGCTTGCGTAAGATATTACTAAATCTGACCAAAATATTAACTCTGACGATTGCATTTCACTTTTGCTTATACTGGAACATTTTGTTGGCCAAACATCCCTAGGTTTATAATTTAACTTAACTTCAATATTTTCAATTTTATCTAAATTTTTTAAAAGGTTTAAAGTCTCAGAATAAGATATAGATGTTGGTCTAACAAAAAAAGCGATTTTTATTTTTTTTCTATTTATAATTTTAGATCTGTTATGTATTTTTTCTAATACATTAAGCCACTCATTGTCAAATCTGGGTGAGCCTAACTGATGATATTTTCCTGAGCGCAAATATGTTTTGTCTAGTTTGTGAGCATAAATTGGATATTTATTAGGCGATAAAAAAAAATCACATTCTTGAAATTTAACATTTTTTTTTTTACTTGTTTTTAATGTGTAAAGTCCTCCATGATTCATTATTAATGGAATATTTAGTTCTTTAGAAATGCTTATTATAAATTTTTTTTTATCCTCTACCAAACTTTCATCATATGAAAATGTTTTAATTCTATTATTTTTAATAAATTTTATTAATAAGTCTCTTGATATAAAATTTACATTTTCCCATATATATTTCCAATATCTATAACCTTTTTTAAGAATTGGCGCAGGTAATAATAATAATAAATTTATTAAAACTAAATAAAAATTCTCTTTTGAAAAAAACTTAATTACATCTCTTACTTCTGATACATTTTTTTGATCAATTATAAATTTATATAATTCAATTTTTTTTAAAGATTGTATCTTATTAAAATTACATAAAAAAACTTTATTTTTTTTTGATAATTTATGGATAATAGGCGCCATCATATCTAAACTTATATACTGATCAACGAAAAATAAATGCATGAAAATTTAAATATTTATTAATTTCCAATCATAAGTATCTTTAAATGTACATTCTTTACAAACAGGAACTGAATCAATTTTAAAGTTTTCATGTAAGTTTCTTACTTTATTTAATTCATCTCCATGCCAAATTTCCTTTAAACTCTCTATTTTTTTTCTGGGTTCATTAAAATTTTTTGGATTTTTTGCATTCTTAAGCAATTCAAAACCTTTTTGGTTTTTTTGAATTTTATTTTGAACGTCTTTCTTAGCCTGATCCTCTTTATAAGCCTCATCACTTAAATAGCCTATTCCATGTCTTGCACCCCAATCATGACAGCACATGCCTACCCTTCCGCTATATGTAACCATTAATCGTTGATAAATTTGTTCACATGGCTTTCTTTTTAATGAAACAAAAATATTATTATCAATATCTACCATGTATGGAGTCGTTAAAGGTAGTTTATTTTCTTTCAAATAACTTGTTATTTTATTTTTAGTTTTTTCATCTAAATCATTTATATTTCCACCTCTTTCATTATATTGGGTAATAGTTACATCATCTACAATATCATTAAAAAGAGAATAAAAATCCTCAACTTCATTTCTAGTATCTTTAGTCATAATCATTTGTATTTTTGTGATTGGAAATTTAGATTTCTTATTTTTTCTAATTTCATGAAAGTTTTTTATATTATTATAAACATTTTCGAAATTATTTTTTTTAAATCTTCCCGGTCTCATTTTTTCATAGGTTTTTTTTGTTCCACCATCAAAAGAATAAATTAATTGGTCTAGTCCAGAATCAATTAATTCATTTGCTTTTTTTTCATCAAGATTTGTACCATTTGTATTGATGATAACCTCTATTATGCCTGACTCTTTAGCATATTGAATAAGCTCTTTTACTTTTGGATGTAATAATGGTTCTCCACGCCAAATTAGTTTTACAGATGGAACATCTAATTTTACTGCTTGATCTATAATTGACTTGTATAATTTAAAATTTATTACCTTATCTGGTGTCACTAAAAATTCCCGGCTGCAATGAGGACAAGCTAAATCACATATCGCTGCTATCTCTATATCTACTGAAAGCGGTTTTGTCTTGTTTTTAACTTTCAAAGAATTTACCCAATTATTTCTGTATTTCTCATACTTATCTTTAAAATTCTTTAATAGTTCATTTTTCTCATTTTCGTTTAATTTTTTTTTTCTCAACTATGTTTAAAAATGCCTTATTTGAACTCATATTTTCTATCATGAATTTTTTCTTATCGAAAACAGGTCTATTTTCATAATTAAGTTTTGAGGAACCTACAAGTATATCTTGTTTTCTTTTTAAAATATTTTTCATATTTTTAATTCTGTATTAATATCTTCCTTTTTAAATTTTGGAATTAAAAAGTTATTAATTTTTATATATTTTGGCTTTTTCTTTAAAAATTTTAGAACATCTTCTAAAGTAAAATTACATTTATTATTAAAATGTCTAAATATAATATCAAATAGTTTTAGGTCTTCTTTATAATCTAAGGTCAATCGTATTGTTTTATTAAAATGATAATTTGACCTAATATAATTAATTTTGAAACTTCTCTGGTTTTCTAAAAACCATTCTAAATATTCTGTATTATTTATTTCTTTTGCAGTATCATTTACTGTTTTAATTGTATTATAGGATATAATTTCTTTTGCTGTTCCGTAAGGCATATTTTTAATAAACGTGACATCTGCTTTTTTTGAAATATGACTTTTTAAAGCTTTTTCTAGCATAACTTCATCACATAAAATAGCGTCGCCTGTGACTCTAATAAAATGATCTAATTTAAACTTTTTCGCTGTCAGATAATATCTATTTGCAACTTTGTTTAAAGAACCCCTAAAAAATTTAATATTTTCTTTTTTTGCAATTTCTTTTAAAAAATTATCTGATTTATCTGTAGATGTAGCTAATATTATTTCATCTAAGCCTTTAATTTTTTTAATTCTTCTAATTACAAGTGATAAAGAGTATTCGCCATTTATTTTTTTAATAGCCTTTTTAGAGTATCTACTAGATGACATTCTGGCTACAATTATTGCACCAACTCTATTGTTTAATTTGTTTAAATTAATACTCTCATTTTTGTCAATTCTTTTTACTACTTTCTTTCCAACAACATCATGTGAGAAAATAGGTGAAAAATTTTTTTTATTTTTAGTAAATTTTAAATCTTCTGCTTTTATTAACTCTCCGATTTTTTTTTCTTTTGCAAAAGAAATAGATTTTTTAAACATTTTTCTATATTTTTTTTCAAAAATATTCATTTTTTGGCTAGACATAAAAGTTTTTTTAAAATTATTAAATAGATTAATAAATTTATTAATTTTTTCACTGTCCATTGCGGATTGATAATCCGTACGTTTTTTTTTTCTATTATCTGTATAATGTTTCTCTATAACATTTGCGCCCAATGTATAGGCTGCTAGTGGTATAATTGTAGAAAGTTCATCATCTGGATTAAAATGGTCAGCGTAACCAAAAGAAACCTTGAATTTTGAATAGTTTTTAACAAATTTTTTAAATTCATCTAATGAATGACCCTCTAATGGGGTTGGGAAAGTTTGAATTCCCATCATTAATATTACTTTTTTAGATAATTTTCTTTTTTTTTTTAGATGACTTAAAAGATTATAAACCTCTGATTTATATGTGCCTCCAACATTAATGATTACTGGTTTTTTAGTATTTATAACTTTTTCAATGAAAAAAGTATTAAAAAAATCCTCGGAATGAATTTTGAAACCGTCTACCTTAAGTTTTTTTGCTAAATTAAAACTATAATTCCCATAAACATCAGCAAAAACTAAAAGATTTTTTTTTTTTGAATATTTAATTATTAATTTCCAATTTTTTTCACTAATCACTAAAGGCTTAAAAATTTTAGATTCTTTAGTTTTTTCTAGTGCTCTTTCTTTTAGATTAAATATTTGAAATTTAATAATTTTTGCACTAGAGTCTGCTGCTATATTTACCAGTTTTTTCAATACTTTAATATTACCATCGTGACCACATGCTGTTTCAAGTATTATGGGGTGCTGAAATAGTTTCATTGTTTAATAGTTATTTTTTTAATCAAATATTTATACTTCTTAGGAACACTTCTTAAAAAATCACCTTTACCATCACAAACACCATACACAGTGCTAATTTTATCAATATCGTCAACAATAATATCTCCATAATTACCTAATTTTCCTGAATTAAATATGTTTATATCTTGAATTTTTTTTTTTTTTAAAAGTTTGCCTATTTGTCTTTGCATGGAAAAGGTTTTTGAAATTAATCCCTCTAGCGAAGGAAAAATATCCACTCTGAATATCTCTATATTTCTTTCAATTGCTTTTTTAATAGCTTCTTCAGTCATTGTTCCTTTTCCCGCATCAATTATAATTGAATTTTTTTTTAAAAAATTGACCATATTTAAATCTATTATAGGCTTGCCGTCAGTTGATCCAATTAAAACATCCGCATTTTTAGATGCAGATATTTTATTTGCTGCTAAAGCTTTCTCTCTAGTATTAACTGGTTTTAAATAATTTATAGCATTGACTATACAAGATAATTTTTTTTTATTTCTTCTATTTAGATAAACTTTTGCACCTAATTCAGTTAGATAAAGTCCAATTTTAGAGCCAATATTTCCAGCTCCAATTATTCCAATTTTTTTTCCAGCAATTCCTCTTAAATCTTTATTAAAATACTGGCTTAAAATTAATTCAACAGAGTCCACTGTAAGGTCATTGCCTTTATAAATATATATTTTAGATTTTTTAATTTGCTCTCTTACTCGCCTTTCTATATTTCCAGGTGCTCCATTTTTTTTTGGAAATATTTTCTTTTCGCCATCTGCAAATATTATATCAACTTTGCCATCTAAAAACTTACACGCTTCAATTACTACAGATTCTTTAAATACAATTATACCAAATACTACCAACTTGTCGGTTACCCTAGGTGGGGTGAAATAATAATTTCCTTTCTCAATTTTTATTGTATTTCCAATTATAAATGATAATTTTTTTTTCTTTTTGTTTGCTAATTTTTTGGCTTCTATATATTTTTTTTTTAAGATTTTAATAAACATATTAATATTAAATACACTCCCATGTAATAGGATGATCTATTGGTATATTTTTCTTTGATACCTTTCCTACAATAACTTCAAAATATTTTGGCATTAAGCCAACAACTGGACCTTTAATACAAATATTTTTTTTTGTAAATAATTCTCCTTTTTTGATTTTTGTCTTTGCATATAAACTTTTTTTCTGTGAATTAATAGTTATGTATTCATTTGGCTGAATTTTTTTTATACCATCGCCCAACAACAATTTCACACTTTCTTTTGTTTTTAAATTTTTAAAAATTTTGTCTTTCAAAAAAGACCATCTATTAAAATATTTTTTATATTTTAATAATTTAGACATTTCATTTTTATCAGAAGATAAAATATGATCAGGTCCTTCCATTTTTTTGTTTAAAGTAAAATGCCTCTCTATCATATTGGCGCCTCTAAGGACGGCTACTTTAGAAGAAAGTAAATCAGTTGTATGATCTGAAAATCCAATTGGAACATTATACATCATTCTCATTGTATCTATAAATTTTAAGTTCATTTCTGAGTAGGTAGATGGGTAGGAAGAATTACAATGCAATAAAATAAGATTTTTATTTCCTGTAGATCTTACAGCTTCTACAGCATCATCTATTTCTGAAATTTTTGACATGCCAGTTGAAATTATTATTGGTTTAAGTTTTTTTGAAACATGTTTGATTAAAGGTATATTAACAAGGTCCGCTGATGCTATTTTAAAGGCGTTAATACCCTGTTTGTCTAAGAAATCAGCACTTTCAAAATCAAAAGGAGTTGAAAATATCATTATTTTTCTTTTTTTTGCATAATTAAATATTTTTTTTTGTGTTTTAAAATTTAAACTTAGCCTTTGAAATAACTCGCTAATGCTTTCTTGTGTTCCAATAATTTTCTCTGCATATTTTTCGGACTTAACAAATTTTGAAACTCTACTATTTGGTAAAAAAGATTGAAATTTAATTGCATCACAATTAATCTTTTTTGCATTATCAATTAACTTTTTAGCAATATTAAAACTTCCATTATGATTTAATCCTGCTTCTGCAATTATAAAAGTCTTATTTTTTCCTCCAATAAATTTATTTCCAATTTTTACTTCTGAATTAAATTTAACAGTATTTATATTTTTTGTTTCGTTTGTAAAATTGTTATGTCTATTCACAAGACTATTTACCAAATCAAATGATTTATGAAATAGTATTTGACTATCTGCATAATTAAATTCTCCTCCTGCACCAACTGAAAATAAATTATCAAAGCTTTCCACAAAACTCTTTACCCTGACTACTTCGTTTTTATAATCAGAAAATTGAACTGGATAAACGTAGGGTTCAAAATTTATGCTTTTATCAATCAATTTTCTATTATCTACTAAACCAGTTTTTCCAATCTGGTCTTTAACCATTTTTATAATATTTTCAGATTTTAATTTTGAAAATTTATCTCCTTGAGAGTAGGTAATTTCTGCAGTTAAATAAGATTTGCCTTTAGGTGCTACAAACTTTGAAAGTTTTTTATTTTCAGTTATTCTGTTGAAGAGTAATTTTTCAGAATCGAAATATAGCCAGTGACAATTTTTTGGTAATATTTTATCTTTCTTATAAAATAAATATACAGAACAAATACCTCTAAATTTTAGATCATTATTTTTTCCTAATAGTTTTGATGTTATACTTATAGGTAATGTAGATATTACAACTTGGTCAGATTTAATTTTATACTTTTTTTTATTAGTCAAAATCTCTATAATTTTATTATCTTTTGATTTGAAGTCTCTAACATTCTGATTAAACAAAAACTTTCCACCCTTTTTAAGTATAAAGTCTTTTATTCTGTCATATACACATCCTGTTCCATATTTGCCCACTGCAACGTATTGCTCATGATAAAATGGTAATATTTTTTTACGAAATTTAATTCTGTTGGGTGCCCAATCAGATGTCATATTTTTTGTATCGATGCCCCATATTTTTTTTGGATATTTTTCAAAAAACATCTTTCTTAAGGTGGGTCCAATAAAGGAGTCTATATATTCTTTATAATTTTTAGCTTTATATCTTTGATCTTTTTTATTACATTTTTTTATCTCATTTTTTATTTTTGATTGAAGATTTTTTTCAAATTGTTTAAGTCCCTCATTTGATAAAGGATAATCGTAAAATTTATCAAAATTTTTTCCTTTAACATTCTTACAACTAAATTTTCCTTCGATTAATAAATCGCCAAAATTTTTTTTCCAAAAATTTTTTAACAACTCATCGGGTGTATGAAAAATATGTGGTCCTGTATCTATTATAAAACCTTTTCTTTTCCAAGATCTGCATAATCCTCCTGAGATATTTTTTTTTTCAATTATCGTAACATCCCAATTAGCTTCTAAAAGTTTCCATGCCGTGATTAAACCGGTAGGTCCCGCTCCTAAAATGATTGCTTTTTTTTTCACTATTTTAATTTTATTTCTTTAAAATATTATTAAGTAGATAATATTAGATATAACATTAAAGCAAAATTATGTAGGCAAATTATATCTCTCAGGTTTACTGTGTTTTTTTTGCCTAGTGCTATTAGCTGTAAATTCGTCAACAGGAGGCACAAATCTAAATCCTAATAAATCTTTTTGGTTTTTATTCATTTTATTAAAAATTTTAGTTGGAGTATTTCTCAAAAAATCAAAGGATGGTTTTAAAAACCATCTTCCATATCTAATTAGTATTGCCCACCTTCTCATATTTTCTTTCGTTACTTTGCTACTACCATGCCAAACAGCACTATTAAAAATAATTACAGATCCTGGCGATGTTTCAATTAAAATTTCTTTTTTATATTTTCTTCCATTTTTTGCAAAACTAAGAAATTTATGGCTGCCAGGTAAAACTCTTGTTGAACCATTATTTTTTGTAAATGGATCAAGTGCCCAAATAGTATTAATCATAATTGGAAATTTTGAACCTACAATTCTTGTATCATTATGTATTTGTTGTGCATCACATTTTCCTACCAAGGTTCTGGCCCCAAAATCTTGGCAAATAATTTCTCCTTTTTCTTGATAAGAACCTTCTTGTAAAAATTTTTTAATTATAGGTAGAACTGATTTATTATCTATTAGTTTACAAAATTCATAATCTTTATTGTGAAGATTACTTACAAGTTTAGAGGAATATTCAGATGATAATTTAGAATTTTTTTTATCAGAATAGTAAAAGTTATTATATTTTTTATAACTTTTCTCCAATAAATCAATTAATTTTTTACATTGCCTTTGCGATAGAACATTCTCTAAAACTATAACTCCATCATTTTCAAATTTTTTAGCAAGGTAAGAAAATGTTTTCTTACTTTTTAATTTCTGAATACTTAACCTAAAAATTTTATCTTTCAATTTATTCCTTTAAAATTTTAATTGCATAATAATTTATGAGAAAAAATCATATAACTCAATATATAAATTATATTTTCTCAAGAGAAAATATAATTTCTTTATTAATTTTATTTTTTTTATTTTGCGAAATTTTAATTTTTTGTAATATTTTTGAGGAGTTTTGAAATAAGGAAGATTTGCTTATTTTGAGATTTTTGATCAAAATATGTTCCCAATAATTTTTTCCATAAATACCTTTCGGATTACAGAATAATTGATAACTAACGTTCATGAGATCATTTTTATTTGGATATTTTAAAACATTCCATTTCTTATATAAAAGTTTTTTGTATTCAGAAACGTTTTTCCAACTATTAGTTATATGAAATTGATCGTTCCAAAAAGTTGCTGCAGATGTAATACATTTGAACCCCATAAATAAAGATTCTAAAACTACAGACCCATGATGAGATATTAGTATAGTCTGTTTTGAGATTTTATTTAATAATTGTTTATTTCTTATTGGGTCCTTTAAAATTATAACATTGCTACTATTATAATCTTTAATCAGTTTAAAAAATATCATCCTATCGTGCATTGCCATTTTGTTTGGAAATTTCTCATGAAAAAAACTAGGATGAGCTTTTACCAAAATTTTATTATTTTTATTTTTCAAAAGTTCATTAAGTGTGAATTTAAACCACTCAAAAACATTTAAAAAACCGTCATATCCATAAACTAATTGTGCATCTGTAAAAGAATGAATATACACAACATGGGTTATTTCATTAAGGTTAATTTTTATATTGTCTTTGAAAGCTATATGTTGCATCCATGGAAATTTTTCTGTTTTAAGTAAAGCTTCTCTTAAAGCTTTTGAGGCTTTTTTCTTTTGTAACTGATTTATTTTTTTGGACTTGTTTAGTTGTATTATTTCTTCATATTTTTTTAATTGTTTTTTTTTTATCCATTTTGAATAAGAAAAAACCTCTAGGATAACCTAGTGCATATATTGGTATATTTTTTTGAGAAAATACCTCTATTAAAATTCCATTTTTATACATGCAGTGATCTAGATATACCGAATTTATATTTTTTAGATTGATCGCATATTTTGCATAAGACGCAATTAAGTATATGGCCTTTAGTAATTCATAATAATATTTTATCTTGGAAAAATAACACTTAGGATTTCTATAAACTTCTGATATTGCATATCTTCCTAGATTAAGAGATTTGTATTTTAAATTCATGAGAGTTTCTTTTTTAAAAAATTTTCCACATAAAAGGCATTTAACTACAAAAAAAATTATATCTGGTTGTATTTTTTTTACTTTTATAAAAGTGTACTGAAGTTTTTTTTTTAAATTTTGCTCTGAATGTTGTTTTGCTGCTGGTATAATGTATTTGTAAACACCTTTTAATGGTTGAGTAGAAAAAAATAATTTTTTTTGCATATATTATTTAAATATATTTTTAATGGAAAAAATAATTTTATTAAGCTGTCTTTCTGATAAGTCTGGATAAATTGGAAGACTTATTGCCTCTTTAAAATATACTTCATTATTTTGAAATTTATTATTGTTAAATCCTAATTTTTTAAAATAAGGATGGCGGTAAATAGGTATGTAATGAATATTTAACTTGATTTTTTTTTTTAATAGTTTTTTATAAAAAGTGTCTCTGTTAATTTTTTTTTTGTTTTTTTTAATTAAAACTACATATAAGTGAAAAGTACTTAAACACTTTGTATCAACTTCTGGTAATTTAAAAGGTAAGTTTTTTAATTTTTTGTTATAAAATTTAGCAATACTATTTCTTTTTTTTATAAAAATTTTTAATCTATTTAATTGTGAAATACCTAAAGAAGCTTGAATATCATTTAATCTGTAATTAAAACCTAAATATTTTTGATAAAACATCCATGGTCTATTTTTTTCTTTATTCAAATATATAATACCATGTGATCTATATGACTTTAATTTTGCATATAAGTACCTATCGTTACAAGTGGCTGCGCCACCTTCACCAGTTGTAATCATTTTGACAGGATGAAAACTAAATACTGTTATGTCTGAATATCTACAACTTCCTATTTTAGAGTTCAAATAGATTGATCCTAGCGCATGTGAAGCATCCTCTATAATTTTAAATTTGTATATCCTACTTAATTTATAAATTTCTTTCAGATCACATGGATGGCCTGCAAAATGTACTACAATTAAAACATGCGGAAGTTTTTTGTTTTTCTTTGCTATTTTTAATTTTGTACGTAAATTTTTGATATCAATATTAAAATTTTTAAGATTAATATCTACAAGATCTACTTTGGCTCCACAAAAAAGAGCGGAATTTATTGATGAAACAAATGTATTAGATGTAGTCCATACCCTGTCATTTTTTTTTACGCCAAGAGCTAAGCAGGCTATATGAAGAGCGCTAGTTGCGGAATTTACAACAGTTGTATATTTTGCATTAACTATTTTTGAAATTTTTTTCTCAAATTTTAAAACTTCAGGCCCTGTTGTTAACCAATCAGATTTTAAAACTTTTACAACACTTGAAATATCTTTTTTATTTATTGATTGTCTACCGTAACTTATCATTTAACTTAAAAATATTTTAATTTCATTCTACTGCCAGCTTTTATATCAATTTTACTTTTTTTACCGATAATCTTTTTTAAATATCTTGTATTTAAACCAAAAGATGGCCTAATTGATTTTATATTTTGATAACTAAATATATCACCTTTTTTAATATTTTTTACAACATATAAAGATCTTTTTGCAAAAAGATTTTGCCTAGAGTTTTTTGAAATTTTAAAACTTTCTTCTCCTAATGAATTTTCTACATCTCTAATTTGATTTACCATTTTTTTAAACTCTTTAAAATTTAAAGAGAAAAAACCATCTATAGATTTTTTTGATAAACTAAAATGTTTTTCAACAACCTTGGCGCCAAGACTTACTGCTACAACTGGTGCAACTGTATCCATAGAATGATCAGATAGACCAACAGTTAGTTTAAATTTTTCTTGAAATTTTTTTATCATCACTAAGTTCATTTCCTTTAAGGAAGTTGGATAAGCAGAGTTACACTTCATTAAAATTAATTGGGAATGTTTTTTTTTTAATATTTTAACCGCTTCATTAATTTCTTTTTCATTAGCTAGACCAGTGGATATCATTACGTATGGAATTTTTTTTTTAGAAATATATTCTAATAAGTCTATATCATTAATTTCTGGAGAGGCAATTTTTAGAATTTTTGTCCCACATTTTAAAGCATAGTCTACTGAAGATTTATCAAAGACAGATGGAAAAAAAACTAATTTTCTTTTTTTACATTCTTGATTTAATTTATTATACCAATTCCAGGGCGTATAAGCTTTTTTGTATAGAGAATATAAATTTTTATTTTTGCCCCACTTATTTTTTTTTTTTAAAAGGAAATCTCTATTATTTGAATTAAAGGTTATTGTATCTGGTGTATAAAGTTGAATTTTTACTGCATCTGCTCCCGTTTTTTTAATAGAATTAATCATTTTAATTGCATGACGTAAATTCAAATTATGATTTCCAGACATTTCTGCGACTACTAGTGTTTTTTTACCTTTAAAATAATTTGCAAGTATATTGTTTTTCATAATAATAATTACTACATGTCTATAATAAAATTTATAAAATGAAAATAATTTACTTGCTTAATTGTGAAAAAAAAAATGGTTTTGGTCATTTAACTAGAAGTAAGCTGGTTGCTGAAGAACTCAAGAAACAAAAATTTAAGGTTTTTTTTTTATTAATTCGGCCAAATAAATTTTTTGTTAATTCTCTTAAAAGTTTTAAGACTTATTTTTTGCATCAAAGTAATCAAAAGATTATTGCTAAAAAAATTAATAAATTATCTAAAAGTCAAAATTTTGACTCCTTATTTATAGATACTTACAATTTAAAAAAAAGTTTTTTTAAGGATTTATCCAAAAAAATTTATAAGTTTTTATTAAGCGATGGATATTATTCTTATAAAAATCTTAATATTATTTTTGACCAAAGTCTGTCTCTACCTAATAAAAATAATATAATTTCAAATAAAAAATTTGTAATAGTCAATAAAGAAGCTTTTAAAATTAAAAAAAAAAATAATCTATCTAGAAAATATAAGGTAGCTATTTTTTTAGGAGCAAATTGTAAAATAAGTAAGATAAAAAACGTTTTTGATGCTATCAATAAAATTAATGACTCGAGATATGAATATAACTTTTTTATTCTAGGTAAATATTCAAAAAAAATAATAAATTTATTTAATAATAAAAAAAAGTTAAAAATAAAACTTTTTATTAATTTAAACTCAAAAATTTTTTTAAAAGAACTTAATAAGTCACAATTAGCTATTGGAGAAGGTGGTAATTCTGCTCTTGAGAGATATGTAATGCAAATACCATCTTTAAATTTTCTTACAAATAGTAATCAAAAGAAAATTTTAAATTTAAAACTAAATAATAAAATATTTTATACTAATAAGAAAAAGTATAAAAATTCCTATTTATATTATTTTAAAGAAATAAGTTTATTTTTAAAAAATTTTAAAAAATTAAATAAAAGGTCAAAATATAATATAAAATATCCAGACAAATTTGGTGCTAAAAGAATAGCTTTAAAAGTAAAATCTTTTACTCATCTGAACCATCCTCATACCAAACATTCATAGTATTATCTGAGTTTACTTCGACTGAGTCTGGTTTTTCCCAACCAGGGACCCATTTTTGTCTCTCAGTAATATTGTACGAAGTTTTAATGAGAATATTTTTGCTGTCTGGATCCTTTTTAAGTATACTTCCATCATAAAGTACTACTTTTCCAAGATCGGTCATTAAGGTATATTTTGGTTTTGATCTTCCTGAAAAATATCCTGATGAGTTTAATTTCATTGATAATTCTAAGCCTTTTTTAACAGATGTTCTGTGATGTGACATACCCCTCATTGGAATTGCGTGAAATAAGTAATGTGGTTCGATTTTTAATTCTCTCATTTTATCATACAATTTTATTAATGTTTGAATATCATCATTCACATTTTTTAAAAGAGGATGTTGATTATAAATTTTATATCTAGCCTTTCTTAATTTTTTAATTGCATCAATTGACTCTTTGGTAAATTCTGAATAATGACAAACATTAATACCGAACTCAAAATCAAATTTGTCATATAGTGATAACATATCAATTAATTTATCATTTACTCTTGACGGATCTTGTAACGGAACTCTGGTTCCAATTCTTACGGTGTCAATATTTGGTGCATAAATTTGAATTTGAGATAAGCAGTATTCCAATAAAGACTGTGACATCAAAGGATCGCCTCCGGTTATTAAAATTTCATTAACATCATTTTTAACATAATCTGATCCCATGTATTTAGCTGCTGTAGTAATCTCCTCTCTTGTCATTGTTTGGACTGGATATTGACCTCTTAAGCACCACCTACAATGTGCCGCACAAACTGTTGTGGGTTCAAGTAAAATTGTTCTTTTATATAACCTTTCAACTCCCACAATATTTTTTCCCTGAAACTTAATTTTTACTACAGAATTGTAATGCCTTGATCTCTCTGAGTTAGTAATTTTTTTTTCTTTTGGGTTATAAATATACTGCTGAAATAAAGATTGATACTCTTTACTCTTTTCACCTTTTTCACTTTTATACTTATTCATTAAATTTTTTAAATAAGGTGATATTATTTCTTTAAATTGTCCTGTTTTAGTTCCTGCCATTTTATATAAATATATTTTTTTTATTACTTTGATTGATCTTAAATTTTTTGTAATTTACATTTGCTTTTATTGTAAATATTGCTCTTATTTTTTCCTCTAAAATTCTCTTAATCATTTTTCTGAAATTTGGATCAACTTTTTTTTGAATATCAATATATACATCAATTTGAGAAATATTATCAAAAAATTTTGGTTTTTTTATTCTAAAATCTATGTTTAATTTGGGAAACTCATTAAATATGATTTCACCTATTGACTCAGGGAAAAAATTAACTCCTTTGACTATTAACATTTGATCACTTCTGCCTAAAATATTAAAATAAAGCTCTGATATTTTGTTGAACTTATCTCTTTTAATATACTCAATTTTTATTATATCGTTTGTTCTATATCTAAACAAAGGTTGACCTTGTTTTTTTAAGGTACTTAAAACAAGCTCGCCGGATGTTCCTTTTTTGATGTCTAAAGATTTATTTTTTTTATCGATTATTTCTATATAAAGCATGTCTAGACCCTGAAATTTTAGGCAACCCTTTTTTTTTAGATCTTGACCTCCAATAATACTAAGTATTTCGGAGAGACCGTAGTTAGCATCTATTGCCTTAATGCCAAAAGTAGTCTCTATTTTTTTTTTTAAGTTTTTATGTTGAATAAGACTTTCTCCACCAAAAAAACCTTTTTTTAATTGTAATTTTTTTGGATTAATTCCAAGATCATAACATTTGTTTTCTATAACAGACATATAAGATGGTGTGCAGCTTATAGAGTTTATATTTAAGTCAATTATTGTTTTAATTAGAAGTTCTGTATTTCCTATGCCAAATGGAATACATTTTGCTTCAGTAGCTTCTAATGCTTGATAATCTGTTATACCTCCAGACCACATGTTAAAATTTAAGCAATGAACAATTACATCGCTTTTATTCAAACCTGACTCAATATATGTTTTTTTTGAAACTCTAATTGTGTCCTCAATATCTTTTTTTGTTAAAAAAATATAAAGTGGTTTAGTTGAAGTTCCAGAAGTTTTATGAACTCTTGATATTTCATCTTTTTTAACTGCAATTAATTTTCCAAGAAAATTATTTTTTTGTTGATCTAAAAGCAATTCTTTTTTTGTTAAGAATGGTAATTTTTTTAAGTTGAAATTTTTAAAATTATTTTTGTATAAATTATATTGTTTAAATATGTTTTTCCAATATTTGCTATTTTTAAATGCATATCTTGCTGAGTGAATTAATCTTGCATTAATATCGTTATTAAATTTCATTTTTTTATTTTTGCAGGGTTACCATAATATGTTTTTCCACTTTTAAGATTGCTTACAACATTTGAGCCAATGCCTATCAAACAATCATTACCGATTATAGTTTTTTCTTTTATACTTGATTTAGGGCCTATCCAAACATTTTTTCCAACTCTTACATTTCCTGAAACAATAGTGCCAGCAGTTACAAAAGTTCCAGTGTCTATTTCAGAATTGTGTCCAATTTGAACAAAGGCATCAATTTTTACATTATCTTTTAATAAAGTATCATCAATGTGACCACGCTCAATATTGGTAAACGGTCCTATAAAAACATTTTTTTTAATTTCTACATTTCCATAATGATTGTTTGTGAAAATTTTTTTTTTATATTTAATAAAACCAAAACCTGTATTGCCTATAACACAATTATCTGAAATTATTGTGTTATCTGAAATCGAACAATTGTTTATAATAGTATTTGCGCCAATTTTTACATTGTTGCCAACTTGGACATTTTTTCCAATCTTTGCAGAGTTATCAATGACACAATTTTTACCTATTTTCTTTTTATTTAAGAATTTTTCTTTAACAACTTTTTTTTTGGTTAAAAAATCACATATTTTAAAAAAAGTATACCTCGGGTTTGTACTTAAAATTTTATTAGAAAAATAACTTTTATATAATTTTTTATTTAATATTACTACTCCGTTTTTATTTTTTCTCAGTTTTTTTTTTAAAAAATTTAAATCATTATTTTCGTAAAAAAAAATACTATTATTTTTTATTATATCCAATGAACTAAAGTTTCTTATTTCAAAGTTATTTTTAATTTTTGATTTAAGTTTAAATTTTTTAATTAGATCGTTTATTTTCATTTTTTAAATATTTTTATAGCCTTTTTCCAGTCAGACGGATAATTAATATCCACAAATTTATTTGAGGGAACTTTAATCAAGTTACAATTATTATCAAATATGTCCCTTTTTTTAATCCAGGACTCTATCCTGGAATAATAAAACTGACCAGCATCAATGTAAAACTTTGGTAAAAATTGGGAATTTTTTTTCAAAAACATTTTGTTAGTTATCTTTATTTTATTTTTTTTAATAAAAAAAGTTTTAGATAATCCAGACTCTATTTCGGAACATACAAAAGAGAATTTTATACTTTTTTTATTATTTAATATTTTTTTTGATTTTTTTAATTGTTTAATATTAAAAAATAAAGCAGTCGGTAAAATACAACATATATTTCTAACTAAGGGATATTGTTTTTTTATTCTTTTACATTCATAAGACATCAGATCTAATAGCGTAGTTTTGTCTTTCGTATATTTTGAGCTTCTTAATTTAAATGTATCTGCACCATATTTTAATGAAATATTTCTTATTTTTTCAGAGTCAGTAGATACAAAAATCTTTTTGAAACATTTTGATTTAACTGCCTTTAAAATTGCATAAGAAATTATTGGTTTTCCAAAAAATTTTTTAATATTTTTATTTGGTAATCTTCTGCTAAAAGCTTTTGCTGGAATTACAGCTATATCTATTTTGGTCATTTTTTAAATAATTTTGATTTCATCTTTTTTTTACTAGGAATGTATCCATAACTAGATAATCAATTTTATATTTTTTAAAACATTTTATTGCATCTTCTGGATTATTTACAATTGGTTGACCTTTAATGTTAAAAGAAGTATTCAATAAAACTGGTATACCAGTAATTTTTTTAAATTCGTTTATTAAATTCCAAAACCTTTCGTTAAGTTTTTTTGACACACTTTGAGCTCTACAACTATCATCTACATGTACCACCGCAGGTATAAATTTTTTTTTATTTCTTTTTATATTGCAAGCTATTAACATATGAGGACTTGGTTGTTTTATAGAAAAAAAATCATATAAATTTTCCTCTAAAACTGCTGGAGCAAATGGTCTAAAGTATTCTCTAAATTTAACATTTTTATTTATATGGTCTCTCATTTTTTCAGGATACGGTTTACAAAGAATACTTCTATTCCCTAATGCTCTAGGACCAAATTCAGCTGGGCCCTGATACCATCCTATAATCTTTCCCTGGCTGATTAATTTTGCAGTCTGAAAGCATATTTTTTCTTTTAAATCCAGGTAATTCATTTTATTTTTTTTTAATATTTTTTGGATCTCCTTTTTTGAAGTTCGTGAGCCTAAATAAAAATTATAGTTTTTTTTAAATTTGTGGTTTTTATTATATTTTAGGTGACTGTATAAACAGGTGCCATAAGCTACACCTGCATCACCACTTGCTGGTTGGATAAAAATTTTCTTGAACAGTTTCGATTTTTCTATTTTTCCATTTAGTGAACAATTTAATCCAACGCCACCTGAAATACATAAGAAATTTGATCTAGTTTGTCTTTTTAATATTTTTAACTGGAATAAAATAACCTCCTCTATTCTATCTTGAAGTGCAGCAGCGATATTTTTGTGATGTAATGAAATTTTAGTACCACCTTCTCTTTTTTTTCCAAAAATTTTAATAAATTTATCGCTTACCCATTTATCTTTTACTTTATGATAGTCTATCCATTCTTTATTAATAATATATTTAAGAGGATCTTTTTTATCAATTTTTATTATTTCTCTAAAATAGTCTATATATCTTTTTTTTGAGTTTTTTAATTTTTTTTTTGAATCACCATAGGGTGCAAGTCCCATAATTATCCCTTCATCGCAAAAAGTTTTCCACCCCAAATAAAACGTTATTGCAGTATAAAATAAACCTATAGAGTCTGGGTATTTATTATCTTGATGAATAACTTTTATTTTACTTTTATCTCCAATAGCAAATAATGCAGAATGAATTTCCCCTATACCATCATAAGATATAATCAGTGATTTATTAAAGCCACTTGGATAAAAAGTACTAGCTAAATGACACAGGTGATGCTCGTTAAAATCTATTTTTTTTTTATAATTTAGTTTTTTTCTTATATAATTTTCTGTTTCGCTTAGTTTTCTAATTCGCTCGAAATCATTTATGAGAAAGTCTACTCTTTTATTATCGTTAATAGCTAACTTAATATATTTTTCTCTAATTTGAAGATAAGGATCATTAGAGAAAGAAATTAAATCTATATCTTTCATTTTGAGATTAGCAATTTTCAAACAATCTTTAATCGAATCAATAGGAAAATTTCTAGAGTGTTTTATATAGTCATATCTTTCTTGCTCACATGCAGCTATTACCTTTCCTTTAATTGTAATACAAGCTGAAGTATCGTGACCACCATAATTTAATCCCAAAATATTCATTCAATATTTTATTATGAGTAAATCATATTTTTAACTTTTTCCAAAATAGTCAATTTTTGAGTATAGGGACTATCTGATTTTTTTTCATAAATCAAATTTATCATCAAAACTTTCCTGCTAAGTGAATTTATAAACTTAACAGGTTCAACAGAATGATATGAATTTTTGGTTTTTTTAAATCCATAAATTTTATTAGGCGATGGAATTATAGTTTTTATAACATCTAAATTTTTCTTATTTACTCTTTCGTTTCTCCAATTGTTTTCAAACATTGAAAATTTTGGTTTATATAGTTTTACCTGGCCACCATTTTTTTCACTCCATGTTTTGTCTACAAAAAAAAGTACCATTGACAAAAGTTTTCTAGAACTATCGGTGTGTGGTAGGCTATACCCGCCTTCGTCTGAAATATTAAAACAAAAACTTAATTTTACTTTTTTAAATATTCTAATATTTTTTTTCCAACTATTTTCTGAAAAATATACATTTCGTAAACTAAAAAATCTTATTAAATCTTCAACAAATATACTTGAATTTAATTTATCATATAAAATTTTCCATTCCAGATTATTTTCAAGAAAATCATAAAAATTTTCATTTTCATCTGTAAATGATTTAGCAAATTCACTATGAGCTGAAAAGAATTTTGAATCAGGAAATGATAAATTTAATTTAGTAAAAGTATCCTCATCTAAAAAATTAGATATTTCAAACAACGAAAATCTATCATGCAAGTCAAGTTTGTTTATTCTTTTGCTTAATTGTAAATTATTACCATTCATTATTTGTTAAGTTTAGAATTATAATTATACTAATTAGTCATATAAACAACTATAAATTTATTTTGTATTAAATTTTATCTGATATTAATTCAATTACAAAAAAATTAAATTAATGAAAAAGGTGAATATAAACTTTATAAACTCAAATATATTTAAGGGGTTAGTAATATTTTTTTCAATTTTAATTTTCACCATACCTATATCATTATTTGGTATTATGGATTTGGAAGACTATTATTATGGTTTCTTTTCATCATATATATTGTCAGTTAACAAATTAAATCTTTTTTTATTTTTTTCAGATAGTATTGGTCCAGGAGTAAATTTTCCAATGGGTAATGGAATTTTTTTTAATCCTTTGTTAGTTTTTGCAAAAAATCCAAAAATTTTTTATTTTTTAATCACT
>MDSW01158495.1_pt1 | contig 38391 bp, 30 predicted proteins | sample 811171 | NCBI WGS metagenome assembly MDSW01 (sample SAMN05326641, study PRJNA326480) | marine metagenome | isolation source: seawater | place: Atlantic Ocean: North West | collected 2012 | reverse complement strand
GCAAAAGGCAACGATACAGGCCAACCCTAAAAATTTCAGAAACTCTGCTTTCCCATGTGGTGATTGTTTTTGATTCAAAAGTGTAAAGAGAAGCACGGTGAACCAAGGTGCCAGAAACCCGGCCAGAGAGTTTGTCAAAGCAAAAGTGACATGGGGTTCTGGGCTTTGAATGCGGCTTTCAAAGTGATAGCGACTGGGGGAACCGATTCGTGTATCACTGATGCCTGCCTCCCTGAGCATGGTAACTCGTTGCTGATCATTACCTTGGAAGTACTCAGCTCGCACTTGTGGAATACGTACCAGTGAGTCATAGATCCCAATACTGGAAATTGACACGACGATGGCCAACATCACTGCCACCACTGCTCGTATAACCAGAGGAGAGTTGAGCAGTTGTAGGCAGAGCATGAATCCCACTGCAAAGGCAACCCATTGCCACCAGTTATTAAGACCTGCTCGAAAGTCCCCTGCCCCAAAATGAGAGATTACTGAAACAAGCATCGCCAGGACTGTCAGGCAAAGTAAAAAGGAAGACCAGTCCATGCGATAACGCACACTCGGAAACCGCAAATGGAAGACTCCCCACAGACTTCCCAGAATCGCAAAGGACATCACAGACCAGCTCGTCATACCTTCCGAAACGGCGGGACCGTCCCCTGTAAGAAACGCTGTAGATGCCAGCAAAGCGATCAACAGGAATTGCAACCATTTAAACCACCTTGCCTGCTGCTGGGACAAATCCGGGTTCGCGTAGGACTGTGTTGCCACGTCACCATTCCTGTTTAGCTGTTAATCTTATTACGAGCTGTATTTTCCAGAATTGCCACAAGTGTAAGCATACAGACGGTCATGACAACAATTAAGATTGCGCCACTCAGGTTGACTTGAGGTAACAGTAGTGCCGAAATTCCGGTGGTGGCTGTCACAAGAAACATGGTTAGCACAGCTCGAGGTTTGGATAGTCCCAGTTCCACAAGACGATGAGAGAAATGGGATTTATCCGGTTGAAAGGGACTACGGCCATCTGATAAACGTATCACAACCACTGTAAGTAAATCATAAATTGGTACGGCCATGATGATCAGTGGAGCAATAACCGCGTGGGCAACAGGATTCTCACCATCGGTATAGGTGGTCAGAATGGTGGCGACGGCAATACAGAATCCAACAAAATAGCTCCCGGCATCTCCCATGAAAATCTTAGCCGGAGGTTTGTTGTGAATTAAAAATCCTAACAATGCCCCGATGAACACCAGCAGTAATCCTGCGACATATAACTGGGGGCCTTCTGAGGTAACACCTAGCAACACAACATAAAAGACCAAAGCGATGGAACAAATGACCGCGACACCACCAGCGGCGGCATCCATATTGTCGAGCATGTTAAAAGAGTTGATCAACATGACGATCCAAAACACGGTACAACCAACCGTAATAATTCGATAGGGGATAAAGGCGGTGAAATACCATTCCTGCGAAACGACGCAAGTCGTTGCTACCAAGAATTGAATCGCCAAACGTAGCTTCCAACTCAATCCTCGAATGTCATCAACCAGTCCGACCAGCATCAGTACAGTACCCGCAATCAGCAAGACCCACAAATCGGCCAATTGTCCTGCGATACCTACTACGTATGGTTGCACTTGTTCCGGCAACCACTGAGTAACGGATCCATTAAACATGACCAGTACAGACCCCATGAGGAAAGTCGCGATGACTCCGAACCAAATCCCAATGCCGCCCCCCAGAGGAATTGGGGTCGTATGTACTTTACGATCGTCGGGTTGATCCAACAGGCCCCACTTGTCTGCATGACGGCGCAAGAAGATGACCGTTAGCCAGCTAATCAGCAGGCTGGGTAGCAAAATCAGCGGAAGAATCCAATAAGGAAATGCAGCGTCCATCGTGATACCGGAGTAAACAAGTTAGCAACCTTTGCGAGCGGTTCAGAAAAGGCTGTCCGAGTATTACTCTACGGTTCAATCCTGATACTGTTCACGCAGGAAGTTTCGGCAGTCGCTAAAGAACGCATGGTATTCAGGAGTTTGGAAATCGGGATACGTCCAGCGGCTGGTCCGCCACTGTTGACGATGAAAGTAAATTGTTACTTCTGCAAATATTCCATCTGCTAAATACAATCGATGATCCCGGTCTTTGGTCGTCGCCAATACGAGTTTGGCTTCGGTCAAATATCCTGGGTCGACATTCACGGGACGAGCGACATGCTCATTCTTATTTTTATCGGCATATTCAGCTTCCCAGTCATTTGTTAGATGCTTGATTTTGGGCAATTCTGCCTTATCAATCAGCGTTTTCATCGCCCAAAACTGTTTTTTCAGGTTGGCTCCCATGCTGGGCGAATAATACGTCGTCTGATCAAAGTTATAAACGGGGGAAGTGAGAGCGATTTCTCCCCATTGAGACTCTATTTGAGACCTGACGAATGCCAATGCACTATCTGATTGTCCAAAGGCTCCAACAATCAACAAGGCATTTCGCTGAGTTCGAATTTCACCCAAAATTAGGCTCCCTTCGTCGAATACGCACCAACAACCATTCTGTCACCAGCACTATCCTCCAAGGCCTCAAAACGACATTACAAATGATCTAGTAAGAACGCCCAAAGATCGCTCGGCGAGTACTAGGTTTCCCTGTAAAAATACAAGTTCCTTCTTCCTGATCCTGTTCAAGCGGCATGCAGCGAATCGTAACTTTATACTTGGCAATCTTATCCAATACTTCCTGCTCGCCTTCGACGAAGTGACAGCTGGCAAATCCGGCTGGCTGCCCATCCTGCTCTGAGAAATAGGCTTCAAATTCCTCCAGCGAATGAATCTCCCGTGTATTATCCTCACGAAGCTTCAAGGCTCGATCAAATAGTCCTTGCTGGAATGTTTCGAGGAGTTCAACAATCCCTTCAACAAATTCGTCACGCCCCACGGATTCAGATTGCCCGGTATCACGTCGACCGACAAACACCTGGTTATTCTCTATATCCCTGGGTCCCACTTCCACGCGGATTGGAACACCACGTTTCACGTGATACCACTTCTTTTCTCCGCCACGCATATCGCGATCATCAATTAGCACTCGGACTTTACCACCTGCGTACATTTTGGATTCCAGATCCTTTTTCAACGTCTCACAGTAATCCAGTACTTGCTGCCGAGTTTCGTCTCCTTTAATAATGGGTAGCAGGACAACCTGCTTGGGAGCTAACTTCGGGGGTAACACCAAGCCATCATCATCGCTGTGAGTCATTATCAATGCTCCGACAAGCCGAGTGGAAACACCCCAGGAAGTCGTCCAGGCGAATTGCTGCTCTCCCTGTTGATCCTGATAAATGATTTCCTGAGCGCGGGAGAAGTTTTGTCCCAAAAAGTGTGATGTCCCAGCCTGCAATGCCTTGAAGTCCTGCATCATAGCTTCAATGGTCAGCGTGGAAACGGCACCTGGGAATCGTTCATCGACTGTCTTTTCCCCTTTGATCACTGGCATTGCCATGACATTTTCTGCGAAGTCGGCGTAGACATCCAGCATTAATCGGGTCTCTTCCAATGCTTCCTCTTCCGTTGCATGACAGGTGTGACCTTCCTGCCATAGAAACTCAGCCGTTCTTAAGAACATACGTGTCCGCATTTCCCACCGCACGACATTGGCCCACTGATTGATTTTGATCGGCAGGTCTCGATATGACTGCACCCACTTGGCATACATTGAACCGATTATCGTCTCGCTGGTCGGACGGACAATCAATGGTTCTTCCAGAGGGCCAGCGGGAACGAGTCCTCCGTCAGGCCCAGGCTCGAGCCGGTGATGCGTAACAACGGCACACTCTTTAGCAAAACCGTCGACATGCTCGGCTTCCTTTTCCAGAAAACTCATCGGAATGAAGAGCGGAAAGTAAGCATTAACGTGCCCGGTATCTTTAAACATGCCGTCCAAAACCTGTTGCATGTTTTCCCAAATAGACCAGCCCCAAGGCTTAATTACCATGCAGCCACGAACCGGGGAGACTTCAGCCAGATCTGCTGCTTTGATAACTTGCTGATACCACTGTGGGTAATCTTCACCCCGTGTAGGACTGATCGCAGTACGATTTTTTTTACCCATGGATTTAATTCCTAATGACCGACAGGGTTGTTTTGATTCAATCCCCTCCGGTCTATCTTTCTCAAGAAGCCGTTTTGATTTAACTTGTAGCCCCCTATTTTAGGTCAGCATAGCGGAATGCGACAACCAGAGATTTAACGATGGTCCCTTGTCCAATCGAAGTTTTCCAGTAAGATTGCCTCTGAAACGAAGCAATTCCAGAATTCCCAGTCCCCACTCACCCCAAATTGAAAATCATGGGTCGTCAATACATCAATCAGTTCAGTGAAGGCGAAAGCATCAATCAGGTGTTTGTTGCCAACGGCAAGCAACTTCGTCCCAACCGCCAGGGCAATCTTTACCTGCAACTCACCCTTTCAGATAAATCTGGAAGCGTTAACGCGATGCAATGGAATGCGAACCAAAGCGTGTACGACAGTTTCGAAAACGGTGATTACGTGATCATTAAAGGGACCACTCAGCTGTTTAACGGCAACCTACAAATCATCGTACAGCAACTAAAAAAAGCCGATGAATCCCGAGTCGATGAAGCGGATTTTGTCACGCTCACCAATGAGAATATCGGACAACTCATCGTACAATTGCGTCAGTTCGTCGACTCAATAAGTCATCCCCAACTCCAAAGCCTCTGCCAGCAATATCTGGATAGTAAGGATATCATGGAGAAATTCAGTCAGGCTCCGGCAGGTGTGAAGAATCATCACGCTTATCAAGGTGGGTTACTCCATCACGTAGTTTCACTGATGGAACTGGCAGAATCTGTCGTCCAGCATTACCCTGAGGTCGATCGGGACCTCGTGTTGGCAGGCGTATTACTGCATGATCTGTCAAAAACAGACGAGCTCGCTTATGAACGCAGCCTTGAATACACGGACGAAGGTCAACTCGTAGGGCATCTGGTAATGGGAGTCGAATTACTAGGTAAGCAAATTGATCAATGGGAAGCGAATCAAGGGACGACCTTTCCTAATGACATTGCCATCCAACTCAAGCACATGATTGTCAGTCACCACGGGCAGTACGACTTCGGCAGTCCGAAGCTACCGATGACCTTAGAAGCATTAGTCCTTCACATGATTGATAACCTGGATGCCAAAGTTCATCAGTTTTCACATGCAATGGACAGTGAAGCCAACCCAGGCGACAACTGGACCCCCTTCATCCCAACACTGGGCCGCAAACTATATAAGAAGACGCTTCAACAAAAAAAACAATCGTAACCGGATACACCGGAGAATCTACCCTTTCTCGAATCCTGTCGATGATCTTGTGTTTCTTAAGAGAAACCTCCAGAATCGGGTAACAAGCAGGGACAACTCCCTATCAATGATACAAGGCTATCTATATGGAACCTCAAGATCTGGAAGCAATGATTCTGGAGCATATCCGAAAAGAGAATTATCACCCGGTAAAACCTCGTGTCATTTGTAAACAGTTACAACTCAGCCAAGACGACCGTCAAGCCGTGCGTCGTGCTGTCAAAAGTCTCATTCGCCGAGGATGTGCTCAGTTTGGCCCCAAGCACTTAGTCCTGCCCGCGGACAACGAGCCACAACCAAGTAAACCATCCGGCCCTCCAACGGACCTTTCCAATACGGTCCTGGGAAAATTCTTCAAAGCCTCCGGAGGTTTCGGATTCGTCCGCCCCGAAGGGACAGCAGCCTCAGCCGGACGTGATGACGATCTGTTTGTTCCCGCTCACGAAATTCTTGATGCCTGTCACGGAGACACCGTACGTGTGCGTCTGGCTCCGGGAAGCCATCGACGTGGTCGCAATCAGGAAAAGCAACAACGAGCCCGGATCGTGGAGGTCACTGAACGAGCTCGCCATCAATTTGTAGGGACGTATCATATCCACAATGATGTTGGCCTCGTACGAGTCGACGGCTCCCATTTCCAACAACCCGTCCCGGTGGGTGACCCCGGTGCTAAAGGAGCTCAGCCTGGACTGAAGGTTGTCATCGAAATGGTACGCTTTCCTTCGGCGTTTGATGACGGGGAAGCGGTGATTACCGATGTATTGGGCGCGCGAGGGGAACCGGGCGTCGACACTCAAATGGTGATTGCTGAATTTGCTTTGCGAGTAGAATTCCCGGAAGAAGTTTTAGAGGATGCCAGACAACAGGCGGCCGCTTTCGACGAAGACGATTTTTCCAATCGTGAAGACTTCACTGATTCCACGACCTTAACCATCGATCCGTTTGATGCTCGAGACTTTGATGATGCAATCAGTCTGGAACAGATTGAAAACGGACATTGGCTGTTAAGCGTTCATATTGCCGACGTGGCTCACTTCGTCCCAACCGGCTCGGCACTGGATGTGGAAGCAAGTGTAAGGGCGACCAGTGTGTATTTGCCCGACATGGTCATTCCCATGTTGCCAGAAATCATTTCCAACAATCTAGCCAGCCTACAGCCCAACAAAAATCGATACGCCAAAACGGTGATTATCGAATTCACTCCGGATGGCATTCCTGTTAACTGTGATGTTAAACGCTCGGTCATCAACAGTGATCATCGTTTCAACTATGAAGAAGTGGATGACTTTCTTGTTCATCGATCCAAATGGAAAGAGCAACTTGATGAAAAAGTCTATTACCTGTTAGATCGCATGCACACGCTGGCCATGATTTTACGTCAGCGGCGTATGGACAACGGGTCACTGGAAGTCGGGTTGCCCGAAGTAAAAATCGATCTCGACTCAAAAGGACAGGTTGCCGGTGCTCATCGAGTTGTGAATACAGAGAGTCATCAGATCATCGAAGAATTCATGCTGGCTGCCAATCAGGCGGTTGCCACCTTGCTTAATGATCACGAACTAAAATTCCTGCGTCGAATTCACCCCGACCCCAGCCCTCGAAAACTGGCCAAACTCACTCAGTTTGTTAAAGAAATGGGTGTGGAGACGGAAGAGATTACTAATCGGTTCCAAATCAAAGATATTGTGACTAAGATCGCGGGTAAACCATACGAGCAATCGATCCAACTGGCCATTCTCAAAAGTATGCAAAAGGCTGTGTATGGACCGGAAGAAGAACGACATTATGCCTTGAATTTCGAACATTACGGTCATTTTACCTCGCCAATTCGCCGTTACCCAGACCTAACCATTCACCGGCTTTGCAATCAAATCATCGATCAGCAGTCACCTATTCAGGATCTCCCCAAACTCTTGGCACTCGGAGAGCACTGCTCTGATAGGGAACGAAATGCTGAATCGGCCGAAAGAGAATTGAAAAAATTAAAGCTTCTAAAGTACTTACAGGACCACGCTGACAAAGAATTCGTTGCCGTCATAACCGGAGTCGAAAACTTTGGGCTCTTTGTACAGGGAGCAAAAGTGCCGTTCGAGGGACTGATTTCAGTCACCGCCCTGAAAGACGATCATTACACGATGGTCACCGGTGCACACGCATTGGTTGGCCATAGGAGTGGTAATGACTTTCGATTGGGAGACACGCTGGCTGTCAAAGTTGACCATGTCGACATGGAACGTCGCGAAGTGGACTTAATGTTCATCAAAAAACTGCTCTCGGTCGGAGGCCCTCCGCTGAACCGACCACCGGCCGGAGATCGTGGACGACAGGGGCATCGTAAACGGCGCGGGAACCCCAAAAAGCGATCTACCTTACGAGCCATCGCCAAACGCAAGAAAAAGCGACGAAGACGCCGATAAATCGACGAAGACCCTTCGGTTTTTTTCCGGGAATCCATGTCCTCTTTGGGGGTATGTTCGATACAATACCTACGACTTAAAAGTCAGCCTCTATCTTCCGTCTGTCAGAGTCTTCCCATGAATGAAGCTGCACCTTCCAATCCCTCCCAAACCGCACTGTTCCAGTGGCATGTTGCACAAGATGCACGGATGGTCGACTTTGCCGGATGGGAAATGCCGATTCAATACACCTCCATCGTTGAAGAACATCAGGCCACCCGAAACAATGTCACCCTGTTCGATGTGTCCCATATGGGAAGACTACGCTTTAACGGGGATGGAGCGGGAGCTTTGCTCGATCGGATGCTTACACGCAGTGTCTCTGATATGCAGGTAGGACAGGTTCGGTATTCCCTCATTTGTAACCATGAAGGTGGAATACTTGATGACGTTTTGGTTTACCACCTTGAAACCCCGAGCGGGACGCGATATTTCCTGTTGGTCGTCAATGCTTCTAATCGCAATAAGATTATCCAATGGATAGAAGCACAGTGGCCTGATGAGGCAGCCGTGGAATTATGCGACCGTACACTGGAAACCTCGATGCTAGCCATTCAGGGTCCGAAGGCCTTGGAAACAGTCGAACCACTGTTGAGTATTCAGGTCAGTGGCATGAAGTATTTTCACGCCAAAGTCACAAACCAGATGAATAAGCCCTGTATCGTAAGTCGGACAGGCTACACCGGAGAAGACGGGGTAGAACTGATCATTCGCAAAGATCAAACAGCACATATTCTGCAAAACATTCTGGCTGCCGGGCGGAAATTTGATATTTCACCAGCCGGCTTGGGAGCTCGGGATACGTTGCGTCTCGAAGCGGCCATGCCGTTATATGGACACGAGTTAAACGAAAGTATTAATCCGCTTGAAGCAGGGCTCGGATTCGCAGTGTCCTGGCAGGACGGTCAGGGAAATGACCGTGACTTTATCGGCCGAGACGCATTGGCCGATCTGCAGTCAGCAGGATTGCAGAGACGACGCGTGGGATTGCAACTGGAGGGACGCCGAGCAGCTCGAGAAGGATACTCTGTACTTCGAGCTGGCCAGCCAATTGGTACGGTAACCAGTGGAACTTACTCACCCACACTCGAAAGACCTATTTCCATGGCCTATGTTGATCTGCAGTACGCAGAAGTGGGCACAGAGGTCGAAGTGGATATTCGAGGAAAGTCTGTGTCGGCGACAGTTTGCTGCTTGCCGTTTTATAAACGAACAGGATAATAACTCCATTCACAAAGCTATTTCAAGAATTAGGACTCAAGCTGTGAACGCTGAAGCATTACTCTATTGTGACACTCATGAATGGGTGTTTGTTACAGACGAAGACGGTCAACAGATTGCCACGGTGGGAATTTCGGCCTTTGCTGTAGAGCAATTAACGGATCTGGTTTACATGGAATTACCAACGGTCGGGGCTGCGGTAACCGGTGGAGAAGAATTCGGTGAAGTAGAGTCAGTGAAAGCCGTCAGCGCACTGTACAGTCCCGTTTCTGGAACTGTCATCGAGGTCAATGAAGGCTTGCCGGATAATCTCGATATCCTGAATTCGGATCCCTACTCGGCAGGCTGGATTATGAAAGTCAAAGTTGACGGCGACCTACCAGCCAACCTGCTCGACTATGATGCGTACCAACGCCAATGCGGTGAATCCGGCTAATTGCCTCCTAAGGATACCCGCTTCATTCCTCCTGGACGGTTTTGAACATGCCTTTCACATATAATACGCCAGCCCAACAGGCCGAGATGTTGCAGGCGATTGGTGCTGGATCGATTGACGAACTGTTTCAGTCGATCCCCGCAGAAATGCAACTCGGACGTCCTCTAAACATCCCCCCTGCATTGGGTGAACTTGAACTAACTTCTCATATGCAGGAGTTAGCGCGACAGAATACAGATATCACTAAAAGTGCGTGTTTTTTGGGAGCCGGCAGCTATGACCATTTTGTACCAGCGGTCATCGATACCTTAGCTTCCCGAGGCGAGTTTTATACGTCCTACACTCCGTACCAGCCCGAAGTTAGTCAGGGAAATCTGCAGGTCATGTTTGAGTATCAAACACTGATTTGTCAATTGACCGGTATGGATGTATCCAATGCCAGTCTTTACGACGGTGGTTCGGCTACAGTTGAAGCCATGCTGATGGCCTGTAGTATCACCAGGCGTCATACCAAAGTAATCGTTCTGGAATCGGTGCACCCTGAATATCGCCAGATCATTGAAACCTATTTTAAAACCATCGGCACCCAGGTAGTCACTATTTCAGATCCTTCGCAACTTCCCGAAGAACTGGACGAGGCAACTGCTGCCGTCTTAGTACAGTCGCCAAACTTCTTCGGCAACGTAGAAGACCTCTCAACATTGGCTGAACAAGTTCATGACGCCGGAGCACTCTTGGTTTGTAGTGTGGATCCTATTAGTTTAGGAATTCTCAAACGACCTGGTGATGCCGGAGTCGATATTGTCGTCGCTGAAGGGCAATCTCTGGGGACTCCCCTGCTCTATGGAGGACCATACCTTGGCATCATGGCATGTCGGGAAAAATTCGTCCGACGGCTTCCAGGCCGTATCGCTGGGCAAACGGTGGACCAGCATGGGAACCGATGTTGGGTCCTAACTCTGCAAACCCGGGAACAACATATCCGTCGCGAGAAAGCAACCAGTAACATCTGTACAAATCAGGGACTGTTTGCTCTCCGTGCAGCCATTTACTTATCCGTCATGGGACCGTCCGGTATGCGAGATGTGGCTAATCTCTGCCTACAGAAAGCTCACTATGCTCAACAACAATTAACCTCACTGGACCGCTTTGAAGCTGTAACTGACCAACCGTTCTTCAAAGAATTTGTCGTGAGAGATAAACACGGTGATGTATCAGGCCTGCTGGAGAAGGCCGAGGATTTCAATATTCTTGCCGGTGTCCCCCTAGGGAAATGGTATCCACAATATGAAGATTGCCTACTGATTGCTGTGACTGAAAAGCGAACACGGGATGAAATCGATCAATTGGTGGAGGTTCTGGGATCATGAGAAACACCCATGCAACACAACTGATTTTTGAACTGTCTACACAAGGGCGGACAGGTGTCCGTTTACCGGACTGTGATGTCCCTGAACAGTCAATACAACAGCTGTTGCCAGACAATCTCCTGCAAGCAGACAGTCCTACACTGCCCGAAGTGACTGAACCTGAGGTGATTCGTCATTTCACCAATCTCTCAACGCTCAATATGAGTGTCGATACACATTACTATCCCCTTGGGTCATGTACGATGAAGTACAACCCCAAACGCAATGAACGGATCGCTGCCTGGGATGGCTTTGCCCAACTACATCCTTATCAGAGTGAAGCATCGATTCAGGGCATGCTACAGTTGCTTTTCGAATTACAGCAAATGCTAGGGGAAATCAGTGGCCTTCCTGCTGTTTCGCTGCAGCCAGCTGCAGGAGCTCATGGCGAGCTTGCGGCACTGATGGTCGCCGCCGCTTACTTTAAAGGGCGAGGAGAAACGCGTACCAAAGTTCTAGCTCCGGATAGTGCGCACGGAACTAATCCAGCCAGTGCGCGCATGGCTGGATTCGATTTCGTCACGATCAAGAGTAAGGACGATGGGCGAGTTGATCTCGACCACTTGCGCGAACACCTCGGAAGCGACACTGCTGTGTTCATGATTACCAATCCCAGTACGCTGGGGCTATTTGATGATCAGGTGCAAGAGATCTCCGATATGGTTCACGATCAAGGTGGCCTCATTTATCTTGATGGCGCCAACATGAACGCCATTTTGGGAATTGCTCGGCCTGGCGATTTTGGGGCCGACATGATGCACTTTAATCCCCATAAAACTTTCAGTGGACCGCACGGGGGAGGCGGTCCCGGAGCGGGCCCCATCTGTGTGACAGACTCATTAGGGCCCTACCTTCCCAGCCCGACGGTCAGTTTTTGTGAGCAATCTCAGAGCTACTTTTTAGATGCGGGGGACGGCCAGTCGATCGGTCGCGTTCGCTCGTTCTTTGGGAATGTGGGAGTACTTGTCAGAGCCTACTGTTATATCCGAACGCATGGCCCCGATGGACTTCGTCGCGTTTCTGAAACCGCAGTTCTGAATGCAAATTATTTGCTTAGTCAGGTTAAGGACTTTCTCCATGTCCCTCATGGTGACCGCTGTATGCACGAATTTGTAGCAAGTGCCGCTCCGGTTAAAGAAGCCACCGGATTAAAACAACCTGCCATGGATATTGCTAAACGTTTACTCGATTACGGCTTCCATCCACCAACTGTTTATTTTCCTTTGACAGTTCCTGAGGGGATGATGATGGAGCCGACCGAAACTGAAAGCAAACAAACGCTGGATGCATTCGCTGATGTCCTAAAGACAATCGTCAATGAATCTGCCGAAACACTTGAACATGCTCCGCACTCAACTGCCATCCGAAGACCGGATGAAGTGACTGCCGCGAGACAACCGATTGTGAAATGGACCGAAGCAACGGATTAGAAATCGATACGATCCTGCTGATCGAAGACGAGCCAACGACCGGCGCCTGGAATATGGCGGTGGATGATGCGCTACTGGAGACCCCGCTGACGCCCGGTACAGCTGTACTGAGACTGTACCGTTGGAGCCCCGCCTGTCTCTCCCTCGGATATTTTCAATCCGTGCAGCAACGCCTCTCGCATCTCGATTCTAGAGAGCTGGAATGTGTTCGGCGGACCAGCGGTGGTGGCGCAATTTTGCATGATCAGGAACTCACGTACAGTTTCATTTTTTCGTCTGACGGACTGAACGCAACCCAGATCCATGCCGTCTATGATGTCTTCCATGACTCACTGATTCGTGTTCTTCGCGAGATGGGTATCCAAGCTACCAAGTGCCAGAATCCAACTGTAATCCCAGCTAAGGAAAAACCCTTTCTTTGTTTCTTACGACGATCCGCAGGTGATGTGCTTCTTGATGATTATAAAATCGTCGGAAGCGCTCAACGACGAAGTCGAGAACAAGTTTTACAACATGGAAGTATTCTGCTTCAGCAATCTCAATGGGCTAGTGAATTACCTGGAATCTTTGAATTGTCACAAGTCGATTTGACAAGTCTCCAATGGGTTGGAAACTGGCTGGATCTATTGAATCAGGAGTTTCATTGCAAACTGTCCAGTTATTCACTCAGCCACGGACAATTAAAGTCCGCCCACAAGACGGAGTCCAAAAAGTTTCTAAATCCAGATTGGACCAACAAGAGATAACCCCCTCTTTCAGTGGGGTGCGGTTTGACTCATGGACAGTCTTTTGCTATTTTTAGCGTGTAGTTCATGAAATTTTCACATCGCTTTAGCTGAAATGTTGCATGACGGAACAGGAATTGGCGATTTGAAGTAATACGCATAACCCTGACCCAAATGTTGACGACCGCCTTCATCAATAAGTTTTCATCACATACGTGATCGATTGCTGTAAATAATTACGATAAGGCGTTGAGAGAGATATTCGGTCATCAAGCTTGTTTGACAAACCATTTTCCTACCGGACTTTTATATAAATACGGTAAGTCAAATAGAAGGCGGAGATCGATGAAGGCAAAGCTAAAAGTTTTAAAAGGCCCTAGTGCCGGCAAAGAAATCGATATTCCCGTGGCTAAATTTTTTATTGGTCGCGGAGAGGATTGTCACTTGCGCCCAAAAAGTGAGGCAATTAGCCGTCATCACTGCGCTATTATCGTTTCAGATGCTCAAGTCGCAATTAAAGACTTTGGAAGCAAAAATGGAACGTTCTTAAACAATAAGCGGATTGAGAATGTCGCTATCCTCAACAATGGCGATCAACTCATTGTGGGGCCACTGTCTTTCGAAATTGTTCTGGATCACAGCCTTGGTGGTACGAAGAAGCCTAAGATTCAAGGTGTTGCGGATGTTGCAAAACGCAGTGCTGGTAAATCCCGTGAAATAGATAGTCAGAACGACGACAGTATCGCTGGGTGGCTCGAAGAGTCCTTGTTTTCTGATGCGGAGATGAACACATCTGATACGGTTACACGTCAATTTGTTCTAGAAGACACAAACTCTTTCGACAAACCCGCAGAAGTTACACAAGACAGCGAAGAGGAGCAAGGGCCCGAAGACCTGGAAGATTCTAAAAAACACGAAAAACGAAAACCAATGAAACTTCCAGAGCGAATTGTTGTGAAGGATGAAGCTGAGGATTCCACAGCAGCTGCCTCTGACATGTTACGAAAATACTTCAATCGCTAAGCTGCTTAAGCACATACTATTGAAAACGTCTTATGGCTTATCCGGATTGAATCCAGATAAGCCATTTTGCTTGGTTTATAGTCATTTGAGAATATTCCGTGGTGTTTCCAAGGCCCTAAAACCGGAAATATCCCGTAAACCGTAATCTTTCCTCAAACCATAAACCTTGTCAGAACCACCCATCTTTCCTAATCGATACACTTTTTCTGATTTAACTATCCTGCCTAAATGGAAATCATGTGGAATCATTTGAGTACCTGCCAGTTAACAGGCTTAGGGCTGTCAGGTAACAAGCGAATCCTAAAACCAAAAACCTAACGGGAGAGAAAAGATGATTCTTACTGAAACACATGATTTGACGAGTGACACAGCGATCGCAAGTCTGCCAGAAAATGGCCGCCGTCGTAAAATCGATCCGACTACTTGTGAACGCGATTATTCGAATGAGGAACGAGAGTTCATGCAGGCCATGGAAGAATATAAACGTCAAAGCGGACGAAACTTTCCAACTTGCAGTGAGATTTTGGAAGTCGTTCGTAATCTCGGATATAGCAAAACCAATTAAGGCGATCATTCACGTCAAAACGAGGCTAGCAGGAGGCTAGCCTCCCGTTAACGGGCAAATTCATCTTATAAATGGCCTTGTTACCACCCATTAAAGTCGCTAATCTTCCACTCCCCTCCGATTCTAGCGGAACTTCAGCATTCTACCTGGGAATGGCTGCTGTAGAACTGGTGAGCAAAAGGTTAGTATCATGGATGACACAAGTAAGCAGCATAATCTCCATTCCGAGAATCGCATTGAGCAATTTTGGATTTGGCTAGTCATGTTGCCTGCAGTCACACTTTGCGGATGTGGCATCACAGCCAATGGCTGGAATGCAGAAGGTGTCAAACTCTATGAAGCCGGTCATTTAACCCAAGCCATTGAACGATTCCAATACGCTTTGGGAACAAACGATCAAAATTCTGACGCCTACTACAATCTGGCGGTCACCTACCATCAAATGGGACTCCAGAGTAAAGATCAGGGATTCCTTAAGGAATCGGAAGCTCTTTACAACCGCTGTCTAGACTTTGAAGCAAATCATACGGATTGCCATCGCGGACTCGCTGTCCTTCTGGCACAAACCGACCGACAGGAAAAGGCGGTTTCCCTGTTAACTAAATGGTCACAGGATCAACCCCATCTGGCAAATCCTCGAATCGAACTAGCCAGGCTGTCCCAAGAGCTTGGTGACAAAGACGCAGCTCGCTTGCATTTAGAAAAAGCATGTTCGATCGATAAGAACAGTGCTCGAGCCTGGAAGGCTCTGGCTGCACTCAATGAATCGGAAGGAAGAACCGAAGTGGCTTTGGCTCAGTATCAGCGATCCTACTTGCTTGATAATCAACAATCTCAGCTCCCCACCAGAATCGCCTCGTTAAATCAGCAGGTACGTACGGCCAATGGCCCTCTCAGCACTGGCTCTAATACTCGCATTGCTGACGAAAACATCTCTCGCGGACGCTATTAATCCTGAAATTTCTTCCCGACGCCAAATATTTCGGGTGTGTACAGATTGTCGCATTAGGCCTAAAATCGCGGTTTAGACACTGCTCTTGATAGCCAACTGTAGATACCAACTCATGGCAACTGAAGAACGCACCTACAATTTCAGCGCTGGTCCGGCGACGATTCCCGTACAAGTTTTAGAACAGGTCCAACAGGAGCTACTAAACTTTAACGGGTGTGGCGCCAGTATCATGGAAATTAGTCATCGTAGTGCTCAGTTTATTGAAGTACTGGATTCGGCACGAGCAGGTATTAAGCAGTTGCTGGGAATCGATGATTCGCACGAAGTCCTCTTTCTTCAGGGAGGTAGCCGCCTCCAGTTTTCGATGATTCCTATGAATCTGCTGCGAGATGAGAATGATCGTGCTGCCTATATTGTGTCGGGCACCTGGAGCAGTAAGGCCTTCGAAGAAGCCAAAGGAACGGGGAATATAGACCTCGCCTGGAGTGGCAAAGATAGCAATTTCAATACACTCCCAGCTTCCACGGACTTAGCATTAGCTGATGACCCCGCGTTTCTTTACTACGCATCGAATGAAACAATTCACGGAGTACAATTTCAGGAAGACTTCCACATTGCCTCCACACCGCTAGTCTGTGATGCATCCTCTGATTTTCTTTCGCGTCCTATCAACATGGAACAGCATGGCATCGTCTATGCCTGTGCCCAAAAAAATGCCGGGCCTTCCGGTGTCACTATTATTGTCATTCGTAAGGACTTACTAACACGCAGTCAGGCAAGCCTGCCAGGTTACTTGAACTACAAGACGCATGTCGAACAAAACTCCATGTTCAATACCCCACCAACATTTGGAATCTACGTTGTGGATCTCATCTGCAAGTGGTTAATCAACGAAATGGGCGGGCTCGCTCAGATCGCTGATTACAACAATGATAAAGCAACCTTGCTTTACGACATCATTGACCAATGCGACGACATGTTTATCGGCCATGCCGAAAAACAATTCCGCTCAAAAATGAACGTCACCTTTAATTTGCCAAGTGAAGAATTGACATCCCAGTTTCTGGAACAAGCTGCCAAACAGGGGCTCACCAGTTTGAAAGGACACCGTAGTGTTGGGGGAGTACGAGCCTCGATCTATAATGCCATGCCACATGAAGGTGTTGTAGCTCTTCGCGATTTCATGAAGTCATTCTATACTCAAAACAGCTAACGAAACCCAAGTAGAACGTCTTGTCATAAGAAGCTCCTTGGTTAGTTTCACTCACAACACTTTGGTTTGCTGAATTCACATATGCCTAAAATAATCGTCCTCGACAACATTGCTCAGGAAGGTCTGGACCTTCTCGAACAAGCCGACAACATCGAATACGTTGTCCAAACCGGACTTCAGGGTGACGCCCTTAAAGCTGCGCTACTGGACGCTGACGGAGCGATTTGCCGAAGTGGAGTCACACTTTCGGAAGATGTACTGGTGGGTAATACGCGTCTCAAAGTAATTGTTCGAGCGGGCGTTGGTACCGACAACATTGATAAACCTGCAGCCACTCGCCAGGGAATCATTGTCATGAACACACCAACTGGCAATACATTTAGTACTGCCGAACACGCCATGACATTGATGTTGGCATTAAGTCGAAATGTGGCGCCGGCATTCCAGAGCCTTCGTGAAGGACGCTGGGACCGAAAGGCTTATATGGGTTCCCAACTGTCAGGGAAAACACTGGGAGTCGTAGGCCTGGGGCGTATTGGCCAGGAGGTGGCAAAACGAGCTCAGGCATTTCAAATGAAGATCGTTGGATTTGATCCGTTTCTCACAGCCGAGCAAGCTGCCAAACTTGGAGTCGAGCTTTGTGAAACCGTAGATGAAATGCTACCAAAGATCGACTACTTAACCGTCCACACTCCTTTAACGCCTCAAACCAAAGGACTCATCAGCCAAGCCCAGTTGCAACTCCTAAAGCCCGGAGCCCGTCTGATCAACTGTGCCCGAGGTGGTATTTATGATGAAGCTGCCTTAGCTGACGGACTCGACCAAGGAATCTTGGCCGGAGTAGCACTCGATGTGTTTGAAACCGAGCCATGTACCGATAGTCCGCTGTTCCAAAAAGAAGGCGTTGTTTGTACTCCTCACCTTGGAGCCTCTACGGAAGAAGCTCAAACGCAAGTCGCTGTTGAAGCCGTCGAATTGGCTGTCGACTACCTCACCACCGGTGCCGTACGACATGCAGTCAATGTTGCAGCCATTGATCCGAAAACGCTTGAATCTCTGGCAGGTTATCTGGAACTGGCTTATCGTATGGGGATCTTTTTGGACCAATGGGATGAAGGCGGAGTTCAGGCAGTACAAGTCGAGTATCGGGGACACGTTGCCAATGAAGACACAAAGCTGTTAACCGCATCGCTGTGTGCCGGTTTGCTAAAAGAAGCATTGGAAGATTCAGTCAACATTGTCAATTCACAGGTGCTGCTGAAAGACCGTGGCATCGAGATTACTGAAACGCATTCAAGTGAAATGGGAGCATTTGCTTCCTCGATGACCGTCAACCTGACCACCGACAAAGGTACCTATACTGCTGGTGGAACTGTCTTTGGCAATAAGATGCCTCGACTCATTCGACTTGATGACATGCGACTGGAATCCTATTTGGACGGTAACATTTTGATCTTTGTTCACGATGACCTGCCTGGCATTATTGGGCACATGGGTTCCACTCTGGGTACCTATCAAATCAACATTGCCCAAATGTCCGTGGGGCGGCCTATCGATGCTCAACCAGGCGGTGAAGCGATTGGCGTCTTGAATCTTGATAGCATCCCAACAAAAGAAGTCACCTCCGCGTTGACATCGCAAAACGGAATCACGTCAGTCAAAAGTATTGAACTGCCTAACGCCGGTGAAAAACCACCGTGGATCTGAGCCATTTGACTATTTGGCCAAACGTGACACTGAACAATTTTTCATTAGACATTGTCCATTGGGATAATTGAAAACTGTCGAAATAGTCAAATGGCTAACTGGTTGCCTGACTCACCTCGGGCGTGTGGGACGGAAGTTGGACGTCACCGACTTAAAGCTTTCGTACTTGGGGAAAACTTGATCTAACCCCAACGCGCAGACCGACGCATAGGCTTGATCGGTCATGTCGCATAATAAGAGTTGCCCTGCTCGTTCTTCTAATTTATCTCTCAGCAGAATTAACTGGCGTATTAACCGTGCCGGCAGATATCTAATTGATTCCAAGCTAAGAACAACGCGATTGAAAAAGGAATGCCGCACCACTCGATCCATGAGCTCGGCAAGGTTGACCGGAGTTTGCTCAAGCTGAGCCCAGGAAGCATTGAGGGTTAAGCATAGCCACTCACCATCCTGATGCGAATCCAAAGACCAACCGGGGGATAATTCCTGCATCTAAGATCCTTTAACAATCATGTTGGTTTAATGTCTTGTTGAAAAGCAGGACAGAATCGTAGTGGATTCATCTGTTTTGGGTCAATTGAGAATTGCAAGGCGATTGGCGACGGTCGCTTGTGTGTAATCAGAGCTTCCAAGTCATCGTAGTCGCGGATATGATAACGGATTAAGAAGCCAAATCGTATGCTGCTCCGCTAACCATGCTGTGCAATCCACCCCGTAAAAACGTTCACGCAAAGAACTAATGAAGACCGACGAAATACGTGAAAAGTACCTGAGTTTCTATGAAACCAAAGGCCATACCCGCTGTGCAAGTGATGTGCTCGTCCCCACCTGGGATCCTTCAGTCCTGTTTACCCCGGCTGGGATGAATCCCTTTAAAGATCACTTTCTGGGCAAAGTAAAGCTCGATTTTACCCGAGCGACGAGTAGCCAAAAGTGTCTTCGCACAGGTGACATCGACAATGTCGGTCGTACTTCGTATCACCACACATTCTTCGAAATGCTCGGGAATTTCAGTTTCGGTGATTACTTCAAACGTGAAGCAATCACCTGGGCCTGGGAATTTCTTACCGACCCGAAATGGCTCGGATTGGAATCAGACCGCCTGTCAGTCACCGTTTATCTAGACGACGATGAAGCTGCAAATATTTGGCATGATGAAGTCGGTGTACCGACCAACCGTATTACGCGTATGGGAGAAGATGACAACTTCTGGCCAGCCGGAGCGCCAACCGGAGGACCGGACGGAGTATGTGGCCCCTGCTCTGAGATCTTCTATCTGGATCCAAAAGGGGAAGTAGTCGAAATCTGGAATCTAGTCTTCACTCAATTCAATCGCATGGGTGATCCACCAGATAATCTGTCGCCGCTACCTAGTAAAAATATTGACACCGGCATGGGACTCGAGCGTATTGCCTCGGTCATGCAGGGACAAGACACCAATTACCATATCGACATCCTACGCCCGATTGTCGAAGCCGCTGGTGAAATCGTCGGGCTTCCTTATGATCCTGCCAGTGAAGAAGGAAGACGTTTGCGACGAATCTGTGACCATGTACGCGCCTGTACATTCGCCGTCCATGAGAATGTATACCCCGGTCCAAACAAGGAGAAGTATGTTATCCGACGACTTCTTCGACGCGCTGTGCTTGACGGCCATCAGATGGGCAAACGCGAACCCTTCCTGTACCAACTGGTTTCCGCTGTCACAGAACAGATGAAGGCTGCCTACCCAGATATCTGTGAAACATCAGAACGAGTCGAAAGCGTAATGAAGCAAGAAGAAAACGCCTTCTTGGCAACCCTTGATGACGGGCTGGCACGAATCGACTCAGCTTTTGAAGAACTAAAATCCTCCGGAGCCAAGCAGATTCCGGGCACAACAGCTGCCGACCTCTACCAAACCTATGGCGTTCCACCAGAACTGGTGGAATCTATGGCGACCGATCTGAATTTTGGGTTTGACTGGGACGGTTTCCGCCAATCTATGGAACAACATGGTCTGGAATCCGGGAAAGCACAATTTGAGCTGTTTAAGACCGGTCCTGTAGAAGGCTTAAAAGAAACGCTTAAAGAGACTGCTTTTCACGGTTACGACGACGTGGTTTCAGAGGCCAAGCTCAAAGGACTCATTGTTTGTAACGAACAAAGCGAAGACGTACTCGTGGAAACATTAGAAGCCGCCGACCAAAAACTCATCCTGGTCACAGATGCAACTGCATTTTATGGTGAATCCGGCGGGCAAGTTGGGGACTCGGGACTCATCGAAAACGACAACGGTACATTTATCGTTGAAGACACTCAAAAAGATGGTGACCTGTTCCTTCACTATGGCTATCTGAAATCCGGAACGCTCACTTCCGGAGAAACCGTTCAAACAAAAATCGATACGAAGCGTCGAGATGGTATTCGACGTGCTCACTCGGCTACTCACATCCTGCACCATGCTCTACAAAACACTCTTGGCTCGCACGCACAGCAACAAGGTTCTAAAGTAGATGAGGATTGGCTGCGGTTTGATTTTACCAACATGGAACCTGTTTCGGATGAACAGCTAAAGGACATCGAACAACAAGTTCAGACGTTAGTCCAATCCGAGCATCCCATCCAATGGGAAATACTGCCACTGGCCGATGCTCGATCCAAAGGCGCAATGATGCTCTTCGGTGAAAAGTATCCCGATCCCGTCCGCATGGTCTCAATGGGAGAGTTTTCCCGGGAACTTTGTGGTGGTACGCACTTAAACTCCACCAGCGATGTTGGTGATTTCCAAATTACGTCCGAAGAAGGCGTAGCTGCAGGCACTCGGCGAATCATCGCACTGACAGGTACGAAGGCTACGGATTATATCTCTGAAATCGAGTCACTGTTCTCAAGTACAACAGACGCACTGGCCGCACCAGATGGTAATCTAACCGCCGCCGTCGACGAATTAACCGGACAAATACGAGAACTCAAAAAACAACTCTCCAGCGGTAATACGGATACCATCGCTGCCGAGCCGTCAGTGGTTGCTGATGACGTATCGTTGACTTACGTAGAAAAACGATCACAAATTCGAGCCGCTGCCAGATTACTCAATGTTGCTAGTTCAGATCTTATTGACCGCATTGACGCATTGAAATCTGAACGAAAAAAACTCATATCGCAACTCGCACAGCTTAAAGAAGCTGGCGATGTTTCTGCAGAAGGACTCTTGGAACAAGCTATTGAAGTCAATGGAGCCATTGTTGTAATCGCCGAAGCAAAAGGAGCCAACTCTGGTCTAATGAGACAGCTTATCGACCAGATCAGAAAGAAAGTCGAACCTTCTGCTGTACTGCTTATGGCAGCACAGGGACCGGAAAAGGTCGTCTTAGTTGCCGGTATTAGCCGAGAGTTAGTCGGACAAGGAGCCAATGCGGGTAATTGGGTTCGCGAAGTCGCGCCAATAGTGGGCGGTGGCGGCGGTGGTAAGCCTGACATGGCTCAGGCCGGTGGTAAAGATGCCAGTCAGATCCCAGCGGCAATCGAAAAGGCACAAAGTATCATTACTGACATGCTGGCCTAGCATCAGCGTTTAATGGCAGTCGTACAAAAAAGCCCCTCTGGAATCATCTTAAAATCCAAAGGGGCTTGATGTCTTTTCTGAATTGAAGCAATTACCAACTCAGATTGAGGCCAAACGCATCGTTATTTACAGCAGTCCCTTCAAGGCATCCAGAGCTGCATCATAATTGGGTTCATCGGTGGCTTCAGCAACCACTTCCGCATATTGCACGACACCATCTGCATCGATGACGAATGCTCCTCGGGCAAGCAATTTGAGTTCTTCAATCAGCATACCCCAGTTATTTCCGAACGATCGATCTTGATAGTCGCTAACGACCTGTAGATTTTCGACGCCTTCGGCTCCGCACCAGCGTCCCTGAGCGAATGGCAAGTCAAGAGATATAGTGACAGCGTTTACGGCATCACCCAGTGCTGCGACTGCTTCGTTGAATTTCTTAGTTTGCGTTTGACAAACACCGGTATCAATCGAAGGAATAACGCTAATCAAACTTGGTTTTCCTTTGAGGCATTCTGTGCCGAGTGTTTGGAAACCATCTTTGAAATAATGTGCTGTAAATGCAGGGGCAGCTTGCCCAACAGCAACCGCTTCGCCTGCCAGTGTCATGGGGTTACCCTTGAAAGTAATGGCACCGCTTCGTGACATAATCAATGTTCCTTGTGAAGTAAAAACAAGAGTTGAATTTAATTTTCAAATCTCAGTATAGAGCAGAAGTGCCTGGAAGAACATCTAAGCATTTAACCATTTAACCAGTTATCCATTGAACAATCTTTCATTAGACATTGTCCATTGGGTTAACGGGCAATCGAGCTTCGGCCATCCGACCAATCCGACTGACTAACTAGCCAACTGGTTAAATAGCTAACTGTTTTCCTGCTTCTCTTCGTCGGTCGGCTCAGTAGGTTCTGCGACTTCGTCATCAAGCCCCATTCCTCCTGCGGCGAGGATCAGAGGTTTAAGCTCTTCGGCCACGTCTTTGTTTTCGGTGAGGAAAGTCCGTGCCTTTTCCTTACCTTGTCCCAGATAGACGTCTCCATATTTGAACCAGGATCCGCTGCGAGTGAGAACTCCATGTTTCACGCCCAGATCCAGCAAGTCACCTTCGTAGCTAATTCCATGCGTATGCATCATGTCAAATTCAGCAATGCGAAATGGCGGAGCGACTTTGTTCTTAACGATCTTAGTACGCACTCGCTGTCCAACCACCTGATCGCCATCTTTAAGCTGAGCGATCCGGCGAACATCGATGCGGCAAGAACTGTAAAACTTCAAGGCTCGACCACCCGGTGTCGTTTCCGGACTACCAAACATCACTCCGATTTTTTCACGGATCTGATTGATGAAGATCACGACAGTTTTACTTTTGGCAATCGCACCAGTTAATTTCCGCATTGCCTGACTCATTAAACGAGCCTGAAGACCGACATGGCTATCACCAATTTCTCCCTCCAATTCCTTACGAGGAACCAGAGCGGCGACTGAATCGATAATAATCACGTCAACTGCATTGGATTTCACCAACATCTCGGTAATCTGCATTGCTTCTTCACCATTGTTTGGCTGGCTGACGAGCAACGTATCCAATTCCACGCCCAGCTTCTTACCCCAACTGGGATCAAAAGCATGCTCGGCATCAATGATTGCTGCGATTCCATCCGCCTTTTGAGCCTGAGCAGCAATGTGTAAGGCTAGTGTCGTCTTCCCACTCGATTCCGGACCGTAAATCTCAATAATACGTCCCCGGGGAACACCCTGGCCTCCAAGAGCCATATCCAGAGATAGACTACCTGTGGCAATTCCTTCGATCTTGTGACGCTGATCCGTCCCCAAAGGCATGATCGACCCCTCGCCAAATTGCTTTTCAATCTGTTGAAGAGTGGTTTTTAAGTGGGCATTTCCAGCCATTAAAGCATCTGCCTTTTTAGCAGAGGCTGATTTCTTGGCTTTGGTGCTTTTCGACTTCGCTGTCGGTGTTTTTTTCTTGGCCATATTTCCTGTTGAATCCTTCTTTACAGCAACCATTACTGCACTCCTTTATCGATAACTCGCTATTGTGTTTCAACCGCAATCAAGTATTTTTCCGACAGTCTGGTGTCGAGCCTGCTTATCAAAAGCCATCTCATGTGGACTCAAATTTCTTCGAGTACCTTCGAGTAGCTTCATGTCGTGCTACGTCTCGCCACCACTTGTTTCACTCGGCAACCCAAAGGGCTGACATGTCGATATAGTGAACAAAACACCACATAGTGAACACTTATACACTATATCGACACTGCCCCTGTGGAACAAGAGGTTTTTAGACTCCCGTTGCCGTTTTTCTTCCTACCTGCTTCCAAATGAACATAACGCTTAAAACAAGCAACATTGGATTGCCCCCTGTAAGAATAGTGCTCCTCTCGGACTTACAACTCTGTTTCCCACCAGAAGGAGACGAATAGCCCAAAGCGACAAGACCTTATAGAAGCCAATTCACTTCCAAGTCCTGCTGCATACAACAACTGGTCATTGTTGGTGCGGGGGATGCTTTGAACCATCCCTCCTGGTGATATGATTACTATCGCGTGGAGCAGTGACACGGTTGGTCACAGTGGAGAGAAAAAATAAAAAAAGCTGAGAATGATCATTCTCAGCTCTTCTTATCTCTTGCCAGCTCAATCTCAGATCAGCAATAGACTCAGGAGGTCAGTCTTTGAATTGCATTCGTAATCACTTTCGCAAGTCGTAACAGGCAATTCCACGTTTTAGCCGGATATACATAAAGCCGTCGGAAATGGCCGGCGTCGTACACACTAACGGTCCGTTCCCAAATTCCTTCCGCATGACCAATTCCGCTTCCTTTTGACCTTCAGCCGTTTTCTCCAGTTCATTGATACCAAGCAATTTCCGAAAAGCCGCTTCATCCGCCAACAAACCTTCACGATTAATCTTGGCCTGCATCAATGGCTGATACTTATCCTTGGCAGCAAATGCTAGCAAACCATCAAATGCATAAAACACTTTGTTATCGGCGGCGATCAGCGAAGTATACCGAGGGCGATTCAAATCCAGCATCGTCTGCCACTTTGTCTTCCCGGTGTCCAATGCCACACAAGCTAACCGGCGGTCCCCCTGAACGAAAACCAAATCGTTCAACGCCACGGGCGACGAACCCGAATCCGCGGCGCCATTAAACCTCCAAAGTTCATCCGGAGTCGTCTGACTCAATCCGTAACAAACAAGTCCTGATTTACGACTCTGTCCGTATAGCAGCAATTTATCTCCTGCAATAATCGGTGTCGCATTCCCTGCTCCGGACTCTACTTCCCAAACCAATGTCCCGGACTGAACATCCAGACAAACCGTCATTCCTTCAGCAACATTACATATGACACGAGCTCCTGCATCGGATTTCCAAATCACCGGGCTACAGTGTATATTTCTCTTAGCCTCAACCTCGTACTCCCACACCAACTCTCCCGTATTCACATTCAGAGCATACAATCCATCACAAAGTACGATTGCCAAATCACCTTCAATAGCGAAGGAGGATTGCAAGTACTGATCACGAAATTCCCCCGGGACCTTAACTGCCCACTGTGTTTCTCCTGTCCGCGTATTCACCGCGCGCGCCGTACGCCCGGCACTCATCACAAACAACTTGTCATTCACCACGGTTGGTGAACCGGACTGCGCAAATCTGGTATAGACGCTTGAGTGCTCATTGACCCATTCGAGCTTTCCATTTTTTCGATTCAGGCAATAGACGTATTCGTCAAATCGAAACCCCTTAGCCCGAGTCTCCTGTTCATCCCGTCGATTGACTTCATATTCGGCATATTCTTCATCTGTCATTCCAACTCGTTTTTCCGGTGGTAAGTATGGGAATTTCAAGGGAGGCAATTTCCCCTGACTCGTTTGCGTCTTCTTATGCGTAAACAGATAAACAAATTCTCCTGACACAACGGGACTAGACCAACCACTCGCAGCGGCTGCAGGCAAATCATCTTCAATCACATACCAAACCGGTTTCATACCCCGCTCAGGCAAGGCATCCACCAATTCCGGACTGCTGAGATCCACGCCAGAGCGTTCACCTCCCCGCCATTGATTCCAATCTGCTGAAAACAAGGGTGCCCCAAAAGTCACGAAGAGAAATCCAACCATCAAGCCTGAAGTTACACGGCGATTCAACATACGTTTGTAGTCCTACTGGTAGTGAGAAACGGAGTCTCGGAATATAATGCGACGAATACTAAATACAACTTCCATTATGAATTGAGGAAGCAGCTATGTCACTGCTTGTTGTCGGCTCCATCGCTTTTGATAGCGTTGAAACTCCTACTGACTGTCGTGAAAACGTAATTGGTGGGTCCGCCACGTATTGCTCTTACGCCGCCAGCTACTTTACGCCTGTGAATCTGGTTGGAGTCGTAGGAGAGGATTGGCCCGCCGAGCACACCGCGTTACTTGCCTCCCGAAATGTCAATACAGAGGGACTCGAGGTCAAAGCCGGAGAAAAGACATTTTCCTGGAAAGGTAAATACCTTCCCAACATGAATGACCGGGAAACTTTGGAAGTAAATCTCAATGTCTTCGAGACGTTTAGTCCAATCCTTCCCGAAAGTTATAAGTCCACCCCCTTTGTCTTCCTTGCCAACGGTGCCCCAACCGTCCAACTGCAGGTACTCGAGCAAGTCGAAAACCCCAAATTGGTTGTCGCGGACACGATGGACCTCTGGATCAACATCCAAAAAGAAGATCTCCTACAACTCATAAGACGTATCGACGGCTTGGTACTGAACGACAGCGAAGCCAAACTGCTGACAGGTGAAGAGAACCTTGTCAAAGCAGGACAGGCCGTGCTCGACTTAGGAGCCAAATTCTGTGTTTTGAAAAAGGGCGAACATGGAGCGATGTACTTTGGCGAGGACGGATGTTATGTACTTCCCGCCTACCCAACCGAAGACGTGCTCGATCCCACCGGAGCTGGAGACAGTTTCGCCGGAGGTATGATGGGTTATCTCGCCAGTCAGGATGCTACCGACCCAGCCAGCATTAAGCGAGCATTGGTCTACGGTACACTCGTCGCAAGCTACAATGTCGAAGACTTCAGTCTCGATCGAATGCAGCAGATTGAGCGTGACTCGCTCGACCAACGCTTCGCTCAGTATCAACAAATGCTCTCCATCGACTAATTGGAAAGTCTATCGTGAAACCACTACGTACGTTTGTCGCAGTTAACGTATCTCAGGAAACCTGCCGAGTCGCAGGTCGCCTCATCAAACAACTTGCCGCGGTCGACCCGGGTGTCAAAACGGTTCAAAACCAGAATCTGCATATCACGCTGAAGTTCCTTGGCGAAGTACTGGTTGAAGACACGCCTGCCATTTGCTCGGCCGTTGACGAAGCCTGCGCCTCACTGACACCCTTTGAAATCAGTTGCGGTGGTCTCGGCGCCTTCCCCGATCAAGAACGAGCCCGGACTCTCTGGATGGGGGTCGAACACGGAATCGAACCCATGCGTGAACTCCAGTCAGCCGTCGATCATCACACGCAGGCTATCGGTTATTCAGGTGAAAACCGCCTCTACATCCCTCATCTGACACTTGCTCGCATTCGCAATTTCCAAGGCGAGCCAGAGAAGCTTCAGCAGTTATTTGATCTCTACAGCCCTGGCCCGGTAACGGAGTCTCTGGTAACAGAAGTCATTATCTACGCGAGCTTTATGGACCGTGGTACTCCAAGCTACGAAGTACTCGGACGAAGCCGTTTGAACATTTAACCTTTTAACCAATTAGCCAAGTACCTTTTAACATTCCCCATTGGAATAAATGGCTAACTGTCTCAGGCTGCTCGCTGCTTTTCGGCATGTTTACGCTTAAGCCGGTTGAGCTTTTTACGCATGGTCTTGAGCTGTTTGCGACTCATTTTCGTCAGATCATACTGCTCCCAAAACGAATCTTCATCAAAAGGTTCATAGACCTTTTCTGGCTGCTGAGTTTGCGGAGGAATCAACGGCGAGGATTGGTGCGAATCGTCCGCAGGAGTTTCATAAGCAGTGGACGCGTATTCGGATTCTGAGTCCGACGACGGTTCGTCGTGCTGCGCATAAGCCGAGTAGATCACTTCCTCTGGCTCTGCCTCATACTCACTCTCTTCCTCCGTTTCATATTGTTCCGGTTCGTCAACTTCTTGCTCAACTTCTTGCTCAACTTCGGCTACTTCTTCGTATTCAACTTCTTCTTCGAATTCCGGATCTTCGTAGACTACTTCTTCTACCTCTTGGTCAGCTTCATCTTCTTCGATTTCATCTTCATACTCTTCATAAACTACAGTCTCGTCTTCAACGACTTCATCATCTAACTCGTCCCAGTCATCCCACTGAGGGTCTTCTACAGGCTGCTCTTCCAATACTGCGTCTACCTCTTTTTCGTTTACCTGAACTGGCGAGGCGGAACTCTGAGTTTTTGCGGCAGCTACACTAGTCTGTTCCACTGCTCCTTGCTGAGCATGACGATAGATCTTCCGAGCATTGAGCCATGTCATCAGGCAAACCAACAAAGCCCCTGACAATACCAGGGACGACTGAGCTACTTCCGACGTTAAGGCTGATTCCCCGATCACGTCACCTAGCCTAGAACAGCACGCAGCAATCAAGATGATTGCTGAAGTCGATAATAAGACCAACATGCCGGGACGACTCTTAAATTCGACGAGCAGGCGAATCGTCAAGTAAATGGCTCCGAGTGCCACCAACAGCATGGCCCAAACCGAAGCCTGATTCCAAGGAGCAGTGAAATCTGTCTGCGCCAATGGTACGACAAGGATTTCATGCAGCCCGGTCGCGGATTCGATACTCAACACTCCGGCAAACAGTGCTAAATGCAACCACAGTCTATAACGCCCGGAATAGTCATCTGTTTTATGGCGTCTCAGCAGATAAACCATGGTGGCTCCGACAGCTAACATCAGCAGAGTCACACTATGCAACCAGCTTGCGACATTGCCTGGTCCGGAGATTTCGAATAGGTGAGTTGGGAAAGATGTACTGTCCAAATCACGCGTATGCAGAAATGCTTGTTGGCAGGCATAAATGCTTATCCCGCCTAATAACAGCATGGCAAGATAGGCCCACAAGCTCTTGGGAATCAAATCTGTTAAACGAGGCTGGTTTTCAAGCAGGGCGTTATCAAAATATGCGCGTACACCATCGCGTGTCGTCGCGTCGGTAGCCTGAGCTGGCTGCTGTTTTTGTTTGGGCTTCGAGGTCATCCGTCAGATCCGTCCCTGAATCCGAATTACCGAGCATGTACAAATACGCGGCTAATTTATTCAATCAATATATATTCATCTTCAAAGTGTGTCGCAGAGCGCACGCTCATCTATAGTCTTCGGCACGAACTGCCCTGAATATCAAGAAATTCAAGAGCTGACCGCGTAGCAAATTCTCTGTTTTTCTTGACTCATATCTCGAATTCTATCGGGTGACTCTCGCACGCCTTTGAAAAAGCAGATGACCATCGATATGTAATTGCCAGAACACCGATTTTGCTGTATCTTCGAATAATAAGCATTAAAAAATCGCCCGTATTATTCGATGGGGCTAACCTCACTGAATTTGGCGGTTTTCAAGTTCCTCGTTGTCCCTGTTTTAATACAGAAAGAAAGAAATGGCTTACGAATTACCTGAATTACCTTTTGCCTACGACGCGCTCGAGCCAAATATTGACGCTCGTACCATGGAAATCCACCACAGCAAGCATCACGCCGGATATGTTGCCAAAGTTAATGCAGCGATTGAAGGCAGTGAATTGGAGGGTAAATCTGTAGAAGATCTGGTTTCCGATCTGGCTGGCGTACCAGATGACAAACGTGGAGCTGTCCAAAACAATGGTGGCGGCCATGCAAATCACTCGCTGTTTTGGTCGATCCTTTGCCCAAATGGTGGTGGTGAGCCATCTGGTGAGCTTGCAGAAGCGATCAATGCTGCCTTTGGTAGCTTTGAAGGACTTAAAGAACAATTCTCAGCAGCTGCAGCGACTCGATTCGGTAGTGGCTGGGCCTGGGTGAGCGTAGATAATGGAAACCTCGTTGTTGAAAGCACTCCTAATCAAGACAGCCCTTTGATGGCTGGTCGCACTCCAATCCTCGGATTGGACGTTTGGGAACACGCTTACTACCTCAATTACCAAAATCGTCGTCCAGACTACATTGCAGCATTTTGGAATGTAATTAACTGGGACGAAGTTGCCCGTCGTTACGCAGCAGCCACTGCCTAACCTTCGGTTACCGTCTGACCGTTCAAAGCGTCATCCACAGCGTCATCAGAGTTCTCTCTGGTGACGCTTTTTTCATGTTTTTTTCATCATGAATTTCCCCTTTCTCCTCTCAAACAGATATTGACCCGAATTAGGACCAATTGATACTATCGCCCGACGCTGAAAGAGATGGGTATAGGTTGTAAATACCAACCGATTAGATGGATTGAAAACTATCCTGTTCAGCTCAAACATGGTTTGGTTTATAGAAGGACAAAAAACATGAACGCCTCAAATCGCAGATGGCTTCCCGTCATCGCAATCATTTGTGCATCTTCAGTCTGTCTGACTGGATGTAAGTCATTTAGCTGGAGCCAATTGCCCGGCATGAGCTACTTTGCAAAAGATGACAATCCCGAGCAGTCATACTACGGAACTCAGAACACGCCTTCCAATGACTATGCTGCAACCACTGTCGATTACTCTCAACGCTATGACAGTAACGCGACGGGGGATCCGCAAAATAGCTACGGACAGCAATACGAATCAACCAACATCGGTGGTACGAACTACCTGGGAAGCCAACAACCTGCTCAACAGGCCACTCAGCAAACGCTTGCCCAACAGCAACCGTATGGTCAGCAACAACAATACGGCCAGCAACAGCCTTACGGCAACCAAACAGCGACGTACCCGGCTCAGACGCAACAATACCAGCCACAACAGAATCTCAATCCGGTAATCCAAGGGCAAAATACTACCAACTATCAGCCTCAAGCTGGCTACGGTGGTCAACCTGTCGCGAATCAAAACGTTCCGACTGCAGGCACATTGAAGAATACGGCAGGCAACAATTACAGCGGTGGTGGATTCTATAATCCTAACGGATCGAACGGAGCATATGCTGAAGGCACTGCTTCCAACGTACCAACCTATGGAGCAGAACAAAACCAAGGCGCTGCGGCCTACATATCCGAAGCACCTACCAGGTCACAGTTTGATGGCGGCGCATTTGTACCTAACGGAAATGCGGCACCAGCTCCTAATGCAACTCCAATGCCGGCCTATCGCCCTGGAAGTACTGGTGACACCAACGGATATTATGCACCCAATACCGGAAGCTTCAACGGTCAGTAACCTGACAGGCTTGAGAGCATTTCCCATCAGTGCTTTCCTCTATAAACCAAAACGGCTTCGTGATGTAATAGTCCGAAGCCGTTTTTTTATGCGCCGACCGTTGTGTTGTTGTACCATTCGAGCTGCATAGATAAACTGACCAGTGTCGACACTTGTCTAATCATTTACACCGCAGCCAACAACCATTGGGAGACAGACTATGGCATTCAGCCTCGAAGGACACGTAGCCGTTGTCACAGGCAACAGTAGTGGATTGGGAAAAGAAATCGGACTCGCATTGGGCCAGGCCGGAGCTAAAGTCCCTGTTAACTTTTGCTACAACCAGGAACGAGCTCAACAGACTCTCGAAGAATATCAGGCTGCCGGAATAGAAACTTGTCTGATTCAGGCGACGGCCATTACGGAAGAAGGCATCGACAAGCTCTTCTCCGAAACTGAGGCCCAACTGGGGAGTCCTGACATCCTGGTCCCCAATGCCACCTGCGATCAACCTCATAAACCCATTGATCAATACGACTGGGAATTCTATCAAGACATGATCGACTTTTTTATCAAGAGTCCCTTCCTGATGACTCAACGAGGAATGGCCCACATGAAGCAACAGGGCTGGGGCAGGATCGTCAACATTGTGAGTGAAGTGTATCATCGCAGCGTTGGAAACTTCAGTGCCTATGTCGCAGCCAAAGGTGGACAGATCGGCTGGACTCGAAGCATGGCGACCGAGTTTGCCGATGCCGGAATCACTGTCAACATGATCGCCCCAGGCTGGGTCCCCACTGAACGCCATGCCAACGATCCACAGGAAGAAAAGGATGGCTACTTGTCACTCATCCCGGCAGGTCGCTGGGGACAACCTCGTGACGTTGCCGACGCCGTCCTTTATTTCGCCAGTCCTGAAGCATCGTTTGTCACTGGCCAAACACTTTGCGTCAACGGCGGCATGACTCCCTGGTAACGCAGGAACAAGTAATCTATGAGTTCGATAGAGCCAAACATACCGAATACTCCAGCAGAAAATCCGCCAGCACCTGAGTCCAACGGGAATGGTACGAAGTGGATAACCGCCGCACTGTGTTGCCTGATTGTCATTCCGATTCTGGCAGAATGGCTCCCGTCAGAAGTTGCCATGTGGAAGCAAGCTGCCGCCCGTAATCACTGGGATTCGGCAGATCGAGTTTCGGCCATGCAACTGAACGATGAGGCTTTGAGCTGGGATGATAGTAACCCTACGATTCTCAGGGAACGAGCTGAATGGCTGGCAGAGCTTGGCAAATATAACTTAGCTATTTCGATTTATGAAAATCTGCTTCAGGGTATGGCCGAGTCCGAACAGACTATTTCTTGGCGAATGCAACTTTGCAATCATTACAACAGTCTGGCGATCCAGGAGCAACGGGAAGCAACCCAAACGTGGCATCAGTGGGAATTGATCGATCGCTGGTATCAGCAATTTGACCGAGAACGTAGTTTACCGACTGTCGCACGCGCCAATCTTTATAACAATCGAGCTTATCTTTTGGCGGTCGGAAACACTCATTTCCCTGAAGCACTTGAAAGCATTAACTTCAGCCTTGATCTATTCGGTGGCGAAATCTATTGCCTATACAATGACCCGTTATTCTTAGTGCAATTCGCGTATCAGGCATTTCGCGAAAAGAATTATGCCGAAGCGCAAAAACATCTCAACTCCACCGTTGATCAATTAGAGCGACGCTATGCACTGCTTCTGGCGACCACTCCATCCAACACGTGGAAAGCTTTCGAAAAGAAGGAATTGGCGCATCGCACCGGCAAACTAGCACTCGTGTTTGGCAACGTATTGTTATTCCGAGCGCATTGTTTAGAAATGCTTCAAATACAGGAACCGTCCAACCAAACGCTTGAAGGAATCACGGTATCCGATCTCGAACGAGCCCAAATCTTAGGAGCTTCTGTAGAGAGCTTTAGTCCGGACATATTTTCGAGTGAGTTATTATTATCAGCCGATGTCCAGTCGCTAATCCCTATGGCGTTAGATACCAGAGGATACACTTACTATCAACTCGGATACCACCACCTGGCGTTACAGGATCTTGAAGTCGCCGTCGAGGCTTCCGAGTACCAACTGAAACAGATTGAGAAAGTTATCGAGCAGGAGAAGCATCGAATTGCGGATCCGGCAATAGTCTCCAGCCAACAACAGAGTCGCTACAAGAATCTGGCAGTGATCCTATATCACAGGTCGTTGGCCTATGACGCAACGCATCAGGTAGCTAAAGCAAAACGAGATCGCGATCGTATTGAATCGCTTGGATACGCTCCATCGCCGCTACTTCATTGAGCAACTAAAAATCCGCTGAAGTTGCGGCGGAGGGGGGTTGTTCAGATTTTTTAATCATGTATCTTTTTAATTAACAGATCAGTAAAAACCACTTCGGTTTTTTAACTGAACTGGTGAATTCAAGTTCAGAATTCTTTTGATTATGTCCGATGAATTGGGCATCAATGAATAGCTGAGCTAGACCCAACTGGCCCTGTAGCTCAATTGGTTAGAGTACCGGACTGTCGATCCGGTGGTTGCGGGTTCGAGCCCCGTCGGGGTCGCTAAAAGCCGTGGATGTGAAAACTGAAGCGGCTTTTTGCATGCGCCGAAACGTTGCGGTTGCTTAGAAGGCACCAAAAATCAAACGCAGCCAGTTCTTATCCATGAAGGTAGCAAAGCTTTTGGCATCTTCGCTTTGCAAATCAAAGCCTCAGTGGAAAATACTTAAATCGTCTCTGACAATGTATAGTAATAAAAATTACGTTCTAGCCATCATTTTTTCGTTAATTAGAAGCGATGATTCAAACCACTAAAAAAGAATCGCAACGTCGCTCCCTTTTAATCTACGTAATTTGTTCTGTAATTTTTTTCGCCGCCAACGTTTGATCTAAACACAAAGACTTTTGCCAAAGGGGGCAGATAGATCAAATTCTGGAGCTTGAAAGAATTGCTTAGTCCTACTTTCTGATGTGTCGATATAATACGAGTAATGAGTAATATAGATCAGCAGCAAACAGAAGATTCCATTCCAACTCTAGAGACTTGTGATGAGAAGGTGGTTTTCGAAGGAAAACATTTTCTTCGACGCCACGGTCGTATAGTGGCGATAGGTTTCGCTCTCCTGATCTTTATTGGGATTCCGTTGATATTTGCAAGTATCCGTTTTATTGAGAAACTCCAACTCGAGCCCACAGTATTCTATTTTCTGGAGCTATTATCTAAATATGCTCTTTTGACTGCTGGAATTTTCTGGTTCTTTTTCTTTGGGGCCACCCTCGGTTCTTTTCTTAACCTGGTTGCCTGGCGACTCCCAAGAAGTCGAACGCTTCTAGGATTCTCCTACTGTCCCAGTTGCGATACCAAACTCAAATTACGTGAAAACTTCCCACTATTCGGCTGGCTCTTGCTCGGTGGCTCATGCGGCACCTGTGCGGTACCAATTCCGGCTCGGTACTTTCTTGTCGAAATAGTAGCAGCCCTCCTTATTGGAGCACTCGCATTGATCGAATTGGTGGGTACCGGGATCAATCTAGTCAAACCTGACATTAATTGGGTATTCAAATTTGATTCCTTCGTCAGCAATCCGCAATCTGAACTAATTGGATACTTCCTGCTACATACTTGCCTTATTTGCATTCTCATGACTGTAGCCTTAATCAACCAGCAAAAACAAAGCATCCCACGTAGTATCTTCCTCTTTGCCTTTACCATTTCGATTGTTTCAGCGATTGTCTGGCCACTGGCGCTTCCGTACTCTCATACGCATCAAGAAGTCGGCACCGTTCTCTCACCATTTGCCAGCCTTTTACCAATGATCATTGGCATTGGTACCGGAGGTATTTTGGGGTTCCTTTTCGTCCGCTTTATTGTGCGAAAAAAAGGCTCCCTCGATGTGTCATTCATCTTGCTACTTGCCCTTATCGGTAGCTATCTAGGCTGGCAGGCCACGTTGATGGCTCTATTACTGACAGCCCTGCTCACTCTACTTGGAAAACTGTTCAAGAAACATTTGACACCCACAGATTTGTTGTGGCTCGGAGTTTCCATCACGATTTTCACCTGGCGATTCTGGATTGAAGGATTACAGAATCTTCCAATCTAGGGGGCAAGCTAGTTCATCTCGATGGCTTCTTCCAGATGTTCATAAAGAGGTTCGAGTGAATTCTGCAGCGACTCTAATTCGGCATTTAGGTTCTTAATCAAGTCACCATCTCGCAACGTCGCTTCCAATCCCATCTCACTATAAATAGCTTCAATACGATTTTCGATGGCCGCAATTTCTGATTCCAATTCTGCGACTTTTCGATAAGGAAACTTTCGTTTTCGACGAGGCTTGGAATTAGCCCCCTTTGCTCTCTTTGCCTTTGACTCTACAGGCACGTCGTCGACTGCAGCGGTAGTCCTTTTACTCTCTTTTCCAACTCGGGCTTCCTGTGCCAATCCGCTATCGATCAATGTCTGATAGGTCGAGTAATTCCCGTCAATGACGCGAAAGCGTTTGGGTTCAACCACCAACAACATGTCACAAACCTGATCCAAAAAATAACGATCATGGCTTACAATCACCACCGTACCTTCGTAGTCGTTAAGTGTTTTTTCCAGCGAATCCCGTGCCCACAAATCCAAATGGTTGGTGGGTTCATCGAGGTATAGTAGATTCGCATCCCGCGTCGACAACCAGGCTAATGCGGTTCGATTACGTTCCCCACCACTGAGTTGACTTACTTTCTTAAACACCATTTCCTTGGTTATGCCAAAGCGAGCAAGTACATCGCGGCGTTCACGTTCAACAAATTCTTTATGGTCCGGTCGAATCGCCTCAACAACTTCCTTATCGCTATCGACACAAGTCAGGTGTTGATCAAAATAGGCAGATTTCACTTTGGCTCCGATGTGAATTTCGCCTTCATCTGCTTCCACTTCCCCGTTAAGGATCTTCATTAATGTGGATTTCCCGGTTCCGTTGGGGCCTAGAATCCCCCACTTCTGTCCTCGCAAAATATCAAACGTCAGGTCCTGAAACAGTGGGAAGTCATAGGCTTTCGAAACATGTTCGGCTCGAATCACGATATCGCCGCTGCGTTCCGGCTTCGGAAACCCCATTGCCGGGGCAATAATTTCACGCGGCGGATTCACAAGTTCCATACGTTGGAGTTTTTTTCTTCGATCTTCAGCCTGAGTCGTTTTTTGACTCCCGATGTGTCGGCGTACGAATTCTTCTAGGCGAGCAATCTCATCCTGCTGCTTCTCATATGTCCGTCGTAATACGGCATTGCGTTCGTCCTTTTGACGCATATAGGCCGAGTAATTCCCCTTATAGATCTCGATCGTACCCTGATGCAACTCGATCGTTTTATGAGAAACCTGATCGATTAAAAATCGATCATGGCTCACCAGAAGAATCGTGGCTGGGCTAGCTGCCAGAAACTTCTCCAACCACTGGGTTGCATCGACATCGAGGTGGTTGGAGGGCTCGTCCAAGATCATTAAATCTGGCTCTGCAAGCAGTAGCTTGGCGAGAGCCAGTCGATTCTTTTGTCCGCCGGACAACTGATCGACGGTTTTTTCAAACTCGGAATCGACAAATCCAAGTCCACTGAGGATGCGTTCGATTCGATAATCCAGATTGTAAGCGTCCTGCTGAAAGAGCTTCTCCTGCAGACGGTCGTAGCGTTCAGCCAACGCTTCCTGCTCCTGCCCCATTGCCTGCGCCATTTCTTCGGCAACTCGTTGAGCTTGTTCAGTCAACGTGGCCAGTTCTTCCAACGCCGTCGCGGCCTCCTCCCAGACGGTCTTACCTGCTACGTATTCTGGTTGTTGTTCGAGTACGCCAACACGTATCGACGGATGTAAATCCACTCGGCCGCTATCAGGCTCTAAAACGCCCGTAATGATATTCACCAACGTGCTTTTCCCGGCACCATTGGGCCCCACCAATGCGATATGGTCGCCCTTGGAGAGCTCAAACGACACTCCATCCAGGACAGCTTCCTCAGAGAAGTATTTCACAATGTTGTCAACAGTTAGCTGAATCATGCTCACCATTATGAGCGGAATTGATACTGAGCGTAAGCGGGTTTAGCTAGAGCTCCAGTTGGATGTGTATTGGGTCCCGAATCAGCCATTTGCAGAAACTTTCAGCTACTAGGCGACTTTTCTATCCAATGATAGAATCGACTTTCCGGCACGATGGTTGTGCCGAGACTGTAGAGTACAACTCCTTGCACAGATTCATTGTTTTCACGAAAGAAATACACCAATGAAAATTGCTGTCATTCCTGGTGATGGAACCGGCCCTGAAGTAACCAACGAAGCCCTGAAAGTGCTGAAAGCGGCATCTGAACAGGAAGGCTTTGAATACGAATTGACCCACTATGACTTCGGTGGCGATCGTTATCTTAAGACAGGCGAAATCCTGCCTGACGGCGCTGTAGATGAATTGAAGGAAATGGATGCGATCTATCTGGGAGCCATCGGCCACCCGGACGTACAGCCCGGTATTCTGGAAAAAGGATTATTGCTGAGCCTGCGTTTCGCACTAGACCAATACGTCAACCTGCGACCAGTCACACTTTACCCAGGCGTCGAAACCCCATTGGCAAACAAAGGCCCGGAAGACATCGACTTTGTTGTGATCCGTGAAAACACTGAAGATATGTATTGCGGTATCGGCGGGTTCCTGAAAAAGGGAACACCGGATGAAGTTGCTTCGCAAACCGCGATCTATACCCGTAAAGGTTGTGAACGTATTATTCGCTATGCTTTTGAATACACTCGCAAACGAAATAACCCCAAAGGGAAACGTCTGACACTGGTAGGCAAGACCAACGTCCTAACTTATGGCCACGACCTACTGTGGAGAACCTATCAGGACGTTGCCAAAGACTACCCCGATGTGGAAGCTGATTACAATCACATCGATGCGGCATGCATGTGGTT
>MDSW01015176.1_pt1 | contig 38461 bp, 38 predicted proteins | sample 811171 | NCBI WGS metagenome assembly MDSW01 (sample SAMN05326641, study PRJNA326480) | marine metagenome | isolation source: seawater | place: Atlantic Ocean: North West | collected 2012 | reverse complement strand
GGCCGATCACCTCGCGGGGGAGGCCGGGAGTGACCTTCTCTACGGCGATGCCGATGCCGACACGTTTTACCTGGGCGACGCGTGGGGCAGCGATACGGTCTTTGGCGGCGAGACTGTCACCACGGGCAGCGATTTCGACTCGCTCAACTTCACCTATTACACGGCGGGCGGCGTGGCCGTTACCTTCTCCGGATCGGAGAGCGGCACTGCCAGTGCCGGTGGCAACACGGCGAGTTTCAGCGAGATCGAAGGGGTCGTCGGGTCGCAGCAGGGCGATCTGATCGACGCCACGAGTGATACCAGCGGCGTCTTGATCGACGGTGGTGGCGGCGCCGACACGATCACCGGCGGATCGGGGGCGGACACGCTTTCGGGCGGCGACGGCAACGACACGATCTGGGCGCTGGGCGGCGACGACCTGATCTCGGGCGGGGCGGGCGACGATACACTACAGGGCGTGGGTGGCAGCGATACGCTCACCGGCGGCGCAGGGGCTGACGAGCTGCATGGCGGCGACGATGCCGACACGTTCCTGCTTTATGCCGGTGACGGGGCCGAGACGATCTTAGGCGGCGAAGGCGGCACCGATTGGGACGTGATCGAGCTTGGTCCGGGTGAGGCCGTCGTCCTCTGGACGGGTTGGGAAACCGGCGCGATCAGTTATGACGGCGGCATTACCGTCACCTATTTCTGGGAGGTCGAGGAGGTTCGGGGCTCCGCCGACGCAGAGGCATTCGATGCCTCCGCCGCGGGGAATGCCGTCTCGATCGCAGCAGGCGACGGGGCCGATACGCTGACCGGCTCGGCGCTGGGCGACACGCTCGATGCGGGCGCTGGCGATGACGTCATAGATGCGGGTGCCGGGGTCGATACGATAACCACCGGCCTTGGGGCCGATACCCTCAGCTTCGGCGATGGCGACGGGCAGGACATCGTCACCGATTTCGATCTGACGGATGACGGTTCGGGCTTCACACTCGATCAGCTCGATGTCTCGGACCTGACCGACGGCACCGGCAATCCGGTCAATGCCTGGGATGTGACGGTCAGCGACGATGGCGCGGGCAATGCGGTTCTCGGCTTCCCCAATGGTGAGAGCCTGACGCTGACCGGTATCGCGCCCGTGCAGGTGGCGGGTGCGCCGCAGCTCTACACGATGGGCATCCCCTGTTTCACCGAAGGCACGCGGCTGGCTACGCCGCGCGGGCCGCGCCGGGTGGAAACCCTGAAACCGGGCGATCTGGTCACGACGCTGGACGGTAGACCGCAGCCGGTCTTGTGGCATGCGCATCGCCGGTTCGGGGTGGCGGCACTGGCCGCCGATCCGCGGCTTTGCCCGGTACGACTGCGGCCCGGCGCCTTCGGTAATCGCGACGCGCTGGTTCTCTCCGGGCAACATTGCATCTGGGTGCCGGAGGGGCAGGGCGCGCTCGCGCGCGCGCGCCACTTAGCGGCAACGGGATGGGGCGGGGCGCGGGTGATGCGGGGCTGCCGGGAGGTGATCTATCACCACTTGCTGCTGCCGCGTCATGCGTTGGTCAATGCCGAGGGCGCCTGGGTCGAAAGTTTCTGGCCCGGACCGCAGGCGCTGCGCGCGCTGACCCCCTCAGATCTGACCGATCTGCTGCGCGCCCACCCCGCCTTGGCGAAGGTCCATTTCCTCGGCGCGGCGCCGGAAGCGGTCTACGGTCCACGAGTTCGTCCGCCGCTTACGTTGCGGAAGCTAGATCGTTCCAAATGCAAGTCGTGGTCGCTCCTTGCGCGACAAGCGACGCAAAACGGCAATTTTTCAGGCGAAACCGTGCTGTGATGCGTCGGTGACGTGGGTTTTTGATTTCCGGGTTGAAAAACGCAAATGCCCTTGCTTTAGTCACATGCACGGGAATTGACCAACGACAAAAAACAACGGGGAGCCCGCTTTGAACAACGCAGCTAGCGACGATGGATTCGTCGTATTCGACCGCGTGCAGAAGAGCTATGACGGCGAAACGCTCGTCGTGAAGGATCTCAATCTCTCGATCGGTAAGGGCGAGTTTCTGACGATGCTCGGACCGTCCGGTTCAGGGAAAACCACCTGCCTGATGATGCTTGCAGGTTTCGAAACCGCCACCAACGGCGAGATCCGCCTCGACGGCCAGAACATCAACATGGTGCCTCCGCACAAGCGCGGCATCGGGATGGTGTTCCAGAACTATGCACTCTTTCCACATATGACCGTGGGCGAGAACCTCGCCTTCCCGCTCGAAGTGCGGGGCATGGGCAAGGATGAACGCGAAACCAAGGTCAAGCGCGCACTGGACATGGTGCAGATGGGGAGCTTCATCCATCGCCGTCCGGCGCAGCTTTCGGGCGGTCAGCAACAGCGGATCGCACTGGCCCGCGCGCTGGTCTTCGACCCCGAGCTGGTCCTGATGGACGAACCGCTCGGCGCACTCGACAAACAGCTTCGCGAACATATGCAGTTCGAGATCAAGCACTTGCATGAAAGTCTCGGGATCACCGTGGTCTACGTGACCCACGATCAGGGCGAGGCGCTGACCATGTCGGACCGCGTGGCCGTGTTCAACGACGGGCGCATCCAGCAACTCGCACCGCCGGACGAGCTTTATGAACGTCCGCAGAACAGCTTCGTCGCGCAGTTCATCGGCGAGAACAACAAGCTTCCGGGCCGGGTGGAGACGCTGACCGGCGACACCTGCACGGTGCGTCTGGAAACCGGCGAGATCATCGACGCGACGGCGGTGAACATCCGCGAGGCGGGGCAGGAGACGCTGGTCTCGATCCGTCCCGAGCGGGTCGAATTCAAGCCCGAGATGATGCCTTCGGGCGCTCATACGATCAACGCCGACGTGCTCGAAGTGATCTATATGGGGGACATCCTGCGCACCCGTATGAAGGTTGCCGGGTCGCCGGAATTCGTGATGAAATCGCGCAATACGCTCGATCAGGTGCGGTTGACGGAAGGCCAGACGGTCAAGATCGGCTGGCACCCGCAGGACGCGCGCGCGCTCGATCTCTAAAGAATGCGGAACGTGCGGCCCAAGCTCCGCACGCTCCGAACTGCCGCAAAAAGCGGCCAAGCGGCGAAAACGTCGCGAAACCACAAAAGCTCAACCAACTGGGAGTAAGACCAAGATGAAAAAAGCAATGATCCTGAGCACCGCGCTCGTCGGCCTCGTGGCCGGTGCGGCGCAGGCCGAGGAAGTCACTGTCCTTTCCTGGGGCGGCGCTTACGAGAAAAGCCAGGTCGAAGCCTATAACAAGCCCTTCGCGGAAGCGACCGGCATCGACGTGAACATGGAAGCCGCCGACAACCCGGCGACCCCGATCAAGGCGCAGGTCGAAGCGAACAACGTGTCGGTCGACGTGGCCGATGTTGAAAAGTCCGACGCGATCCGCCTGTGCGACGAAGGTCTGCTCGAGCCGATCGACCCCGACACCGATCTGGCCGCGTCGCCCGACGGCACCCCGGCGAGCGAAGACTTCATCGATGGCTCCTTCACCGATTGCGGTGTGGCGAACATCGTGTGGTCGACCGTGATGTCCTACAACTCGGACAAAGTTGACGGTGAGCCGACCTCGATCGCCGACTTCTTCGACACCGCGAAGTACCCGGGCAAGCGCGGTCTGCGTAAGTCGGCCAAAGGCACGCTGGAATTCGCGCTGATGGGCGCAGGCGTTCCGGCTGCGGACGTCTACAAGGAACTCGGCACCCCCGAGGGCGTCGACAAGGCCTTCGCCGAACTCGACAAGATCAAGGGCGACGTCGTCTGGTGGGATGCCGGTGCACAGCCGCCGCAGCTTCTCGCCGACGGCGAAGTCGTGATGTCGACCGCCTATAACGGTCGTATCTTCAACGCCGAGGTCGCCGAGGGTCAGCCCTTCAAGATCGTCTGGGACGGCCAGCTGATGGACTTCGACTTCTTCGTGATCCCGAAGGGCGCGCCCCATATGGAAGCCGCGAAGAAATACCTGAAGTTCGCGACCGAGACCCAGCAGCTCGCCAACCAGGCGAAGTGGATCTCCTACGGTCCGGCACGTAAGTCCTCGGCTCCGATGGTCGGGATGTATCAAGACGGCAAAACCGAGATGGGCCCGCATATGCCCACCGCGGAAAACAACATGCAGAACGCCCTGGTCAACGACTCGGAGTTCTGGGCTGACCACGACACCGAACTGAGCGAGCGCTTCAACGCTTGGCTCGCTGGCTAAAGCCAATAGGGCCGCGCGGCATTCCGGTGCCGCGCGGTCCGACCTGTTCGATGTCAGGAGCCCCGCGGATGTCAGCTTTCCGGTCGTCACTGGCCTGTTTGTGCATCGGTCTTTGCCTGTCGTTGCCCGCTGCCTTGCACGCTCAGGCGCAAGACGATGCGGTCGTCGGCTACGAGACCGGCGATACGAAGATGAACGCGGCGATCGGCCAAGCCCGCGCGACCTATGAAAGCGTCTTCATTCCTGCGGTGCGCGCCCGGTCCGGCTCGCAATTCATGCTCAAGGCGGGGATCGATACGCCCGCCGATGGCCTCGAACATATCTGGATCGCGCCGATTTCGATCTCCGCGCAGAAAATCACCGGCACGCTGATGAACGAGCCCGTGCATTTCAAAGCGCATGCCGGAGACGAGATTACCTTCGCGCCGAACCAGATTTCCGACTGGAGCTTTCGCCGCGATGGCAAGCTTCACGGCAACTATACGACGCGGGTGATGCTGCCCGATATTCCCGCCGAGCAAGCCGCGAATTTGCGCGCGCAGCTCGCCCCGCTGCCCTGAGGGGCCAAGGAGACACGATGAGCGACGCAACGATGGATGCGAGCCTGAACGGCCCCGAACCAACACAGTTGAAGACCGCCGACGGGCTGCCGCTGAAGGCCGCCCTTGCGAAATCGCAACTCCGCGCAAAACGCCGCGCCTTCCTTCTGGTAGCGCCGCTGTTCCTCTTCGTTCTGATTACCTTCGTCGTTCCGATCGGGCAGATGCTGCTGCAATCGGTCTATAACGACGGGTTCTCGAAGAACGCGCCGGCGCTGGGGCAATGGTTCAACGAACACCCCTTGGGGTCGCCGATCGACGAGAGCGCCTATACCGCGCTCGCCTCGGACCTCAAGCAGATGAAGGAAAACCGCACGCAGGGCGAGGCGGGGACCCGGATCAACTATGACGTGGCGGGCACGCGCTCGCTGTTCACCTCCACCGCGCGCAAGATCGAACGTCTCGAGCCGCCGTGGAAAGAAGCGATCCTCGGCGTGAACGAGGATTGGAGCGACCCGAACCTCTGGCGTGCGATGCGCTCCGCATCGAGCCCCTACACGGTGGATTTCTACCTCGCCGCGACCGATCACACCCGCGACAAGGACAACAATATCGTGCCCGTCGATCCGCAACGCGCGATCTACGGCAAGCTGTTCATCCGCACCGCGATCCTGTCGCTGGTGATCACCGTGCTCTGCATGTTCCTCGCCTTCCCGATCGCGCATCTGCTGGCCTCGCTGCCACTGGCGAAATCGAACCTTCTGATGATCTTCGTGCTGCTGCCCTTCTGGACCTCGCTGCTGGTGCGGACGACCTCGTGGATGGTGCTGTTGCAGCAGCAGGGCGTGATCAACGATCTGCTCGTCTGGTCGGGTCTGATCGGCAACGATAACCGGCTGGAGATGATGTATAACCAGACCGGCACGATCGTCGCGATGACCCATATCCTGCTGCCCTTCATGGTGCTACCGCTCTACTCGGTGATGCGGACCATCCCGCCGAGCTATGTCCGCGCGGCCCGCAGCCTTGGCGCGACCTCGTGGACCGCCTTCCGCCGCATCTACCTGCCGCAGACGCTGCCGGGGATCGGGGCAGGGGCGCTTCTCGTGTTCATCCTCTCGGTCGGCTACTACATCACCCCCGCCCTTGTCGGTGGTGCAGACGGTCAGCTGATCTCGAACATGATCGCCTTCCACATGCAGAAATCGCTCAACTGGTCGCTTGCTGCGGCATTGGCCTCGATGCTGCTGGGCGGCGTCATCATCCTCTACTGGCTCTATGACCGGCTGGTGGGCATCGACAACATGAAGCTGGGCTGAGGAGAAACACAGATGGCCGTTCCCGCATATGCAAGCCCGCTCGAGAGAACCTGGCACTACGCCTATCTCGTGATCTGTGGCCTGATCTTCTTCTTCCTGATCGCGCCGATCGTGGTGATCATTCCGCTGTCCTTCAATGCGGAGCCCTATTTCACCTTCACCGAGAAGATGCTCAGCTTCGACCCATCCGGCTATTCGATGCGCTGGTATGACCTGCTGCTGACCTTCGGGATGCAGGAGCCGCAGGTGGAGCGTGGCTGGTCGTGGTGGATGGATGCCTGGCAGCATTCGACCTGGATCGACGTGGCGAAGAACTCGGTGATCATCGGTTTCTTCTCGACGATCCTCGCGACGGTGCTGGGTACGCTGGCAGCCCTCGGCCTGTCGCGCCCCGAGATGCCGTTCCGCCGCGCCATCATGGCGGTGCTGATCTCGCCGATGATCGTGCCGATCATCATCACCGCGACGGGGCTGTTCTTCTTCTACTCGAAGACCGGGCTCGCGCATTCCTATCCGGGCATCATCATGGCCCACGCGACCCTGGGCATTCCCTTCGTGATCATCACCGTGACCGCGACGCTGGTGGGCTTCGATCACTCGCTGACCCGCGCGGCGCAGAACCTGGGCGCGGATCCGCGCACGACCTTCTTCAAGATCGTGATGCCGCTGATCCTGCCGGGCGTGGTCTCGGGCGCGCTGTTCGCCTTCGTCACCTCCTTCGACGAAGTCGTCGTGGTGCTCTTCGTGGCAGGCTATGACCAGCAGACGATCCCGCGTCAGATGTGGAACGGTATCCGCGAACAGATCAGCCCCGCGATCCTTGCGGTGGCCACGATCCTCGTCTTCGTGTCGATCGCGCTTCTGACCACGGTCGAGCTGCTGCGCCGCCGCTCCGAGCGCCTGCGCGGGATGTCACCGGGCTAAGGCGTCCAGCGTCAGCGGGCAGCGCTCGCCCTCATAAAACGTCTCAAGGAGCCGGGTGAACACCGGCTCCTTTTTCTTTGAGGCGGCCTCGAACAGCGTCGCGCAGGAGCGCAGCTTCAGCGCATCGACCGGCCCCATGATCTCCTCGATAGGCGTGCCCGCATGGGCGAGCACCGCCTCGGAGGCCTCTACCAGCCGCGCCCGCAACACCGGATCGGCGAGATAGTCCCGCGCCTCGGCCAGATCCGCGATCCCGTATTCCACCGCCCGAGGCGAGCGGCCGAGCGAGGCCAGTTGCGGGAAGATCCACCAGATCCAATGGCTGGTTTTGCGACCTTGGCGCAGCTCCGCCAGAGCGGTCGGATAGTCGCGGGCTTGGGGAGCGTGGAAGCGTTGGGTCATGGGATGAGCCTAGCACGCTCTGGACATCGCGAGGAGGGCCGCGACCGATCCGAGGGTGGGCGCAATCGTGCCCGCCCTGGGGGCGGGTCGGGCGCGGCCCGGCCTAGGGGCCGGGCGGGGGGCATTGCTCAAGCGTAAGCTTTTGCCGTTTCTTTCAAGCGTTCAGAAAACTGATAGATGTCGGTGAGTTCGTTTATTGGCAAACGCTCTTCACTCTCGCCATCGAACAGCCCGAGATACCATTGCTTCCGATTGAAATGCAGCCGGGCAAGCGGCTTGCGGTTGTTATCGTCGACCAAGACCGCGCAGTAACTTTTCGCGTCTCGCAGATCGACGCGCTTTGCATCGATAACTTCCCGCACGATTGCGCGAATGGTCATCATGCCTTCGATTTCATCCGACGTTGTTTCGATGTCATTTGTCTCGACCGGATCAATGTCATTGCCTTCAGACTCTGCGCTGCTATCCAGCGCGGAGGAAAGCCTAGCGCGGACCTGATCTCGTACGATTTCTCGGAAGGCGAACTTAGTCGCAGATCCAATTGCATCGCGAACTTGAGCGGTGATGCGGCCATCGTAAACATGGGTCGCGACGAGCTTGATAAAGTCCGCACTCGGATCTTCGAACTCGGAAAGAAGATACTTCTTCACCGTCGATACATGTTTGAGCCGCTCGGCATTGGCGAGAATTTTGTCCACGTCAAATGAGGATTTCTCGAACTTAGCGAGTTCGCCGATTGCCCCTGCGCCCCCGTCAAGAAGGTCGAATGAGAAGAAAGGCTTGTTGTCGAGTTTATTCGGTTCTTCGAGATCGGAATAAAATTCGTAGATCTGACCGTTCGTGAGGATCGCGAACTTTGCGTTTGTAACGGAAAAGTACCTGTAGAGTTGAGCGAGGTGTCTACGGTCAAGTTTGGTGTTGAGGGCTTTGCATTCGATCAAGATACGAATTTCGTCGCCAAGCTTAATTGCATAATCGACCTTTTCACCTTTCTTGCCGATAACGTCGGCGGTGAATTCGGGGATTACTTCGCCGGGATTGAATACATCGTACCCGAGGGCTTGAAGAAACGGCAAAACCACCGAGGTCTTAACCGCTTCTTCTGTGCCAATCGTGGCTGCGTGTTGCGAAATGCGATCAGATAATTGTTTCAGCGCATTTTCAATTGCCATGTCCCCAAATCTCCTCAAACTCCCGCCATTCGCCTTTGCTCATGCCGGAATTTTCTTGTGTAATGGTTTCACCATTCAACTTGCGTTTGAGTAGGTCAACTGCTTTCCCACTGAGGTTCACCCCACCCAACCTATAATCCTCGAAGGCCGAATAGGCCGCGGGCACCCAATCCTTGACGATGTCGCACATGGTCTCGGCATAGACGCGGATCTCGTATTGCGCGTGGCTGTCGGCGCGCAGGCGCAGGAAGTGGAAGAGGTTGTGCAGGTCCACCTTCCAATACCATTGCGTGTAGATATTGGTGGGCAGGTTCATCCGCGCCAGTTCCCGCGCGAGGCCCTGTTTGCCCGCATCCTCGTCGGGCGTCAGCATGTCCTCGTAATGGTCATAGGCGCGCATCGCGTCGTCGCGCAGGATGTCGAGCACGCGAGCGGCCTCGGCACCCTCCAGCACCTGACCGCGGCCCTGATGGTTCTGGCTCGATTGCGCGGCGAGCTGGCTGGCCTCGGGGATGTAGAATTCGCGGTCGAGGATCGAATAACGCGCGGAGTATTCGTTAACGTTCGCGGTGCGGTGGCGGATCCACTGGCGCGCGACGAAGACCGGAAGTTTGACATGGAACTTGACCTCGCACATCTCGAACGGGGTCGAGTGCCAGTGCCGCATCAGATAGCGGATCAGGCCCGCGTCGCTGTTCACCGTCTTGGTGCCCCGCCCATAGGAGACGCGCGCCGCCTGCACGATCGCATTGTCGTCGCCCATGTAGTCGATGACCCGGACCACCCCGTGATCGAGCACTTCATGGGCGGTATAGAGGCGCTTCTCCATCCCCGGCGAGACCGCCCGCGCGGTCATTTGCGTCTCGGCGCGCTGTGCGTCGATCTCGGCTTGTTGTTCGGGGGTGAGCGCCATGATGTCCTCCGGATGTCTCGAATCGACCTCCACTATATATGCGATGGGCGGCTCTAGGAACCGCCATATCCTGTGGATAAGCCGGGGCGCTTGCCGCGGCTGCCTCAAGGGCTATCCTCCGGTTAACCGCAATCAGTTCCAAGGAAGCCTGTTCATGAAAATCGAATATCTGCACACGATGGTCCGCGTGCTCGACCTCGAGAAATCGAAAGCCTTCTACGAGCTTCTGGGCCTCAAGGAACGCCGCCGCATCGAGAACGACAAGGGCCGCTTCACGCTGGTCTTCATGTGCCCGCCCGAGCAGGACGACGGCACGGCGGATGTGGAGCTGACCTGGAACTGGGACGGCGATAGCGGGCTGCCCTCGGACAGCCGCCATTTCGGCCACCTCGCTTACCGCGTCGAAAACATCTACGAGATGTGCCAGCACCTGATGGATAATGGCGTGACGATCAACCGCCCACCGCGCGACGGTCACATGGCCTTCGTGCGCTCGCCCGACAATATCTCGATCGAGCTGCTGCAGATGGGCGAGCCGCTGCCGATCCAAGAGCCGTGGTCGAGCATGGAAAACACCGGCAGCTGGTGATCACTTACGGAAGTGATCCTTGAGCTTGTCGAAGGGGCTGCGGGTTTCCGTGGCCTCTTTCTTTTGCGGCGCGGGATGCGGGGCGTCTTGCGGGGCAGGGGTGTCGGCTTTGGCCGGTGCCTTGGTCCCGGTCGAAGAGCGCGGCGGCGCGACCCGCAGGCTCACCGCATTGAGGAATTTCGACCCGTCGCCCGCCGCCAGCGCAGGCGCCCCGTCCGAGATCCCGCGCAGCAGGTCGTCGAGCATCTCCTGCTCTGCCTTCGGGAAATCGTTGAGCACATAGCCCGCCACGCGGTCCTTGTGCCCCGGATGGCCGATGCCCAGCCGCACCCGCGCATAATCGGGGCTCATATGCTGATGGATCGAGCGCAGCCCGTTATGCCCCGCATGGCCGCCACCCTGCTTGAGGCGGCACTTGCCAGGGGCGAGGTCCAGCTCGTCATGGAAGACGGTGATGTCGGAGACATCGACCTTGTAGAAATCGGCCGCCGCGCGCACGGACTGGCCGGACAGGTTCATGAAGGTTTCGGGTTTCAGCAGCACAACGCGGGTCGAGCCGAAACGGCCCTCACTCACCTGACCCTGAAACTTGCCGCGCCACGGGGCGAAGCGGTGATCTTCGGCGATCCGGTCGAGCGCCATGAAACCGATATTGTGACGGTTGTTCGCGTATTTCGCGCCCGGATTTCCCAGGCCCACCCAAAGCTGCATGCGTCTCCCCTTTCGAACGCCGGTGTCGAGGCTCTGCTCACAGAGGGATATGTGAGCGGGCGCGCAGGGGAAAGGGGGCGTCGCGCTTAAGCCGCGCGGTATTCGACATAGGTCGGGCGTCCCGACTCGCCTACTATGATCGGGCGTTCTTGCGGCTCGGGCAGGGCGAATTCATCGAAGAGGCGCTCGCTGGTCTCGTCGATATCGCATTTCGCAATTTCTTCATACCCGTTGCGCGGGAGTCGTTTCGACGCGAAGCGGTAGAACGGGCGCAGGACCGGACGCAGCACGGCATAAACGGCGCGACCAATTGCGCTGAGCATTCTAGGCGGTAGCACCACGAATGCTGCAAGAACGAGTGCGATAAGCTCCAGCATGTGACTAGCCTTTAGGTTGTATTACCTTCGAAGCTATCGCGTTTTGGAAAAAAGGCGAGAAATTTTTTGTTCACATAAATGTGAGCACGTCTGGCTGGCGGTTTGCCGCGCATCCGGCAATTGCGGCTTTGGCCAAAGAAAAACGGGGCCCCGAAAGGCCCCGTCTCGAAAATCTCATCGGAAGAAGAATTACTCTTCGGTCGCTTCTTCGCTGGTTTCTTCGCCTTCGTCCTCGTCGGAGGAACCGCCACCGAAGCCTTTCGGCGGAGCGACGTTCGCGATCACGAAGTCACGCTCGATGGTCGGCTTGGCGCCTTTCGGCAGGTCCACGTCGGAGATGTGGATGGTGTCGCCGATCTGCTTGCCTTCGAGGTCGACCACGATCTGCTCGGGGATGTCACCGGCGAGAACGTTGAGTTCGACTTCCGGACGCACTGCGACGAGGGTGCCGCCGCGCTTAAGGCCGGGCGCCTTCTCGTGGTTGATGAACTCGACATGCACGAAGAGCGAGATGCGCGAGTTGCGGTGGGTGCGCATGAAGTCGACGTGGGTCGGCAGGTCCTTGACGACGTCTTTCTGAACGCCGCGGCAGATCACGCGGACATCTTCCTGGCCGTCCATCTTCAGGTTGAAGAGGGTGGACATGAAGCGGCCTTTGCGCAGGCGGGTGATCAGGCGGTTGTAGTCGAGGTTGATTGCAACCGGGTCCTTGCCGTCGCCGTAGACGATACCGGGCACGAGGCCCTCACGACGCGCTTGCCGAGCGGCCCCCTTGCCCGTCCCCGTACGCGCCACGGCTTCGATCGTTTCGATCTCTTTTGCCATAACTGGTCTCCAATTTGTCAAAGTGATGGGCCGCCTCCAAGGGTGTCGGGCCCATGAAGCCGCGCGGATACTCGGGATTGGCCGAGATGGCAAGGGGAAAGCGACGATGCGGCGGAATACGGGTTGCTATAGAAGGATATCTGACTAATGTCAGAAATAATCTCGGACGCAAGTCAGGTATTCCCATGGACGCACTCGCACATATACGCCGGTTCAACCGGGCCGTCACCCGGCAGGTGGGCGCGCTGAATTCTTCGTTTCTCGATCGGGGGCGGCCGTTGGGCTCTGCGCGGGTGCTCAATGCGATCGGGCGCGGGCAGGGCGACGTCGCGAAGCTGCGTCAGGCTCTGGCGCTCGATTCCGGGCTGATGAGCCGTCTGCTGCGCGGGCTGGAAAGCGAAGGGCTGATCGTCGTGGAGGACGATCCCGAAGACGGGCGGCGCCGCATCGCGCGTCTGACCGAGGCGGGGCAGGCGGAATTCGCGGAATACGAACGGCTCTCTGATGCGCAGGCGGCGGATATCCTCTCGCGCCATCCCGACCAGACCGCGCTCTTGGCGGCGATGGATCTGATCGCGACGGCACTGACCCGCGCCGAGATCGAAATCGTGCCCTGCGATCCGCTCGACCCGCGGGCGCGGGATTGCCTTCAGCACTATTACGCGGAACTTGCCGCCCGGTTCGAGGGTGGCTTCGATGTGAACCTGTCGAAAGATCCCGAGGCCGACGATATGCGCCCGCCCCGTGGCACCTTCCTGCTCGCATTGTCCGATGGAGTGCCGGTGGGCTGTGCGGCGCTGAAGGGCGGGGCGGATTATGCCGAGGTGAAGCGCGTCTGGATCGCGCCTGCCGCCCGCGGCCTCGGGCTGGCGCGGCAGTTGATGGAGGCGGTTGAGGCGGCGGCGCGCGAGTTGGGCCAGCTGTATCTGCGGCTCGATACCAATTCCGCACTGCCCGAAGCGGTCGCCATGTATCACCGCTTCGGCTGGGATGAGATCGACCGCTTCAACGACGATCCCTATCCCGACCGGTTCTTCGAAAAGCGCCTCAGCCCTTAGGACCTGCCCTCAGGAATAGGTGTCGAAGAAGCCGTTGGGGATCAGCAGATCGTTCCGGCCCAGATCTTCGATCCGACGCTCGCCGCACAGCGCCATCGAGGTGTCGAGCTCCTTCTGGATGACCTCCAGCGCCTTGGTCACGCCCGGCTCGCCCATCGCGCCCAGACCGTAGACATAGGCGCGCCCGATCATCACGCCCTTCGCGCCAAGCGCCAGCGCCTTGAGCACGTCCTGCCCCGAGCGGATGCCGCTATCGAGCCAGACCTCGGTCTTGTCGCCGACCGCATTGACGATCTTCGGCAGCATCCGGATCGAGCTGAGCGCCCCGTCGAGCTGACGCCCGCCATGGTTCGAGACCACGATCGCATCGGCCCCGGTCGCGGCGGCCATCTCGGCGTCTTCCTCGCTGAGAATCCCCTTCAGGATCACCTTGCCGCCCCACATATCCATGAGCTGCTTGATCCGGTCCCAGTTCAGCGACTGATCGAACTTCTCCGCGGTCCACGACGACAGCGAGGCGGGATCGGCGGCGCTGTCCACATGGCCCACGATATTGCCGAAGAAGCGTCGCTTGGTCTGCAGCATCTCGATGCCCCAGCGCCATTTTGTCGCCAGATCGGCCAGCACGGCCGGGGTGAATTTCGGCGGCGCGGTCAGCCCGTTCTTCAGATCCTTGTGCCGCTGGCCCAGCAGCTGCAGATCGACCGTGATCACCAGCGCCGAACAGCCTGCTGCCCGCGCCCGCTCCAGCACGCGCTTGTTATAGTCGTCATCGGTCAGCGTGTAGATCTGGAACCAGAAGGGCTGGCTGACATTCTCGGCGACGTCCTCGATCGAGCAGATCGACATGGTCGAGAGCGTATAGGGCACGCCGAATTTCTCCGCCGCCTTCGCCGCCTTGATCTCGCCATCGGCGCGCTGCATACCCGTCAGCCCCACGGGCGCGAGCGCCACCGGCATCGCGACCTCCTGACCCAGCATCGTCGATGTCGTCGTGCGCCCCGTCATGTCCCGCGCGATACGCTGGTTGAGGCGGATCTGCGCGAAGTCCTCGGTATTCTCGCGGAAGGTCTGCTCGGTATAGGAGCCGCTTTCCGCGTAATCGTAGAACATCTTCGGCGTGCGGCGCTTATGCAGACGTTTCAGATCGGCGATGGAGGTGATGACGGGCATGGGTGTTCCTCTCTCCGTGGTTAAGTTTCCTTACCAATCCCTCGAAATTTGCGCAATCACCCATCGCAAGGCTTGCAATCATGCGCGATCCGTTCCCATCTCGCCGGGCGAACACGAAAAGGAGAGCGGCGTGAACGAGATTTGGCTCGGCCTTATGGGCGGCATGGTGGCGGGCGTCGCAACGGCCGCCGGGGCGATCCCGGCGCTGCTCGGGCGCTCCATGAGCCAGCGCACAGCCGATACGATGCTGGGCTTCGCGGCGGGCGTGATGCTCTCGGCCTCGTATTTCTCGCTGATCCTGCCGGGCATCGACGTGGCCGAGACCATGTTCGGCTCGGTCTGGGTCGCCGCCGCCATCGCCGCGATCGGGATTGCCATCGGCGCGGGCTTCGTGGCCTGGCTGAACGCGACGCTGCCGCACGAGCACTTCACCTCCGGGCGCGAAGGGGCAGACGCGGCGCAACTGGCGCGGATCTGGCTTTTCGTGATCGCGATCACGATCCACAACTTCCCCGAAGGCCTGTCGATCGGCGTGGCCTTCGGCGCGGGCAACGAGAACGGCTTCTCGGTGATGACCGGCATCTCGCTGCAGGACATCCCCGAGGGGCTGGCTGTGGCCGTCGCGCTGATCGGGCAGGGCTACACCCGCCGCAAGGCCTTCTTCGTCACCGCGATGACCGGGGCGGTCGAACCCGTAGGCGCGCTGGTCGGCGCGGCGGCGGTCTCGGTCTCCGGTGCGCTGCTGCCATGGGGCCTGACCTTCGCGGCGGGCGCGATGCTCTACATCATCAGCCACGAGATCCTGCCCGAAACCCACCGCAACGGGCACCAGAACCGTGCGACCGCCGGGCTGCTTTTCGGGTTGATCCTGATGATGTTCCTCGACGTGACGCTTGGCTGAACCCTCTTTACTTCCGCGCTGCCCCGGCGTAAGCGCAAACGCATGATCGCACGGACCGCATATATCACCCGTCCCCGACGTCGCCGCTGAAGCGCCTGACGTCCGATCTGCCGTGGCATGCCGCCACACCCTATCCCAAATCGCTGACCTTAGGCCCCTGAATGTTGACAGACCCCCGGGACTGTTGCACGCATTTGCCTTCTCTTACTGGAGTTTGACCCGATGATCCCCTCCGTTTTGCCGACCTATAATCGCGCACCGCTCGCCTTCGTGAAGGGCGAGGGTTCCTGGCTGGAGACGGCGGACGGGACCCGATATCTCGACATGGGCGCGGGGATTGCGGTGAATGCGCTGGGTCATGCCGCCCCCGAACTGGTCGAGGCGCTGACCGAGCAGGCGAGCAAGCTGTGGCATGTCTCGAACCTCTACCAGATCCCGCAGCAGCAGGCGCTGGCCGACGCGCTGGTCGAGAAGACTTTCGCCGATACGGTCTTCTTCACCAATTCCGGCACCGAGGCTGCGGAACTCGCGATCAAGATGGCGCGGAAATACTGGTCCTCGAAGGGCGAAGATCGAACCGAGATCATCACCTTCGATGGCGCCTTCCACGGCCGCTCCACCGGGGCGATCTCGGCCACGCCGAATTCGGAAAAGATGGTGAAGGGCTTCGGTCCGCTGCTGCCCGGTTTCACCCAGCTTCCCTGGGGCGATCACGAGGCGCTCAAGGCCGCCGTCTCCGACAAGACCGCGGCCATCCTGATCGAGCCGATCCAGGGCGAGGGCGGTATCCGCCCGGTGCCCGATCAGTGCCTGAAAGGACTGCGCGATCTCTGCGACGAGACGGGCGCGCTCCTGATCTTCGACGAGGTGCAATGCGGCGTGGGCCGTTCGGGACGGCTCTTCGCGCATGAATGGGCGGGCATCACCCCTGACATCATGATGGTCGCGAAAGGCATCGGCGGGGGCTTCCCGCTGGGCGCGGTGCTGGCGACTGAGGAGGCCGCCTCCGGCATGGTCGCGGGCACGCATGGCTCGACCTATGGCGGCAACCCGCTGGGCTGCGCGGTCGGCGCCAAGGTGATGGAGATCGTCTCCGAGCCAGCCTTCCTCGATCAGGTGAACGCGCGCGCTGGCTTCCTGCGCCAGAAGCTCGAAGGGCTGATCGCCGCGCATCCCGACACGTTCGAGAGCGTGCGCGGCACCGGTCTGATGCTCGGGCTCAAATGCAAGCGCGCGCCGACCGACTTGGTCGCTGCCGCCTATGATCAGCACCTGCTGACCGTGCCGGCTGCCGACAATGTGTTGCGCCTTCTGCCCGCGCTGAACATTTCCGAGGCCGATCTGGCCGAGGCCGTGACCCGTCTCGATGCCGCCGCGTCGCAACTCGAAAAGGCCGCCTGACTTCCTCTTGGCGTAAATATCCTCGGGGGCTGCGCGGGAGCGCAGCGGGGCGGACAGCCCCTCAGGCCCCTCCACGAAAGACAAACCGATGAACCATTTCCTCGATATCCACAAAACCGACCCCGCCGCGCTGCGGTCCATGATCGACCAAGGCATCGCGATGAAGCAGGCCCGCAACGGTCGCCCGAAAGGCGCGCCCGATGACGAGCAGCCGCTGGCCGGTCACATGGTCGCTCTGATCTTCGAGAAGCCCTCGACCCGGACCCGCGTCAGCTTCGATGTCGGCGTGCGCCAGATGGGCGGTCAGTCGATGGTGCTCTCGGGCGCGGATATGCAGCTGGGCCATGGCGAGACCATCGCCGATACTGCCCGGGTTCTGTCGCGCTATGTCGATCTGATCATGATCCGGACCTTTGAGGAGGAAACCCTGCTCGAGATGGCCGAATATGCTTCGGTGCCGGTGATCAACGGTCTCACCGACCGCACCCACCCCTGCCAGATCATGGCCGATGTGATGACCTATGAAGAGCAGCGCGGGCCGATCGCGGGCAAGAAGGTGGTCTGGTCGGGCGACGGCAACAACGTCTTCGCGAGCTTCGCCCATGCGGCGGCGCAGTTCGGCTTCGATCTGACCTTCACGGGTCCGGAAACGCTCGATCCCGAGCGCGCTTGGCTGGACGTGGCCGAGAAGGCGGGCCACCCGATCACCATCGAGCGGGATCCGGTCAAGGCGGTCGAGGGCGCCGATCTCATCGTCACCGATACCTGGGTGTCGATGCACGATCCGGAATCCGCGAAGGAGCGCCGCCACAACCAGCTGCGGCCCTATCAGGTCAACGAGGAGCTGATGAGCCACGCCAAGCCCGACGCGCTTTTCATGCATTGCCTGCCCGCGCATCGCAACGACGAGGCGACGAGCGGCGTCATGGACGGCCCGGCCTCGGTGATCTTCGACGAGGCGGAGAACCGTCTGCACGCGCAAAAGGCGGTGATGCGCTACTGCCTCGGCAAATAACGACAGCGGCCGGGCAGGGGGTTACTCCAGCCCGGCGATGATCGCGCGCAGCGTCTCGATCCCTTCGCCCTTCTCGGACGAGGTCAGCACGATCTCAGGGAAGGCGGCGGGGTGTTTCGCGAGCGCCTTGCGCACCTGATCCAGCACCTTCTCGCAATCCTTTGCGCTGACCTTGTCGGCCTTCGTCATCACGACCTGGAAGGGGACGGCTGCGCGGTCGAGCAGCGTCAGGATTTCCTCGTCCACCGTTTTCACGCCGTGACGCGTGTCGATCAGCACGAAGGCGCGGCGCAGCGTGGCGCGGCCCGACAGATAATCCTTCAGCAGCGCCTGCCATTTCGCGACGACCGCGACGGGGGCCTGCGCGAACCCGTAGCCCGGAAGGTCGACCAGATAGGGACCGTCCTGCGTGGTGAAATAATTGATCTCCTGCGTCCGGCCCGGCGTGTTCGACGCCCGCGCAAGGTTGCGGCGGTTCGTCAGCGCGTTGATCAGGCTCGACTTGCCGACATTGGAGCGGCCCGCGAAACAGACCTCGATCCGGTCGGCAGGCGGCAGCCCCTTCATCGCGACGACGCCCTTGAGGAAATCGACGGGCGCGGCAAACAGCTTGCGACCACGCTCACGCGAAAAATCGTCGGGGGCCTCGGCCAGCGGGAAATTCAACTCCATCAGAGTACCTCGATCTTGTCGCCGCGCGCGATGCGGCCCTGTTTGGTGACGAGACAGAAGACGCCAAGGTCGGTATGTCCGTAATGGCGTTCCAGCTCTGCCAGCATGTCGATATCGCGTTCGCCCGTCTCGATATTGGCGTCCGTCGCACGGCAACGCCCGATACAGGCGCGCAGTTGCAGTTCCGCCTCGCCAACGCGCACCGTCTTGCCGATCAGGTCCATCTCCGCGAAAGGCTCCCAGCCCTCGACCCAGAGATTGGCGCGGAAGCGGCGGCGGTCGATCTGCTTGCCCACTCGTGCCGAGAGATCGTCGAGCGAGGCCTGCCCGATCAACGAGACATAGGGCAGGGGATCGTCCGTGAAGGCCCGGTCGGGGCCGCGCACCAGCGCAGTCGGGCGCGGTGCACTGTCCGGCCAGAAGGTGCGCAGCCATTCGAATAGCTTGCGCTGGTCGGCTTCGCGCTCGGGGTCGATCTCGAGATGCCACTGCTCGGGATGCTCCAGCAGGATGTGCCCGTTGTCGAGCATCCGAGAGGTGACCCCCATCAGCCCCGGCGCGGAGCGCCCGATCACGAAGTTGATCTTCTGGCCCCAGCTATCGGCACGTCCCTCCGCGCCGACGCCCACCTTGGAGCGCTCGTGCAGCACCGCCCACTCCCGGTCGCAAGGCAAGACGCGCCCCTCTTCAAGGGACGCGTCCTTCAGTTCCTCTACCCCGATCGACTTGATCGGATGTCGGTAGATGCGAGAGAGCGTTGCGCTCATTTCTTCTCTTCGGCGGGTTTCTTCCGCTGGAAGCTCTCTTTGATATTGCCGAACAGATCCGGGCGTTTCCCGTGCATCGACATGATCGTGTACTGCTGCAGGAACGTGATCGTGTTGTTCGTGATCCAGTACAGCACGAGGCCCGAGGCGAAGCTGCCCAGCATGAACATGAAGACCCACGGCATCCACGCAAAGATCATCGCCTGCGTCTTGTCCGTCGGCGCCGGGTTCAGGCGCTGCTGGAACCACATCGACACACCCAGCAGGATCGGCAGGATGCCGAGCGACAGGATGAAGAGCGGCGAGCCCGGATCGGGCGCTGCGAAGGGCAGCAGGCCGAACAGGTTCAGGATCGAGGTCGGATCGGGAGCCGAAAGGTCATGGATCCAGCCGATCCACGGCGCGTGATACAGCTCGATCGTGACGTAGATCACCTTATAGAGCGAGAAGAAGATCGGGATCTGGATCAGAAGCGGCAGACAGCCCGCGGCGGGGTTCACCTTGTGCTTCTTGTAGAGCTCCATCATGCCCTGCTGCATCTTCTGGCGGTCGTCGCCGGCAGCTTCCTTCATCTTCTCCATCTCGGGCTGCAGCTCTTTCATGCGCGCCATCGAGATGTAGGACTTCCGTGCCAGCGGGAAGACGATCAGCTTGATGATGAAGGTCAGTGCGATGATCGCCCAGCCCATGTTGCCGATCGCGCCATGCAGGAAGTGCAGCAGGCGGAACATCGGCTTGGTGAGGAAGTAGAACCAGCCCCAGTCGAGCGAGTCGACGAATTTCGGGATCGGGACATTGTCCTGATAGTCGCGCAGGGTTTCCCATTCCTTCGCACCGGCGAAGAGGTGGGTTTGCGCGTCGCCCTTGGCGCCGGGCGCCACGTCGATAACCGGCAGGCGGGTCTCGGTCTGGTAGATGTCGGACTTCTCGCCCGAATATTTCACGACCGAGGTGAACGGGCCCGAGATCGGCGCCAGAACGGTCTGCCAGTATTTGTCGGTGAAGCCCGTCCAGCCGGCGTCCTGCACCTGCTTGATCTCGGCCTGACCCTCGGCGCCCTTGTTGTCGAGCTTGGTGATGTTCTTGTACTTGATCTCTTCCAGATTGCCGTCATCCATCGCCACGAGGCCTTCGTGGAGCACGTAGACGCGGCGCTCCTGCGGGATGCCGTGACGCGCGATGATGCCGTAGGGGGCAAGCTTCACGGCGGCGTCGGTGCCGTTCTGCACCGACTGCTTGATCGTGAAGAGATATTTGTCGTCGACCGAGATCTCGCGCTGGAAGGTCAGGCCGTGGCCGTTGTCCCATTGCAGCGTGACCGGGGTGTCGGGCGTGAGTTTGCCGTTGCCGACCTGCGTCCAGACCGTGTTCGGACCGGGCACCTGATCGCCGGGCAGACCGCCTGCGGGCAGCCACCCATAGACGACGTAATAGGGCAGGGTCGAATTGCCGGTATCGCCGCTGATCGGCGACAGAAGCCGCACGTCGGGCGAATCCTCGGCCAGCGTTTCCTTGTATTTCTTGAGCGAGAGATCGTCGAAACGCCCGCCGAGAGTCGAGATCGAGCCCTCGACTGCGGGGGTGTCGATCTCGATGCGCGCGGCGCTCTGGGATTGGGCGCTCGCGGCTTGGGACATCGTCGCCGTATCGACCGGCGCGCCTGTGGAGTCGGCGGCGGTCTTCGGTGCGATATCAGTGGCTTCGGGCGTAGCGCTCTGCTCTGCGACCGGTTGGCTCGGTGCTGTTGTCGTGTCTTCCGTGGGCGGGAAGAAGTAGGTCCAGACGCCCAGCACGAGCGCGGAAAGCACCACCGCGAGAATGAGATTCTTGTTTTGGTTGTCCATGAAACCCTAATTCCACAAGCCTGTCGAAAACTTGCATGGGTTCAACAGAAGGGGCAGCCAAAGGTCAAGCCATTTTCCCTTGAAACAGTGGATCGGGCATGGTTTGCCATCACGCTTTCGGCCCGGATCCGGGGTCCGCAGTCGCAAAGCCCGGTTTGCGACTCGCTCTCCGGCCCGGTCTTTGGGGTGGCTCAACGCCTGCCGATTTGCGGCGTTGCTTCGAGCTTGGTGCGATGGCGTTCCGCCCATTCGAGGAATTCGCTGATCGGCATCGGCGCGGCAATCGCCGGGCCCTGCACCGCCGAGCAGCCCAACTGGCACAGCATCGCGTGTTCGGCGATCCCCGGCACCCCTTCGGCGAGCGTCTCCAGCCCCAGACCTTCGGCCATCGACACGATCGCGGCGGTCAGGCGCTGATGTTCGGTGTTGTGGTCGATCTCTGCCGTGAGCGAGCGATGGATGCGCAGCCGCTGCGGCCCGAGTTGGCGGATCGTCTCTGCCGAGACGGGACCGGAGCCGAATCCCGCCAGTTCGATCAGGCAGCCGAGGCGCTTGATCGCGTGCAGCGTATGGCTGCAGACCGGATCGTCCAGCCGTGCCACCATCGCCTGCGGGACGATCAGCCGCAACCGGTTCGGGGCGATCTCGAAGCGGTCGAATTCCCAGGCCAACCGCTCGGCCAGTTTCGGGTCGCCCATCTGTCCGGGCAGGAAGGGAAGCGAGGCCGGGCCGAAATCGCTGCCGTCGCGGGCGATTTCGCGCAGCGCACCGAAGGCCGCGTAAAGCATCACCTCGGAGAAGCGCGCGCCCAGCCCTGCGGCCTCGATCGCGGGGAGTATCTCGCTTTCGGTCAGAATCCCGCGCTGCGCATGAAGCCAACGCGGGATCGCCTGAAACCCGCTGATATCGCCTGTATCGGTGGAAATCTGCGGCAGGAAAAACGCCTTGATATGGCCCGCTTCGAGCGCGTCCCCGACACTGGCGGACAGCGGATGCGCGCCCGGCTCTTTCGTGGCGATCTTGTCCGAGCGGGAGGAGCGGATCGCCCCCGGGCCGGACTGCATCGCGCGGTTGGCCGCGGTCTCGGCGCGCGAGAGCGCCGCCTCCGCCTCTGTGTTGGCGCGCGCGTCAGCCTTGGCCTGCGTGGCCGCGTCGTCGCGATAGGCCGGGGCGACCGCACTTCGACCCACGAGGTGAAAGCCGATATGCATGGTGATCTGCTGCGTCTGCTCGGCGATCACGTAAGGCTCGCTCACCGCTTCCTGAAGGCGGCCGCAAAGCTGGATCATCCCTTCGAGGCCAAGCCGCGGCGTCGGACGCAGCAGCACCGCGAAACGCGCGCCGTCCCAGCGCGTGACCACATCGCCGCTGCGCAACTGCGCCTGCAGCCGTTCGCCGATCCGGCGCAGCAGAAGGTCGAATTCCTTCGGGGGCAGTCGTCGCAGCACCTGATCGGGTGCGTCGAGCCCGAGGATCAGGCATCCGGTCGGGCGATTGCGCTGCTGTGCGTCCTGCAAGGAGGCGGCCATCTCGGAAATCGCGGCACTCGGCGGCAGCAGGCCGGTCGCGGGGTCGCAGCCTTCCTCGTCGATCTCGGGCGGAACGTGCAGGGGGCGGGTCATCCAGCCCACCAGAATCGCGGTCAGACCGATCAGCACCATCGCCTCCGGCCCGACCCAGAGGAGGGCGAGCCCGCAAGCGGGCAAAAAGGCGATCATCTCGCGTCGGAGCAGAACCGGACCCGGCTTGCCCTGATATCTTGCGCGCAGCTCTGATTTGCGGGCGGCGCGCTTGCCCCCGTCATTACCCATGACACCTACCCCCGTGGCACATGCGGGCCCCTAAAGGCCCCCCTTCGCCAGCAAGGCTAGACGTCATTCGTGTCCAGCCGGTTAATCGCGCTCGCGCAAATCCGGGACGTTTTCGTTAAAATCCGCTTCACCCTCCGCGCGGCGCTCGAGCCCCGCGAAATCGAAGATCGAGGGGTCGCACAGATGCGAGGGGCGTGCGTTCATCAGCGCCTTGAACATCTTGTTCCGGCGGCCGGGGGCGTTCTTCTCCCAGCCGTCGAGCATCATCTTCACCTGCTGGCGCTGCAGCCCGTCCTGAGAGCCGCAGAGGTCGCAGGGGATGATCGGATAGTCCATCGCACGGGCGAATTTCTCACAATCGGCCTCGGAGACGAAGGCGAGCGGGCGATAGACGAAGAGATCGCCTTCCTCGTTCAGCAGTTTCGGAGGCATCGTCGCAAGGCGCGAGCCGTGGAACAGGTTCATGAAGAAGGTCTCGAGAATGTCGTCGCGGTGATGGCCCAGCACGACCGCCGAGCAGCCTTCCTCGCGCGCGATCCGATAGAGGTTGCCGCGCCGCAGCCGCGAGCACAGCGCGCAATAGGTGCGGCCCTGCGGGACCTTGTCCATCACGATCGAATAGGTGTCTTGATACTCGATCCGATGCGGAACCCCCATCTTCTCGAGGAATTCCGGCAGCACGGTCGCGGGGAACCCCGGCTGGCCCTGATCGAGATTGCAGGCCAGTAGTTCCACCGGCAGCAGCCCGCGCCACTGCAGCTCGTGCAGAACGGCCAGAAGCGTATAGCTGTCCTTGCCGCCCGAGAGGCAGACCAGCCAGCGTTGTCCGCGTTCGATCATCCCGTATTTCTCGATCGCCTCGCGGGTCTCGCGCACGATGCGCTTGCGCAGCTTCTTGAACTCGGTCGTCGAGGGTGCGCCTGCGAAAAGCGGATGGATCGGGCTGTCTTCGTCATCAAGCATCTGGAGTGTCCTTCGCGTCATGCGCATGGGCGCAACGATGGGCGGCGTCAAATTCGGGATCGGCCCCGGGCACCGGGTCATAGCCATGCCCGCCCCAGGGGTGGCAGCTCAGAAGTCGCTTCCCGGCCAGCCAGCCACCCTTCACCGCACCATGACGTTCGAGCGCTTCGAGCGCATAGGACGAACAGGTCGGCTGATAGCGGCAGCCATGCCCCATCCAGGGGCTGAGCAGCAAGCGATAGGCATGAACCGGTAGGGCAAGGATTCGGGCGAGGGGGCTCATTTGCGTTTGCTCCCCTTGGGTTTGCGCGGCCGCGGCGGGGAGATCGGCAAATCGTGAATGATCGTGAGCACGGTCTCGAATTCGGCCAGCATGGCGGCAAAGTCGCGCGTGGCGGTCGCTTCGGGGCGCCCGACCAGCACGTAATCCCAACCCGGCCGCCCCGCCTTGGGCAGGACGGCGCGGGCGATCTCGCGCAGACGCCGTTTCGCGCGGTTGCGCGCCACCGCGTTGCCGAGCTTCTTCGAGCAGGTGAAACCCACGCGGATCAGGTCGGGGGCGACAGGCTCGTCCTCGCGGCGCTTGCGCGCCTGCAGCAGAAAGCCGGGCATCCCCTTACGCTGCGCCGAGGCCGCTTTCAGAAAATCCGCCCGCTGCCGCAGAACCGCGGTCGGACGAGTCGGATCATCTGAGCGTATGGCGGCCATCAGGCGACCTCCGGCGAATAAACGGCGCGCAAAATAGCGAAGCCGCCGGTCTTTTCACCGATCTGACCCGAGGGCCCGACCTGCGAAAAGCATCCGGCGGCGTCAAAAGCCAGTCGCGGCTGTAACGGCCTTAAGCCGACAGACGCTTACGGCCCTTCGCGCGACGGGCGTTGAGAACCCGGCGTCCACCCTTCGTGGCCATGCGGCTGCGGAAGCCGTGGCGACGGGCGCGAACGAGGTTCGACGGCTGGAACGTGCGTTTCATCGTTTTCACTCCGGTTCGGGCCCAGAAACAGGATTCGAGGGCCAGATAGCATTTCGAAGCCGCTCTTTAGTGACCTCTCCCCAGCAAGTCAATTCGCCAAAGCGGGTTTTTTCCGGCTTTTCCGGTCGCTTCGCACGGATCGTGACCGCTCACGGGGTTTTGCCTTCTGCGCGAGCCGCCTATCTTGTGTGCAAAGCGCGGCTGACGCAGGGGACGGTATCCTTGCATCCTGACCGGCGGTGCATCAAGAGTGACATTGAAGGGGACGGGCCGATCCTGCGGGACGGCCTTGCGTTTGATAGGCGATGAAAGTGAACACTCTTTCAGGGCGGTTTCTGATCCTGACCACGGTTTTCGTGGTGCTCGCCGAGGCGTTGATCCTTTTGCCGGGTTTGGCGAATTTTCGTGAAGACTATCTTCTTACGCGACTTGAGCGTGCGCAGATCGCCTCGCTTGCGCTTCTGACCACCGACACCACCATCGCGCCCGATCTGGAAAAAGAGCTTCTATCGAATGCGGGTGTCTTCAACGTGGTGCTGCGCAGGGATGCGGCGCGGCAGCTGGTGCTGTCCTCGCCGATTCCCTCTCCGGTGACCGAAACATACGATCTGCGCGATTCGACCGAATGGACGCGCATTCGCGACGCGGTCCACGCGCTCTTCGATTCCGGGGATCGTGTGATCCGGGTGCTGGGTCAGCCGGTGCAGAAGGGCGGTATCGTGATCGAGGTGACGCTCGCGACCGAACCGATGCGGATCGCGATGGTGGAATACGGGCTGCGGCTCCTGTCGATCTCGGCGGTCTTCTCGGTGATCACCGCCGTTCTGCTGTTCCTTCTCGTGCGTCGCCTGATGGTCGTGCCGATCAAGCGGCTGGTCGCGCATATGTCTTCTTACGCGGACGCGCCCGAGGATGCGCGGCGCATCATAACTCCGCAGGCCAGCGTCGAGGAGCTGCGCGTAGCTGAGGAGGCGCTGGCCTCGATGCAGCAGCAGCTCACCGCGTCGCTGCGCCAGAAGGAGCGTCTCGCGCAGCTGGGTCAAGCGGTCGCCAAGATCAGCCACGACCTACGCAACATCCTGACCACGGCGCAGCTCTTTGCCGACCGGATGGAAAGTTCGGACGATCCCGGTGTGAAGCGCGCCGCGCCGAAACTGACCGGCTCGATCGAGCGCGCGATCAACCTTTGCGAAACGACGCTCGCCTTCGGCAAGGCCAAGGAGCCGCCGCCGACGCTGTCGCGCTTCATGTTCGGCGAGCTGGCGCAGGAAGTTCTGGAGAACGAGGAGCACCCGAGCGAAGGCCCGCTCGTCGATTTCGTTACCGACATGCCGCCGAATCTGGTGATCCGCGCCGACCGCGAGCAGCTCTATCGCGTGCTCAACAATCTCGTGCGCAACGCCCGGCAGGCAATCGAAGCGACTGGCCAGAACGGCACGGTGGAGATCGGCGCAGGCGAGAATGCCGATGGCTGGTGGATTCGCGTGCAAGATAGCGGCCCCGGCCTGCCGGAGACTGCGCGCGAACACCTCTTCAAGCCCTTCACGGGCGGCACGCGTGCGGGCGGCACGGGGCTTGGCCTCGCCATCGCCGCAGAGTTGATTCGTGGTCATGGCGGGCGTCTGGACCTGGTTCGGACCGACGGCAACGGCACTGAGTTCCGGATCTTCCTGCCCTCGGATATCGCGCTTGATTGCGCCTCCGAGAAGGGCGCAGGCGCAATTTCCTGAGCCTGCGCGGAGTTACGTTCCGGGAGGTGCGTGCCGATCTTCAGGGCTTCCGCCAGGGCATCCAAGAATTTTGACGGTTTTCCAAAATTGCCTCGAATTTGCTCTTGCATCGCTCCGACGTGGCCGTTACATCGCCCCACATAAGCGGACCCGTAGCTCAGCTGGATAGAGCACTTGACTACGAATCAAGGGGTCGGGCGTTCGAATCGTCCCGGGTCCGCCATTTCCCCCTCCTGCTGAAAACCAATGCCTCGCAGGCCATGCCTGTCGCTCGCGCTGTTGTCTGCTGCGGTCTGCGCGCTCTGTCGGTCGTGCATGTTGCGCCGTGGGCCCTCGGTCGTCCTTTGGGATGCCTTATCGGACAAGCTCTCTCTCTCTGCGCTGCGAGGGAGGCTCGGGGCCGCGCATGGGTGTGGGGTGCCGCGGAGGTGTTCGAAGGGTGGCTGCGCGCTGATCGACGCTCTGCGTCTCTCCGGGCTGATCCAGCGGCGGGACGCTTGGAGGCTCTCTCGAGCCCTCTCAGGCGTCTGTCGGATGCGGCGTGCAGCTCATCTGTTTATAGAAAAAACAAAACCCTCGGAAACGCGAAACCCCGCCACGAGGGGCGGGGTTTTCGGCGTATCGAAGTTTGTTTGGTGGAGCCAAGGGGAGTCGAACCCCTGACCTCTTGAATGCCATTCAAGCGCTCTCCCAACTGAGCTATGGCCCCACCGGAGGTCCAGCGGGTAGCCCCGCTGTGTGGGGAGGCGTATAGGCAAAGCGCCGCGGCGGCGCAAGAGGAATTTCGCCCCGAACCGCGCGAAAATTTCGTCACTCTTACCTTCCCGAACGTCAGTCTTCATCCGCACCCGGAAACGGTGCGCGAGGCTGCGTGCCCGGGCAGGGCGCGGCACCAAAGAAAAAGGCGCCACGGTTTCCCGTCGCGCCTTGATCAATGGTCCAGAGCGGCCCAGCCGATCAGTTGTCTTCCTTATCCTCGGTGCTGACATCCGCGATGTCATCGAGCGAGACATTGTCGTCATCGTCGTCGTCGTCGAGCAGATCGTCGTCGAGATCCACGTCACCGTCATCGGTGTCGAGATCGTCATCTCCGAGACTGACGTCATCGTCTTTCTGAGACGACGTCTTGTCGGTCGTAAGCGTACGACCGCTGCCCGAGGTCAGAGCCTCGAGGGTAAAGGTGTTGTTGCAGACCGGGCAGGTCATCGGGTCGTTATTCAGGTCGTAAAAGCGGCTCGCGCAATGCGGGCACAGACGCTTGACGCCCCATTCCTCTTTCGGCATGGAATTCTCCTGCGCACTTAATCCAGCAGAGTCGCAGCCACCTGCCACATGCCGGGCAGGGTGTCAAAGCCTTTTCGTGCGTTTTCTGGCCGGGCTGCGACCCCCGGGCCACCTCTCGCTGTCGAACCTTTCGGAGAAAGCTTCTGTCCCGCACGCCCCCCATTCCCGAACTGCCTGAGGTGGAGTTGGTTCTGCGCCGCTCCGGGCGTGCGCGCAGGTTCTCTCTGCGGGTGTCGCGAGTGGACGGCCGGGTGGCGCTCACGATCCCGCGGGGTGCGTCCGAGCGCGAGGCTTTGGCCTTCGCGCGCTCGCAGACCGAATGGCTGCGCAAGACCCTCGGGGCGATTCCGCCCGCGCAGGCGGTACGATTCGGGCAAGGTATCCCCTTCGAGGGGCAGATGCTGACATTGGAGCCCGCACGATTGCGCAGCCCGAAGATCGACGGCGCGCGGCTCTTGGTGCCCGAAGACCCGGCGCGGCTGGGCGTGCGGGTCGAGACCTTTTTCAAACACGCGGCCCGGATGCGGCTCCACGCGGCCAGCGCGCGCTATGCCTCCGAGATCGGGCGCGACTTCGCCAAGATCACGATTCGCGATACGCGCTCGCGCTGGGGCTCGTGCAGCTCCACCGGGGCGCTTTCCTATAGCTGGCGGCTGATCATGGCGCCGCCGGAAGTGCTCGATTATGTCGCGGCCCATGAGGTCGCGCATCTCGAGGAGATGAATCACTCGCCCGCCTTCTGGCGCGTCGTCGAAGCCCTGCGTCCGAGCTTCAAGTCAGAGCGCGCCTGGCTCAAGCGCGAAGGCTCTGCGCTGCATGCGATCCGGTTTCGAGATTGACCCCCGCTGCTAACGTGATCACAAAAAGCGCATGACCACGATTTCCACACGCCCCATCGAGACCGCCGCCCATGATCGGCTTTACCGCGCCTTGCGTCAGCAGATCATGGTGGGGGAGTTGCTGCCGGGCACCGCGTTGACGCTGCGCGGCTTGGGCAAGCAATACGGCGTCTCCATGACCCCCGCGCGCGAGGCGTTGCGGCGGCTGGTGGCGGAAGGGGCGCTGACGCTGTCGAGTTCGGGCCGCGTCGCCACGCCGGAACTGTCGAACGAGCGGATCGAGGAGTTGGCGGCGCTGCGCGCATTGATCGAACCGGAGCTGTCGGCCCGCGCCCTACCGCGCGCCCACCTCGCGCTGATCGACCGTCTCGGCGCGATCAACGTCGCCAATGCCGAGGCTGTCGCGAAACAGGATGCGGTGGGCTACATCCGCACCAACCTCGAATTCCACCGCACGCTTTATCTGCGCGCGCAGGCGCCCGCGATGCTCGCGGTGATCGAAACCGTCTGGCTGCAGCTGGGGCCGACGATGCGCGCGGTCTACACCAAGCTGCAGCGCAACGAGCCGCCGCGCCACCACCGAATGATTCTCTCGGCTCTGCGGGCGGGCGACGAACCGGCGCTTCGATTGGCCGTGCGCACCGATGTGACCCAGGGTTTGCGCCACCTAGCCCAGCGTGGCTGGTAAAACCGCCCCTTAAGCGATGCGTGAGGGGCATAAAAACGGCTTGGGCGACTTGACGCGAGACGCCATTGCCCGTATTCCGCGCCAACAGATTTTCGGGCGCTGCCATGCGGCGCCTTCTCATGTTGGGGCCGGGCGCGCGATTCGCGTAACTTCGGCCAGGTAAGAAACGAAGGAAGAATGCCATGTCGCGCGTTTGCGAACTGACCGGCAAGGGCCCCACGACGGGCAACAAAGTGAGCCACGCGAACAACAAGTCGCGTCGTCGCTTCCTGCCGAACCTGAACGATGTCTCCCTGATCTCGGACACCCTGGGCCAGAGCTTCAAGCTGCGCGTTTCCGCAGCCGGCCTGCGCTCGGTTGACCATCGCGGCGGTCTCGACGCGTTCCTCGCCAAGGCGAAGGATGCAGAGCTGTCGGTGAATGCTCTGAAGATCAAGAAAGCGATCGCGAAAGCTCAGGCAGCCGCCTGATCCTTTCCGGATCCACAGTTACGAAAACCCCGCGCCTCGGCGCGGGGTTTTTGCTTATGCGGCTTTATCTGCCGTATTTCCCTCCCCGTGTCGTCACGCTAGTGTGAGCGCCATGTGGAGGACGCGCTTCAAGCTGCCAATCGGGATCGCCGCGGCGCTCATGCTGGCCATGACCAGCATGACGATGGCGGTCGCACGCGGTCAGGCGCGCGTCGCGGGCGAGGTTGTGCTCTGCACCGGCTATGGCGTGACCACGGTCAGCGTCGATGCCGAGGGCAACCCGACCGGCCCCGCCCATATCTGCCCCGACATGGTTCTGGCGATGATGGCCGCCGTCGCGCTCGCGCCGGCTCTGCCGACACCGCCGAAGGGCGAGGGGCGCAGCGTCGAGACGGTCGAACCCGAGACCGCGCAGGCGCAGGCCGTCGTGGTGCCGCGCGCCCGCGGACCGCCCGTGCCCGTCTGATCCCAAGCTTTCAGACGAACACACCCACAGGAGACGCAAATGATCCGCAAATACCTGATGAGCGCGGCCCTGATCGCCGCAGCTCTCCCCGCCTTCGCCGCCGAACCGATCCAGATCCTCGACCCTTACGTCCGGGTCTCCACCCCGATGTCGAAATCGGCGGCAGCGTTTATGGAGATCAAGAATATCTCCGATCTCGACGATCGCCTTCTCTCGGTCAGCTCGAACGTCGCCGCGCGCGTCGAGTTGCACACCCACAAACAGGGGCCGAATGGCGAGATGCAGATGCTCGAGGTCAAGGAAGGCTTCGAGATCCCCGCCAAGGGCGAGCATGTCCTGCAGCGTGGCGGCGATCACGTCATGTTCATGGGGCTGGTTCAGCCGCTCCATCAGGGCGACATGGTCACGCTCAACCTGCGCTTCGAGAAGACGGGGCTTATGGTCGTGGACATCCCGGTCGATCTCAAACGCGATCAGCCCGCCGCACCGTCGCAGGACACCGCGCCGGTCGCCGATCCCGAGATTTCGCATGAGGCTATTACCCACGGGGAGCCGGAGCATACCGAGCCCACGATGGACAAGAAAGAAAGCGATATGTGATCGGGTCGGGCAGGGCGGTGCTCAGCCGCCCAGCTGCTCCAGCATCTCGGCTGCGGCCGCCGAGGCCGCGCTCTCGCCGCTGGCCACGGCATCGCCAAGCTCGCGCATCTTTGCCCGGATCTCCGGGTCCTGACGCAGTCTTGCAAGAAGTCCTTCGCGGACCTCGGCTTCGAACCAATGCCGCGCCTGCTCGGCCCGGCGCTGATCGAAATGCCCGTTCGCGCGCCGCCACTCGGCCAGCGCGGTCATCTCGTCCCAAGCCTTCTCCAGCCCGTTCTCTTCCATCGCCGAGACCGGCAGCGCCTTGGGGAACCCTTCGGGGTCCTGAGGCCGCTTGCGCAGCAGCCGCAGCGCGCCCGCGTAATCCGAGACCGTCCGCATTGCCGCCGGTTTCAGATCGCCATCCGCCTTGTTCACCAAGATCAGGTCGGCCATCTCCATGATGCCGCGCTTGACGCCCTGCAGCTCGTCGCCGCCAGCCGGGGCCATCAGCAGCACGAACAGATCCACCATCTCGGCCACGAGCGTCTCGGACTGGCCGACGCCTACTGTCTCGATCAGCACCACGTCGAAGCCCGCCGCCTCGCACAGAGACACCGCCTCGCGGGTGCGCCGCGCGACGCCGCCGAGATGCGCTTGGCTAGGCGAGGGGCGGATGAAAGCGTTCGGATCGCGCGAAAGCCGCTCCATCCGGGTCTTGTCGCCCAAGATCGAGCCGCCCGAGCGGGCCGAGGAGGGATCGACCGCCAGCACGGCGACCTTCAGCCCCTTCGCGGTCAGCATCATCCCGAAGGCTTCGATGAAGGTGGATTTGCCCACGCCCGGCGTGCCCGAAAGCCCAATGCGCAGCGCCTGACGCCCTTCGCCTGCCAACGTATCCAAGAGTTCGACCGCCTGCGCGCGATGCTCCGCCCGGCCCGATTCCACCAGCGTGATCGCGCGGGCCAAGGCGCGGCGATCGGAGGCCAGAATGCGCGGAGCGAGGTCGGCGGGGCTTTGTTTGGTCATCGGCAGGCTTTCGCTGATTTTGGGTATTCGTGTCAAAAATGACATCAGACGTGAAGACTTATCGGTTACTTGCCTGCACCCTGCGACCTATGTCCAGACCCAATGGGAAATTCCTGACACGAGGATGCCAATGACATCTCTTTCGAACCGTTTGCCCCGCGCCTTGACCGCTGCGCTGACAGCGGCGCTGGTGATCGCGCCCCTTGGCGCAGCGCCCGCACGCGCCGAGCAAAGCGACAAGATCGTCTTCGACGTGGTGCTGAAAGGCATCCGCGCGGGCGAGCTGGCGATCAACGGCAAGATCACCGACGGAGCGTATGGCGCGAACGGTGTGCTGCAGACGGCTGGCCTCGTGGGGCTGCTGCGCAAGATCAAGTTTTCGGCCAGCGTCTCGGGGCTTCACGACGGCCAGAAATTCACCCCGCTCAAGTATTCCGAGGTGGACGATGCGCCGGGGCGCAAATCGAAGCACCAGATCGTCTACAATAACGGCACGCCCGTTTCCGTCAGTCAGCAGCCGCCGCGCAAGCCCAAGCCCCGCGATGTCGATCCCGCGAAACAGGGCGGCACGGTCGATCCGCTGACCGCGCTCTATGCGGTTCTGCGCGATGTGCCGCGCGACGAGGCCTGCAAGCTTGACGTGAAGATGTATGACGGCGCGCGGCGCTCTCAGGTGCGGCTGTTCGATCCGAAACCGGACGGCAAAGATCTCGTCTGCTCGGGCGAATATCGCAGGCTCGAAGGGTTCTCGGAAAAGGATATGAAGGAAAAGAGCCGCTTCGCCTTCACCCTCTATTACGAGCCGAGCCCGAAGGGTGGGTTGCAGGTCGACAAGATCGAGACCGACACGCTCTATGGAAAAGGCCGCCTCACTCGGCAATAAGGGGCGGGTGAACACAGACCGCCTCTCTCTTCCGATCGACGTGGTGCTGCCCGATCTGCGGGCGGCGCTCTCTGCGCATGGCCGCGCGGTGCTGATGGCGCCACCCGGCGCGGGCAAGACGACCCGCGTGCCGCTGGCGCTACTGGATCAGATCGAGGGCCGCATCGTCATGCTCGAGCCGCGCCGTCTGGCCGCGCGCGCTGCCGCCGAGCGGATGGCGGACACTTTGGGCGAAAAGGTCGGCGAGACGGTCGGCTACCGCATTCGGGGCGAGGCGAAGGTCTCGAAATCCACCCGGATCGAGGTCGTGACCGAAGGCATCCTGACCCGCGTGCTGCAATCCGACCCGGAACTGACCGGCATCGGCTGCGTGATCTTCGACGAATTCCACGAACGCTCGCTCAACGCCGATCTGGGGCTGGCGCTGGCATGGGAAGTGCGCGGTGCGCTCAGGCCTGATCTGGCGCTGGTGGTGATGTCGGCCACGCTCGACGCCGAGCCGGTGGCGGCGTTGCTGGACGACGCGCCGATCGTGGTGTCGGAGGGGCGCGCCTATCCGGTGGAGACGCGCTGGCTGGACCGTCCGGTCGACAGTTCGATGCGGTTCGAGGCCGCGATGGCTGGACTTATCGGGGAGGCCGCCGGGGCGACCGACGGGAGCCTTCTGGCCTTCCTGCCGGGCGAGGGCGAGATCCGCCGCGTCGAAGCTCTGCTGAAAGGCCGCTTGCCCGCCGACATCGCGATCCGTCCGCTGTTCGGCGCGATGGAATTTGCAGCCCAACGCGCCGCCATCGCGCCCGCGCCTTCGGGCCGGAAACTGGTGCTGGCCACCGCCATAGCGGAAACCTCTCTTACCATCGAAGACATCCGCGTCGTCATCGATGGCGGCCGGGCCCGCCGCGCGCGCTTCGACCCGCGCTCGGGCATGGCGCGGCTGGTGACCGAACCCGTCTCCCGCGCCGAGGCCGAGCAGCGCCGGGGCCGCGCAGGCCGCGTGGCGGAAGGCATCTGCTACCGGCTCTGGACCAAGGGCGCGGAAGGCGCGTTGCCCGCCTTCGCCCCGCCCGAGATCGAGGTGGCGGACCTCACCGGCCTCGCGCTGGAGCTCGCGGTCTGGGGCACCGATGGCGGCGATCTGGCTTTCCTGACCCCGCCGCCCGCGCCTGCAATGGCGGAGGCGCGCGCCTTGCTGGAAGAGCTCGGCGCGCTGAAATCGGGGCTGATCACCGAGCACGGGCGCAAGCTCGCCAAACTGCCGCTGCATCCGCGCCTCGGGCACATGCTGCTGACCGCCGGGCCCGAGGCCGCGCCGCTTGCCGCCCTTCTGGCCGAGCGCGATCCGCTGCGGGGCGCGCCCGCCGATCTGACCCTACGCCTCAGCGCCATCCGCGACCCGAAGCGCTTCGAGGCGAACCACCCCTACACGCCCCATCGCGGCACGATCGAGCGTATCCGCTCCGAGGCGAAGCGGCTGGCCCGCCTTGCCCCCGAGACGCATGAGACCTATTCGCCCGCCGAACAACTCGCGCTCGCTTACCCTGACCGCGTGGGCCTGCGCCGCAAGGGCGATGCGCCGCGCTACGTGCTGTCAGGCGGCAAGGGCGCGGTGGTGGCCGAGGGGGACCCGCTGGGCGCGCAACGCCTGATCGTGGTGAGCGATCTCGACGGCGATCCGCGCGAGGCTAAGGTGCGCCAGGGCATCGCGATCTCCGAGGCCGAGGTTCGCCGCCTCTTCGCCGATCAGATCGCGTGGCACGATGTCTGCGACTGGTCCAAACGCGAGGGCCGGGTGGTCGCGCGAAAGCACGAACGGTTCGGCGCGCTGGTGCTCGACGATCGCGTCTGGAAGGACACTCCGCGCGAGGCGTTGGCGCGCGGCGCGCTGGCGGGGCTGCGCCAGATCGGGCTGCCGATGACGCCCGCCGCACGCCGCCTTCAGGCGCGGGTGGAGCTACTGCGCGGGCAGGGGGCCGATCTGCCCGATTTCACCGATGAAGGGCTGTTGGCGAGGGCCGAGGACTGGCTGCTGCCCTATCTCGGCAAGGCCCGGACCGAGGCCGATCTGCGCAAGCTGGACCTCACCGATCCGCTGCGTGCGGCGCTCGACTGGGAGCAGATGCAGCTCGTGGACCGTATGGCGCCTGCGCATTTCGAGACCCCTCTGGGCCGTCGCGTGCCGATCGACTACGCGGGCGAGGCACCAGGGATCGAAATCCGCCTGCAGGAGATGTTCGGCGTCACGACGCATCCGACGGTCGGCCCGAAACGCCTGCCGCTGCGGATCACGCTTCTGTCGCCCGGCCACAAACCCATTCAGGTGACGATGGACCTGCCGGGTTTCTGGGAAGGCTCTTACGCGGATGTGCGCAAGGATATGCGCGGGCGCTACCCCAAGCACCCGTGGCCCGAAGACCCGCGCGAGGCCGATCCGACCTTGCGGGCCAAGCCGCGCAAGTAAGCTATGCGCACCGTGCGGATTGACCCCACGGGAAGCTTTCGCGCATATGGCCCGGGGCAACGAGGGAAAAACATGACCGAAACGCTGAGCTTCGAGGACCGCAAGCGCCTCGTGATGACCGTGCTGATGACGCCCGATCAGGCGAATTTCTCCGGCAAGGTGCATGGCGGCGCGCTGCTGAACTGGCTCGACCGGGTCGCGTTCTCGCTCGCCTCGCGCTACTCACAGCGCTACGCGGTGACGCTGTCGGTCGATCAGGTGACCTTCCAGCAGCCGATCAACGTGGGCGAGCTGGTGACGTTCCGCGCCAGCGTGAACCACACGGGCCGCACCTCGATGGAGATCGGCATCCGCGTCGAGGCCGAGAACATCACCGCAGGCACGCGGCGGCACACCAATAGCTGCTATTTCACCATGGTCGCGGTGGATGAGGACGGAAAACCCGCCGCGGTGCCGAAGCTGGAGGCGGAGACGGCAGAGGAACGCCACCGCTGGCGCGCCGCCGAACTGCGGCGCGAACTGCGCCGTGAATTCGCCGCCAAGATGGACGCCGCGGCGGATCACGGCGAGGGGTGAGCTTTCGGGGGCAGGTGAAGCGATAGACGCAGGCCTCCCGCACCGAACTGGATCATTGAGACGCCCCACCGCTCGGGCGAGAGCCGCTCTCCTTTCATCCAGCCCACCGCAACGTTTCCGACCGGAGCCATGTCGTCGCTCTCCGGCAGCCCGACGAGCTTCGGAATCCTTTCGCGCAACTGCATGACCAAGGTCTGGACATTCGCGTCATCAAGCGGCGCGAAGCTATCCGAAATCGAGCAAGCCCCCTTGTTGGTGAGCAGGGAGAGATGGCTTTTCGGATCGACGTATTCATGGTGGTGGATCGTCATAGGGACATCGATCAGGCCTGAGATGTCGGCGCTTTCGCCTGTCAGCATCGGAAGGCAACGCTCCTCGAACATGCTGAGCATGGCGTGCGCCGGATCGTAAACGGTACGCGCATAGCCGTCTCGCAGGAGGTAGCCGACGGGCAGGCCGATCGCGATGGAGAGCGCCAAGTTGACGAAAAATCTGCGGGTCATTCGGAAAATGCGGCAATGAGATAAAGCCCGGGAAGGTTAGCACCCCCCGGAGGCTAAGCAAGTGCGCGCGACAGGCGAGGAACTTCAGCGGATCTCATCGCGATACCTCTCAAACGAAAAAGGGCGCCCCGCGGGGCGCCCTTTCGCATTTCTCACGACCCTTGGCCGATCAGGCGTGGATCGCGCCGTCGCCGCAGGCGAGCGCGGCTTCGCGCACGGCTTCGGAGAAGGTCGGGTGGGCGTGGCAGGTCAGCGCCACGTCCTGCGCCGAGGCGCCGAATTCCATCGCCACGCAGATTTCGTGGATCAGGTCGCCCGCGCCGGGGCCGATGATGTGGCAGCCGAGGATGCGGTCGGTTTCCTTGTCCGCGATCAGCTTCACGAAGCCGTCCGACTGGAACACCGCCTTGGCGCGGCCATTGCCCATGAAGGAGAACTTGCCGACCTTGTAGGCGCGACCGTCCTGCTTGAGCGCCTCTTCGGTCTGGCCCACCGAGGCGACTTCCGGGGTGGTGTAGATCACGCTCGGGATCACTTCGTAGTTCACGTGGCCATGCTTGCCCGCGATGACTTCGGCGACGGCCATGCCTTCGTCCTCGGCCTTGTGGGCGAGCATCGGGCCGGTGACCGCGTCGCCGATGGCGTAGATGCCCTTCGCGGAGGTCTGCCAATGTTCGTCGGTTTTCACCTGACCGCGCGGCAGCATCTCGACGCCGACGCCTTCGAGGCCCAAACCATCGGTATAGGGCTTGCGGCCCGTCGCGACGAGAACGGTCTCGGCCTCGATCGAAGCCTCGCTCTCATCCTTGCGCAGCTGGTAGTTCACGGACGCCTTGCCGTTCTTCACGTCGACGCTCTGGACTGCGGCGCCCATGACGAATTTCAGGCCCTGCTTGGACAGGATCTTCTGGAAGTTCTTGGAGACCTCGCCGTCCATGCCGGGGGTGATCGCGTCGAGATATTCCACGACGGTCACATCCGCGCCGAGACGGGCATAGACCGACCCCATTTCCAGACCGATGACGCCCGCACCGATGACGACCATCGACTTCGGGATCTTGTTGAGCGACAGCGCGCCAGTGGAGGTCACGACGGTTTTCTCGTCGATCTCGATGCCCGGCAGCGAGGACGGCTCGGAGCCGGTCGCGATCACGATGCTCTTGGCGTTATGGACGTCCTCGCCCACTTTCACCTTGCCGGCTTCCGGGATCGAGCCCCAGCCCTTGAGCCAGTCGATCTTGTTCTTCTTGAACAGGAACTCGATGCCCTTGGTGTTGCCGTCGATGACTTCCTGCTTGTAGGTCAGCATCTGCTTCCAATCGACCGAGGGCGATTTGCCCTTCAGGCCCATCTTGGCGAAGTTATGCTCGGCTTCGTGCAGCTGATGCGTGGCATGCAGCAGCGCCTTGGAGGGGATGCAGCCCACGTTGAGGCAGGTGCCGCCGAGGCTGTCGCGGCCTTCGACACAGGCGGTTTTCAGGCCCAGCTGGGCGCAGCGGATGGCGCAGACATAGCCGCCCGGGCCGCCGCCGATCACGATCACATCATAGTCAGCCATTGTTCTTGCTCCTTGGATTGGGGCGCGAGGGGGCCTCGCGCCGGGAGGTCAGATCAGCGCGGCAACTGCCAGCGCCAGAATTGCGAAGAAGGAAAAGCCCCAGATGAGCGAGCGCCACGGCACCCAGCCCAGCAGATAGGACGGAATGTAGAGAACCCGCGCGATCAGGAAGATCCAGGCGAAGGCCGCAGTGGCGGCGCTCGACTGCCCGGTCAGGCCGATGACCAGCGCGACGGGGGCGAAGAGGATAAGCCCCTCGAAGGAGTTGTTCATCGCGCGCTGAATCCGGCCGAGCAGGGTCGAGATCGGCGGCGGCGTCCTGTCGCGCGGAGAGACGGGGTATTTCGTGCCGAGCTCGGTATTCGCTTTGACCGAATAGGCGACCATCAGCCCCAGATGGAGCAGGATCGCGAGGATGAGCACGGTGAGTTCGGGGGTCATGGGTCGCTCCCGGTGGAGAGGGCGGACCGGAGGGCTGTCTGCCCCCCGGACCCCCCAAGGATATTTGGATCAAGAGGAAGGGGCGGGGGCCGCCGCCTTCGTCCCAAGTCGCTTACAGATCCATCAGCAGGCGGCGCGGATCTTCCAGCGCTTCCTTGACGCGCACGAGGAAGGTCACGGCGCCTTTGCCGTCGACGATGCGGTGGTCGTAGCTCAGCGCGAGATACATCATCGGCTTGATGACGATCTGGCCGTTCTCGACCATCGGACGTTCCTGGATCTTGTGCATGCCGAGGATACCCGATTGCGGCGGGTTGAGGATCGGCGAGGACATCAGCGAGCCGTAGACGCCGCCGTTGGAGATCGTGAAGGTGCCGCCCTGCATGTCGTTCATGG
>MDSW01093234.1_pt1 | contig 38483 bp, 62 predicted proteins | sample 811171 | NCBI WGS metagenome assembly MDSW01 (sample SAMN05326641, study PRJNA326480) | marine metagenome | isolation source: seawater | place: Atlantic Ocean: North West | collected 2012 | reverse complement strand
CTGCAAGTGCTAACAGAGGCGTAATGTTTGGATCAAGTCCGATTAATCTACTCGCAATTAATATTGACGTTAATATAATTAGTTCTTTCATTTGATTGTTACCTCTGCTTCTGTTTCTATTACTACTCTTGCTCCACAAGGTAGAAGTGGCTTGTCATTGCCACCGTATACTATTTTACTTGGACCATGTATTTCTACTGAGTGACCGTATGTATTTTTTCTGCCTTCTTTGACTGTAAGAACTGCTTCGTTTGTGCCGTGCTTTTTGTTTGCACGTATCTTATGCATGTTTACATGAATATACTTTTTAGTATTAGTCGTTTTAGTTTTTACAGCATTTATTGGTTTATCGTACATCTTTTTTCTCAAATTGTTTGTTTGCTTTGCGTTGCCATGACCATTCTAAAAATCTGTTAATTACATTAGCAATCATTTCTTGTAATTTAAACAATGTGTTGCTCCCTACTTTTCTTTGCTGTTCGTTTTGTTCCTGATTTACTTGTATATTCTTTTGTGATACCTTTAGTTCCACTCTCACCTGTGACTACAATATACATCATATAACATATACTTGTAATTCCTATCATTGCTAAAACTAATACTACTAATTCCATTACTCTATCTCTAATAAGGGTATCTTCTCGCCAATTGGTCTGTTCTGCCATTCAGCATAATCATCGGGAGGATCTTTCTTATCTGTGATAACACTATCTTCCCATTTCTCTGCTAAACGTCCATTGAGTTCTACCCAAAACTCCATATCTTTTCCTGTCTTTTCAACTATCTTCTTTTCTGTGTCAGCAAAAATAGCATCTTCAGGACATTCTGGAATGCATACCCCACAGTCAATACATTCATCTGGATTGATTGTAAGGAAATTAGGTCCTTCATAAAAACAATCTACTGGACATACTATGACACAATCTGTGTGTTTACATTTTATACATGCTTCCGTTACAACGTGTGTCAATCAACTCTCCTAAAGTATACGTATATTTATTGTTTTATCTCAGATGCCAATTCTTTTACTTTACCGTCTACAAACCACATTGCTTTGTCTTTGGCTTTAACTAAAACTGTATCAAACTTATCTTTGCAACGTTCTGCTAGTTCTTCATATGAAGACCCTTGACATATAAATTCTTCTGTATCTTTATTATATAATAGATAATCAGTATCATCATGCTTTTCAATATAACAGATAGGCAAACGTGCCTTCACTTCAGTGATTATCTTTTCATCTATTCGTGCTTCTTCGGCATCGACTTCTTTAATAATTAATTTAATTGTTTGAGCATCTTTCCAATGACGATATAAAGTTGATGCTTGCCAGCCTATAAACAACAGCATTAATATTTCTAATTCACTTAGTACCATATAAAAACTCCTTGTGATGTATCCAATCACTATTACTATTTAGAAAACCCCAATCCCTTGTTTGTTTTCCCATAAAAAACAACGTGGTGACAGGCTTCTCATTATCTAATTCTAACCAATGAAACTCCTGAGCACCACGTCTAATAACACTCCCAGGACCTTTCCAAGTCCTCCCCTTGAGAGTGTTCTCCCAATAACCACCTCTTAGAATTATAGTCATGTACGACCATGGGTGATCATGTAAGAAAGGTTCGTCACTTTTAACTATCTTGTGCAATGTAACATTGAAAGGGAAGTTTGCTCTATCTTTAAGAAATAGATAGTAACGATGCATATAGTCTGCACCTGTCATGCGATCAGATATTAGTCTGTATCGATTTAGGCTAGACATTAAACTGTGAAATAAATTCATATAAGTTACCGGGGAAAGTAAAAGTGGGGAGATTTTGCTTGTCTCTAAGAGCCCTAGCAAGGCTCTCCCCGAACCTGATTCCTAAGAGTTTAGGACGCTTTTGAAGCGGCTAATGCTCTGTAACCTGCGGCTACAACTGCTTTAGTTGGTGTACCTAAACGATATCTTGTAACACCTGTTTTTGTAGGGTTAGCATAGATAGCATATCCACCACGTAAACGAAGGTCGCTTACTGTAGCAGTTGGGTTGCCAATGCCGAATCTTGCGGCGATTTGCTTTGCTGTTAGTTCTTCACCGTTCTGTAGAGCGGCTAAGAATTTTGCAGACTTTGATACTACCGTAGTAGTTGCTTTTGCATTTGTCATATATTTTCCTCTTAGATTATATGCCATTGAATAATTATTACTCAATGTATTACTATAATACAACAATACAGGATTGTATGCAATGTAAATGGGTAAACACGAAACCTATCGTGTTTAGGAGATCCCTTATACATTTGTCGTATCACGTAATTCTTTGGTAGTTAAGATCCAATTAAGGTCTCAACTAAATTCATTAAAACTGATGTACCTGTAATAGCACTACCAATCATTATTGCTTTGTCATTCCAGCAGTGACCTACATAGATCCATGCTACTGCTGAAATGGCATATGCAACTTGTCCTTCTGTGCTGAATCCAGCACTCATAATAAAGACTCCAATAACTGCAAAGATAGTTGCTATCCATTTAACATAACTATCAACAGTTCCTGTTGGAGTTGCTGGCTTTAAATCATCTACTTCAAGTTGGAGTTCTTCCATTTCTTGTTTTAGACGTTTCCGTTCTGCATTTAACTCCATGGCAAGTTTAGCACCCTTACCCATTGTAGAGTTTTTGTATTGATCTTTGACTTCCTGACTTAGTTTTGCTTCCATCTTGTCAGCATCAAATTGTTCTTTTTCGTTATTCGGCGTCATTTAAAAAATATTCGTCTTCTATTTGTTTAACCATATCTACTGTCGATGAAAAGCATGTTGGGCAAAAACATACAGGGAGAATACCGAATGTACCTTCGATACCTCCCTCTGATTCAGTGTAGATGCAATCGCAAATGCTACACCTATGCCCTCTCTCCCCTTTCATCTATAAGTTCCTACAGTTTTTGGACCTTTAGATAGAAATTCTAATCCACCCATAGACCCTACATATTGATCAAATTTATCTTGGTACTGCAAATTTACTTTAACAGTGTTCATTATAACAGAAAGATATCTGCCCGGTTGAAAGTTATCAACATCAGCGGTTATTGATTTACCGTTGTCTGTGCATTCAACCAATACTTCTTGGGCGTATACTTCTTTCATATTATTTACCTATATGTTTAATTTCGTTCTTCGGCACTACTTGATATGCACCTTTGTTGTATGCTGGTGCAATAGTATATGTAGAACTGATCTCACGTTTCTCTTTTTCCCATTCAGCATTCTCACCGTCACCTTTACTAGTGCCAATCATTCCAGTATTACTAGGATACTTTTCATTGAATTCTGCTATACGTTTTTGAGCATAAGATAGTTCGGGTTTGTATGTACTTCTGTCTTTTCTGACATCTTTCTTAGGAGTTCTACCATACGCATAATCAATATATTCTTCTAGTGTAGCAAACCGAAAGTCATGCAGATGATTACGTTTACAACTTCTGTTATGTTCACGCCATCGTAATTCTAGTTCTTTGAGTTTACCTTTAGTCAATTTTAACTTGCGTTTGCGAGTATTGATTGAGGATAAACGGACATCTAAATGCATAGTCATAAGTCTATTATACTCCCACAGAGATCAAAAGCAAACAAATTGGGTTAAGCGGCCTGAAGTTCTTTGATATGTTTACAGTTACCACGGAATGTGTAACCTGGGCATGTACAAGTTTGCTTGTCTGTATCAATTTGATACTCATTTCCTTTTGAACCTTTTACAGTAATGATATTAAAAGCAGGTGTACTGTCGCCTTCATACTGATCAATCTTAACAAATGTACGACCTCTTTTGTCAAAGCCTGTGCTGGGCTTTTTTAAGACTAGCAAGTCTGCTTCTAAGTTGGGTTGATATGCAATTAGTTTACCATTTTCCATATGATAAATGCCGTTATTGACTTTGTAGTCTCCCCAATCAGTTGTTTCTTGCATTACTTCTATCATAACAAATCTCCTAAATATGCGTATATTATACTACCATTGACATCACATGTCAACCGATTTTTTGTAAATATTTGTCTGGATCGTGGTCTAAGTTAGCCTTAATTATATCAGACTTAGAGTAGTAATTCTTAAATGGGGCATAGATATCAGCAAGTTTTCTGACATCTGGCATCGGGTGCCCTGTGATCTTGTCATCCACTAGTTGTTCTAATGCTTGGCATGATTTTTTATGCTTTGGATCAATCCATTCTAGTTTCCAACTACCATTTATGTCCAATCTATAAGGCATCCATTCATTTTTTATGTATGTTTCTAATGCATCGATGTCAGACTTAGGACCATAATAGAGTTGATAGAACTCTTGCTTAGCCGCACTATGTGCCACATAGTCTTGTAATCGTCTCTGAGGGTTCGTAGCAACGCCAAAGCCTAACGTGTTGCTATGAGACGTTTGAATGATGTAAAGAAATCTAGTGCTATGCTGAATCTTTTCCATCTTTAATTACCTTGTTGATTTTCTTTAAAATACTAGGGCTAATGTAGTCATACAAATCCTTACCATTGTCTTTGTGAGACAAAACAGTATCTGGAACATTAAATGTGCCACCTAACTTTACATAGATTTTTAACACAACATTCAAAACAGCAGTATCATGCACAGATTTAGTTGCTCCCCAAACATCTTTAGAATAAGCCGCATATGCCTCACTAACTACTGTTCTTAATTGAGCAGGGTTAGTAAAAAATGTTTTAATGATTGCATTTAAGTTATGTAAGAATTCAACATATTCTTTAGAGTCAACAGGAACTGTTGCTTTTTGAAATAGTATTTTGTTAAAACTAAACTCGGCTGAATCTACAACTTCTGTTTTCCAAAATGTGTTGTGATTGTTTACAATAAACTTTAAACATTCGGGCTTAATAGTTTTGATTGCGTTCAAGTGAGTCAAAGTACCCGGGATACCTGAGTTCTGTTGATCATCTGCTTTGATAGGATATACATCTGCCTCTTCACATATTGCTTGTTTATCGGCTGATAATGCATACTCAGTCTTATTGTTATTATCTAAACGATAACTCAATACACGTTGTTTGTGGTTGTCGTATTCGTCTATTTTCTTCTTGCCGACACCATTAATGAATGCAAAATGTTCACGTGCAAATGATCTGTCATCAGTTTCAACATAGAGAACATCAACTTCAAAGTCCTCCCAATCTTCATGTTCAACTTCATCAATCAAATCTGCTTGTGCAAGTTTGGCTAGAGTCACTACAGTATGTTGACCGTCAGTACAATGGTATATTTCTTTACCAGGTTCTTTAACTGCAAAGATTGGATTAACTCGTCTCGGGTCAAAGCCTTTTAAAATATTAGTGATATGCATCGTATCCATTTCACGTTGGATATCTTCATCAATTAAAATGTTTTTAATTGGAACCATTTTATGTTGAGGAAGTTGGGTAATAGAAAAACTAGTACCTAACTTATAATAGTCTTCGACTGTATCATGTATGCCTTGATTGTTTGGCTTGTTGACTTCTTTAAGTCGATCAGCAATCGTTTTGACATAGAACTCATTTGGATCTCTGTCTAATTGATTAACAACTTTCCTAGATTGTTTAGTAGTACTAGGTACCCATTCAATTGGAAAACTCATATATAACTCCTGTGTGTATGTGTTTCATTATTATATTATACTGTTTTTCGAGCCTTTGTCAAGGCTTTTTTAGTATTCTTTTTGTCAAAATAGATTCTAACATAGTACTTTCTTGTTACTGCAATCCAAAATAGAATGAAAGTATTAGTAATCGATACTCCAAAAGGACCAAACAAAAATACTACCATCGTTAAGTAATTGAGTGCCCATATCAACGGAAAGTTGATTAGAGTGGCAAGTATAGTGTCCCCAATTGATTCTTTGAGGGCTTGACGATTGAGACCTAATTGCATTAATCATCTAACCCAGGAACGAAATTGTCGTTCTTTTCATTGTACCCGTAGAAACTACCTTCTTTTTCTTCTTCTTGAGGATTTTGTCCAGCAACAAATGCCGCTAACTCGTCATAAGGTGGAAGACTTTCTGCATATACCATTAACTTAAGAACTTCTGAAGGTGACATGTAACCTTGCACATCCTCTCCTTGATACTCGACAAAACCGTCTTTAGTCATTAAAGCAGTTTCGGCTGTATCACTAGGTGGAACAGACTTGCCATAATCTTCGATCGGTAAGTCTCGGTTAGTACAATAGTTTCCACCACCAAACTGAACAGATACTGTGTACCCATTTTTGTAAGTGATGTGGAAACCTTTATTATTTGAAATTTCAAATGACATTATGCTACCTCTTTTACAATATTAGAAGTGATGTCTTCAAAACCGAATCCAGCAACAATGTGGAATGTACCGTTGTCAACATCTTCAACAATGTCACCAACACTTAATGAATGCATATCTCTGTAAGTAACAACTTCGCCGTCCTTACGAGTGATTGTTTTCATTTTGTAACCACTGACATGTGCATCATGTACAATGTCCGTGTTAGTATCTTCATCATAGTATCTGCCATTAAGAACAGCAAACACATCTTCTAAATCACGCAACATCCAACTGTCACCATCACAGACAAGACCAGCATCTTTTTTAACTTCGCAAACTTTAGTATAGTGTTGGAAGTCAGTATTTTTGAACTGAATTTTATCATCGAAAGAATGTCTGAGTCTCATGTGGGCCTCATATATTGGATACTTTTGTTCTCCACCTGTGTGTCCAAGACCATTAGAATTGACATAATCGGAGACTTCTTTGCTGATTTTGATTTGAAAAATGTTGTACATAAACTACCTTCTTTTTGATTAAATATACATATATTATACGGCATTTGGACCCAAATGTCAAGCCTTTTTACCCATTATTTTCAAAAAAAATCTGACAGTACAGTGTCGGGCATAAGTATTATTGTGACATTTTGTTGCAAACACACACAAACAGGAGAAAATTATGACAAATAAATCAGGATTTGAAATCAGAGCAGACTTGCTCAACCAAGCACAAGGTATCTTAGAGTGCAATTTACAAAGAAAAATACAATCGATTCAGGAGCATAACGGATATCATCCAGAAGATATCAAACCAGTTCCTTCAGATCAGATTGATGCCGTTGATGTGATTAAAACGGCCAAAGAACTTTACGAGTTTGTTAACGACAAACAGTAAGGTACACTTAACAAAAAAAAGGGCGTGATGCCCTTTTTTTATGCATTATCGTATAAATACTAGTGTATTATCAATCCGATAATAATTTTAAGTTAGATCGCAGGGGACCGACACACTGGTCCCTTTTTATTTACCGTCTCTATTTTTAACAATCTCATCAACAAGACCATAGTCTAATGCTTCTTGGGCATTCATAAAGTTATCACGTTCCATGTCTGCTTTTAGATCATCATATGTTTTACCCTTAGAGTTATGTTCTTCATAAATCTCAGTAAGATACTTTTTCATGTCTAAGATTTCTTTGACTTGAATTTCCATATCAGTTGCTTGACCTCTTGCACCGCCACTTGGCTGATGAATCATGTGTCTAGCACGTGGAAGCATTTTACGTTTACCAGCAGTACCGGCTTGTGCTAACAGACTGCCCATCGATGCGGCTTGTCCCATAACAATTGTATTGATGTCTGGTTTGATAAATTGCATAGTATCATAGATAGCCATACCTGCTGTTACACTACCACCTGGGGAGTTGATGTAAAGAGAAATATCTGCTTCACTATTTTCACTTTCTAAGTATAGCAATTGTGCTACAACTAGATTAGCCATTTCGTCACGTACTTCGCCTTCTAGTAAGATCACACGATCACGTAGCAATCTACTATAAATGTCGTAACTGCGTTCACCACGACTTGTTTGTTCTAAAACCATTGGTACTAGTGCCATAAAATTTCCTCTAAATTATGTTTCTTAAAGTATGCATTATACATGTTTTGTATATCATATGCAACACTTTCGGTTATGTTAATTTTACCGAACTTACAAATTGTCTTTTTTGTATTTCGGTTACTACTTCTTTAGGAGACAAATGTGTTTGCAACTTTGCTAACGGTATGTTTCCTGGTCTGTTGTATATATGACTGTAATTATATCTCGCATCATAAAATTCTTTGTTCTCGTCATAATGTTCTTTATATATCTTACGATAACTATTCCATGTTATATGTGATGTACTAAAGTATCTAATAACAAAATCACTTGCATAATGTCTAAAAGGTTTATATGCGTCATCTCCTATATGATCGTCATCATCTATAGACATGTCTTGTAATGTTTTTCCTATCTCTACATATAATAAGTAAACAGTTCCAAACTCATAGAAGTCAGAAAAATGTTCATAGTCTTTGTCTTCTAATGTTCTTATGCCTGGACCTCTTGGTTGATCATAGTAGGTTACTAGATGTGTAGGTAACATCTTTCTTATTGTACCTTCAGCCATTGCTTCGCATCTATGCACTTCTAAGTTTAATTGACCTAGTGCTTGTCTCACTTCTTTAGGTGCTTCTAAGAAGAACTCATGCGGTTCATTAAGCATTCCGTGATAGACTTCAAAGATATGATGTAAGTAATTAAGGTCGTCTTGTATCAACTCAGGCGTCATTCTGCGTTCTACAAAGCCCGGACTGTAGTTATTAATAGTGTCTACGCATTTATTGATAGCATCAACTGCCTTTTGTCGTTCTATGTCTAACGTATCAAAGCCATACAATCTTTTAGGATCATCTATTGTGTGCTGTTGAATTGCTTCATCTAAGAGAGTAGCCCATCGTTGAGCAATAGATGTTTCATTAATGTTATAAGTTAATGTGAGATCGTCATCGCCAGAATATGTTACATGCATCTTTTTGTACATGTAAGTATTTAATTGCTGTCAGGCTATAGAGAATCTTTTGGCAGTTCCCAAGGACCGTATGTGCCTTGATCCATTGAGATGTCAGCCATCTCTTTAAAATCATATGTCTTGTATTCGTCCGAATTACTAGGATCGACATTGCCTATAGCATAGTAGATTTGTTTGGGCATTTCGATACTACGACCATTTGAAAAGTCTAAGACAGTATCACCTATCTCTACCCAGGCATGACCATGTTGAACACCTTTGATATCACCCTGACCTGTAACAATTGCATGTACAAGTTTTGCTTCAGGATGATCTCTAAAAACTTCATAGAGTTTCTTATATGCCGCTTCAAAACAGTCACCAACAGGTGCTTCAAACTGATCATCAACTTCTGTTATAAACCCAGTAATATCTGGATCTTTCATAGCACCAGTACGAGTTTTGTCAATAACTGATGTGCCTGGTTGAAGTTCTCGTCTGAGTTTTGGTATAATTGCTTTTATTTGATTAGCGGCTTTATTGCCCTTTTGATCAATCATAAGTTCAATAATTTCTTCATCAGTATATTTGTCAACTATTAATTCTTTTATTAAATCTATGTTTATCCTTTTTGCTCGTGGTTCCGGCGTAAACGGAGCATCTGGATTGATAAGTCTGCCATTTTTATATTTTCTCCCTTTAACTAACCAATTACTTATTTTAGTTATTTTAGACTTCATGCTAATGAGGTCTTCAGATGTTGAAAGTTTATTGGCTATGGCTGGCCATGTCATGCCTTGTTTACGCATTGCTACCGCTTGTTCGTACCACCATGGTTTTTCCCCGTCGAAATATTTCATTCCACCTGCCCCTAGTGGGAAATCTTTCTCAGTAAATGGTGGATTGTCATTGAATATATTACCCCGAGAGCCCGGTCTACCTGTAAGCCACTGTAGAACAGTGGTCAAATTGGTGCCAACTTGTTTACTAATTTCTGAGGCAGTCATAAGAGGATTATTTGTTTTTAGTTGTACTGCTTTTTCGTACCAAGGTGGTTTACCGCCATCTCGGTATTTTATAGACCTAAGTCCTTTAACCCCATGTCCGTATTCAGTTAAAAACTCAAATGCTCTCATCTTAGGTCCAAGATTTCTTTTTGCCGCCGTCGTATTCTCTGGCGTGTCCTTCTTCTATTAACATGTTACAAATATTTTGTCCATCATCTGTGTGGGGGATACCTAAGATTCTACCGTACTTGCCTTTACCTAATGATTGTATCTTAAATTTATGTTCTGCTAATATCTCTTTAAGTCTTTCTTTAGCGGCTAATCCTAATTTCTTTTCTTCTAAATTTCTAGTTCTGCTTTCTGGTGTATCGATTCCAGCAAGTCTAACTCTTTGATTGTGTAACAAGACATTAAATCCTAAGTCTAGTGTTACATCAATTGTGTCTCCGTCCACTACTTTAACTAATGTAGCCTGATAGATAAAAGGTTCTACTTGTTTATTCTGTACGTTGATTGGTGTTTTTGATTTCTTCTTTGCCATTATCTTTTGTTCCTTCCGACACCACCACTTGGTTGTCGTTTCTTAAATATATCAGTAACGTCTTTGCTACCGCCTTTTGTTATTGCTTTAGTATCTTTTGCAAAGTCTTTTGGTGTGTCATTCATTTTAACTTCTTCGCCGTCGCCTTCACTTGGTTCGTCTATGACTGTCTTGGGTGGAGTGTTTGCTAGTTTAAATGAGAATCCACCTTTAGTAGGATCAGTTGCTCCTGACTTAGATTCTAATGATACTTTGCCTTCTAGTTTTGCAGGCCACTGAGTAGCAAATGTCATAACTTTAGGACCCTTTTTAGTACTAACATCAGCATATTGCTGAATAAAGTTCATGTCTAAAATCTCAAGGATCACTTGTTGAAACTCTGGGAATGCTCCTCCCTCATTGACTGCTTCCATAACTGCTTTCTTAACTACATAAGTAAGTTTACCTCCATCTGAGGAAGGCTTTTTAAAATCTGTATCTGCCCATAGACTTGCATATTCTTCCATTTCAATTGGATGCTGTGTCTTAAATGCTTTAACACTTTCTGATGCTTCATCAATTGTTTGATCATTAAAAGGTAAGAAAGGTTTAAAAATTTTAGGTATTGCGTTAGGTTTATATCTTGCTAGTACGTTCATAGCATAGAATACTGAAGAAACTGTCTTAGGCGTTGGAATAGGGGCATCTGATTGACATATTTCGATGAACTTCATTGATGCTTCAAACTCAGGATTTTCTTTTATATTGTTTGGTATCTTTAATCCACTAATACTAGGTGGAGCACCTCCCCCTTTACCTTTGCTAGAAATATTAATTGTGTGATTTGTAGTTGTGTTCTTAATAGCCGCAAAACTATCAGCAATGTTTGTGTTGGCAGAACTTGGGAAATTAATAATTAGATCACTGACACTACCACCTAACCATTCTTCAAAACTTCTACGTCTTGGGAAACGTGATGTGCCTTCGATCAATGCTAATACACCTAGATACTCACCTGCATAGTCATGTATTGATGATCTAATTTTTGTAGGAATCTCATCAGGTATAACTGGATTCTTTCCTTCTAAAATATCAATAGCCATTTGAATAACAACTTTACCATACTCAGTAGAGTTCAATGATTCATTATTAATAATCTCTTGGCCTAAGTTACTTGCCGGAATATCTTTATCAGTGATTCCAATCTGTGAGGGTTTGAGTACTGCTGTTTCTTTACCTACTTCTTCAGTAGATTCACCTTCGTCTTGTCCTACAATTGCTTGTCCACCTAAGTCTGGTGTCTTTAATAACTTACTAATAGGTAACTCTTCACCAGTTTCTAGTTTGATTTTAATCGTACCTTTAAACTGATCTTCGTCTTTTAATCCTTGAAATCTATCTGCTTCACTTGGCTCTGCTATAACTTGTTCACGTTCAACAGTCCAAAAAGAATCGCCATTGCGAATCATCTCAATAAACTTATCAAATCTTGCCTGATATTTATTGATCTGACTAGCACTCAGAGTTACGTCTTCGTTAAGTAAGTTTAAAATGTTTCTGATATCAGTATTCATACTACTATTTATCAGCATTTTTTAAGACACTGATATGTAAACCAATCAGACTGTTTGTGTACTGTCTTTAAGTTCATTCCATACTTGTCAATATTCTCTCTGTGTTTAAAAAATGAAGGACCATGAGACATCTGAGGATCCCAGCCTCTTTTCATACGTTTTACTCCGTCGATATCCCATTGATATTGATGTGCCATTTCATGTGCAAGTGTATCAACAAACCACTGTCTGCAAAACCATTTGTCACTAAGTTGTATTTCACAACAAGAACGAGTTTTCAACGGACGAGGCATTCCAGCATCACTACAGCACATTGCCCACCAAGACTTACGTGCATGAAATGTAAATGTAGGCATCTTAAGTTCGTTGTTAAAACATGTAGCATTTAATACTCTCCATGTCTTACGTGCTATCTTTTGATCAGGGCGAAAAGGTAATCTTTTTTGTTGAGATATTGTAGGTAATGTTTGATTCATCCACAATTTTAATAAGTGTTCCGCCTTACTCTTGTGCATTGTGTTATCACTCCTCTGTGTATTAATTTATTTAGTGTATAATTATGGTAAAATAAAAAACAATAACCCTTGACAGGTACATAAATACAATGTACAATAAAATCCAATAGGAGACGTATATGGAAAATGAAATTTCAGTATTAGTAGGTCTTGCAGTTGTTGCAGGTGTATTCTATTTTTACAATAAGAAAGATAAAAAATCTGTCAGTAAAACTTCTTACAGCACGCCAGTTTCTGAAAAGAATCAACCGAAGAGAGGACCTGGTTCTACTCCGAAGAGGACTGCTCAGGAAAGAAGACGACCAAAAGCAGATGCAAAGAAAAAAGCACCAGCAAAGGCTAAGAAGCCTGCCGTTGCTAAGAAGACTGCACCCAAAAAGACTACTGCTAAAAAAGCAGGTCCCAAAAAAGGTTCAGCAAAGCCAAACTTAAAACTTAAGTAAGGCTAATAAATGATCGATATCGGGTTTGATGTAATCGGCGATCTTAATTTAGAACCCAATGACTCGTTTAATTGGAATGACAAACCTACAAGTTTGTATTGCATAATAACAGGTAACATTAGTTCTGACATGAGAACCGTAACTCAAACGTTAGTGCATCTTAGTCAACAATATCAAGGAGTGTTTTTTACTCCTGGTAGCCTTGAGTATGATACGGTTACAGATGGAGACATCAATAATAGAACTTCTCAGTTAGTTACACTAGCACAGAAAGTTCCTAACATCGTTATACTACATCATAATATAGTGATTGTAGATGGTGTTGCTGTTGTTGGCTCTAACTGTTGGGAAAAAGCACATGAACCCGGTACTTCTATCTCTATAGATGATCTTAAATACAATCAATATCGTTTAGATGATATGGGTTTTTTACATAAGACTATAGACAAACTTCAAAGACATTTAGATGTCAAAAAGATAGTTCTTGTAACTAATGGTGTTCCTAATGAGAATTGCTATTTTGGAGAAGCACCAGATTATGTTACAAATCAAACTCCGTTAGATACTGTGTTAAATGCAGATTCAGAAAGTAAAGTTACTCATTGGGTGTATGGATCATACGACAAGCCCGTTGAAGCAACGTTAATGCTTCCTCGTAAGCATGATATTCAGGCAGTAAGCAATCCGATTGAAGGGAAGAATGCTAGACAATTCAACCCTAAAAGAATTACTATCTCAGTTTAAGCCTCTGCTTCTACTTTGATTTGTAAGGGGAATCCCTTAGATCGTGCCTCAAGTGTTACCTCGATGCCTTTTTGTTCTGCAATTTCATATGGTAAAACTGCAACTGTTGCCGCTCCGTCTTTGTGTATATCTGCTGTGATATTAGACGCGGTGTCTGGATTGTAAGAAAAATACTCACATAATGTATCTACAACAAACTCCATAGTAGTTACTTCATCATTAATGTAGATAACTTTAAACAAAGGTGGTTCCTGCAAAGCATGATTGGGTTTAATTTTTGCTTCTGTTGTTGATTCAAATTCTTGCGACATACTGTATCCTGTTTGTTTTAGATTAATAAAGTGTGCGTAGCCTAGACTACGCACAACATACCTCTATTATATTATTTATCAGAGGAAATGTCAATAGTTCTGGGTTTCAATTCTTCCGGAAGTTGACGTTCTAAGATAACTTTTAAGATTCCATCTGTCATTTTAGCATCTTTCACTAATACGTGATCTGCTAATGTAAATGATCTCTCAAAATGTCTTGCACTAATTCCTTTGTGCAAGTATTCTAGTTCTACAATATCTTCATCAGCATCTTTTAATTTAGATTTGATGAGTAATTGTTGTTGATCTACCTCAATTGAGATATCCTCTTTCTTAAATCCAGCAATTGCAAGTTCGATAGAATAATTGTCATCGTCATGCTTCACAATGTTGTACGGAGGATAATTGTCTCCTCTGGGTGCTTGTGCTAGTCTGTTTAAGTCCGCAAATATAGAATCGAAACCGATTCCGAATTTGTGTATTGAGGGTATATCTAAAGATTTTAGATGTAGGGCGGTTGGTATATTGCTTGTCATAATGTTTCTCCTTTAATAAGCAAGATTAATTTTCGGACCCTTTCGGCATCCTAATGTGATAAGAAACCTATCTTCTCACATAACTATTTATCATATATAATGACAAATTAGATTTTTTCAAGTGTTTTTGGTTATTTATTTACGAAAATTTTGAGGCTTAGCCCATTTAGAAATTTGAGATTGTCGTTTCTGTTCTCTTTTTACTGCAACTGCTTTTGCTATTTTTCGTTTTTGTGAGGGCTTCTCATAAAATTCATTCTTTTTAATATCTAAAAGTAACCCGTCATTTGATACTTTCTTTTTAAATTTACGTAATGCTTGATCTACATTTCCGTCTACGACTAAAACCTTATTTCCTTTCGGTTGTTTTACAAAGGGTTTTTTTCTGTCGTTATAATTCTTTCCGCTGTGTTTATTAGTTCTGTTATATGTCATTTAATTGGTTGTGGGTTAATTATTAATTCCTTGTCTATATTTAGTTCAGTTATTCCTTTCTTTTTATATTTTCCTGAATTAAACATATGCGGACGTAAAACTCTTTCTATTTCTGTCTGTAAGCCACGTGCTCCAGTCTTTTGATTCATACAGTTGATTACAATCTCCTCTACTGCATCGTCAGTAAAAGACAACTCTATTTCATCTATGCTAAAAAGATAGGTGTATTGATCAATAAAGTTATTTTTAACTGTAGTCAATACTTTGATTAGTTCTTGTTTAGTTAATTCTTCTACATTAATTGTTGTAGGGAATCTTCCTATAAACTCTGGGATCATTCCAAACTTCATCAAGTCATCTGCCTTTACATCTTTAAAGTGTCCAGACTTACTATCTTCTTTCAACTCACTACCGAACCCAATGTTAGTGCCAGTTGTTCTGGCCTTCACAACGTCTAGTAGTCCATCGAATGCACCGCCGGCGATAAAGAGTATGTCTTTAGTATTAATCTCTATGAGGGGCTCCTGTGGGTGCTTACGTTTGCCGTGTTGAGCAACTCGACATGTTGTACCCTCTACTATCTTTAAGAGTGCTTGTTGAACGCCCTCTCCGCTTACATCACGTGTTATAGAGACGTTCTCACTCTTACGTGCTACTTTGTCTATCTCGTCAATAAAGATGATGCCACGTTCTGCTTTTGCTACGTCATTGTCTGCTCTGGCTAATAATACACTTAACATGCTTTCTACATCTTCTCCTACGTATCCTGCTTCAGTTAAGTTAGTTGCATCAGCAACAATAAATGGAACGTTAAGATACTTTGCAACAGTTTGTGCAAGTAAAGTTTTACCACATCCAGTTGGTCCTAATAATAGAACGTTACCTTTATGTATAGTTAAGCCTTTTGGGGGAGGATTGAATACTCGTTTGTAGTGATTAGTAATTGCTACTGCTAAGACCTCTTTAGCAGACTTTTGACCAACAACCCACTTATCTAAGTGTCTCATTATGGCATAAGGTTCAACTTTTTCTATGACTTCTCCGGCAGAGTCACCGTCAGTAGGTTTTTCTTCTTCGATTAGTGTCTGACATAAGACTACACAGTCTGAACAGATTGCAACACTTTCTCCGATGATTAATTTTTGTACATCGTCTTTGTGGTTACCACAGAAAGAACAATGAAACTCTGTTTTATCAGTCATATAAAATACTTATCTTATGAATTTTCGGGGCAATTTTTTGCTGAAGATACACTTAATGTTATTTCAGACAGACCTCGAAAGTCTTCTAATTTACTCTCATTAATAGGGTATAAAATAAAACTATCAACTGATCTGTCAGAGATTATTTTAATACCCTTTCCTATATGCGAGTATAATGCTCTACTATTGCTCCAAGACTCACCAGGCTTCGATAATATACTTTGCACACAAGTATTTATAGAGATTTGATTCTGTAATGAATTAATAGTTAATGACACAAAATCTCTTCTTCCAAGTGTCTTCTTAATACTTCTCATTATGATAGCATCATGTATAAAAAGATACTCGTCATCAAACTGAACAAACATAGGATTAGCAACAGAACGTTCTGATGCAAATAAAGTAATTAGTTCTTCTAGTGCAACTAAGTATTTTTGATTCCAGTATATAGTATATGGAATTTCTAAATAAAATTTGCTAGGGTTATGATAGTCTACAACAACATTAAAATCATGTGCTATAATGTTCATTGCATTGTGTGGGAAATACTTAAGAGTATTTTCAACTAACTTATGACCATCTATCTGACCTTTCTTATATAATCTTATTTGTGCTTTAATATTATCAACATCAAAGAAGTGTGGATTGTGATTAGAACTTAATAAGAAGTTTTTTAATTTAGAACTAGCAACAGTTACATCAACAGTTACTTGATGAATATCCATATCTCTGATATGAATGTGATGTAGGATAGTATATGATGTAACGTAGCCTGCACTATAAGAAAGTATTTGATTGTGAGTAACTTTGCCGTTCTTTAGATGTCTTTCTGTATCTAAGATTACACCTACTTCGTTATCGATTGCTACTTTGAATGCATTGTTTAGTGCTTGTTCTAATGTTCTTCCCTCTCCGTCTACTTGAATTGCGTATGCTAGGGGAGAGGTAAGAACGAGTAAGACCGCGAGAACTAGTCTCATAAACAACTCCTAGTTGAAATAAGGTGCTATATCGTTTTGAATAGTTTCTGCTCTGTCTCTACGCCATGTGGCTGTAATTTGAATGAGTTGATCATCTTTTTGATCGACATCAAACGTAGTTCCTCGCATGATTGCTTGTGCGTTTCCTCTGACTACTGTGTTTAAATCTCTAACAGTATCATTGATATTAGAACGAACAGCAAAGTTCATGTTTGGAGTATTAGGGTCTCTAGGCGCTTGTGGCTCACTGCTAGTTATACCAACTACTGCTGGTAGTCTTGGAGCATTCACATTGTTTTGATTTGTACCTGAGATCGGATTACGATATGTATCGTCTGCTTTCTCAACGTTTTGAGCCATCAATGTTACAACTCTTTCAGTTGTTATTTCTTCATTGATAAATCTAGCAATCATTGCCATAGACTCTAGTTGACCTACTTGATTAGCAGATGTTCCATTAAAGTTGGAACCACCGTTTGCTGGTATGGTAACCGTTGCTTCTATTTCTTCGATTACACTTTCAGAACAAGTAAGATTGAGTGTCCAACCATTTCTGTCAATACATTCCCAGTTGACTCTGATTCCATCGTCTTCAAAGTATGTGCTGAGTTTTTGTTGTTTGACTGCTGTTGTTTTTGGAACATCAACTTTGTCTGCTTTGCCACCAAACATTGAACAACCCGTTGTGGTCATAATCAATATTGATAGTAATGTTATGCTTGTTGCATTTTTCATAGTTACCCTCCTAACTTGGGTATTATTTAATTAACTTATATATGTATTATATGAGAAATAAGAGATTTATGCAATACTTTTGGGTAAGAAATTTACCCAGAATTTTTAGTAAGATAAATCTCTACTTGGTGACGTTCGGCTTCTGATAGTAAATCAATATCATATTCGCCAGTTTTAATCTGAGCAATTATGTACTTGATATATTCTTCATCAAAGGTATATGTATCTGTGGTTGACTTATCAATTTCGATCCAGCCTTTACCTTCAAATTTATAGACACGATTTGGCATTTGATCTACTCTAACAAAGACATCACCTTTGACTGCGATTAAAGGAAATGAGGTTCCAAAACTAGTTTTTGCTTGTCTTGCTCCATCATCACTTTCTAAGAACAGTTCAGGGTGTTGACTTTTAAGAGCAGTTTCATGTATTGATTTGCCTTCTGGATCAATGTAATACTCACTGTCTTGTAATTTTTCATAAGTATGAGGCGCAACTAAGACTGTTTCTACTCCATCTCCTAAGTGAACGGCTGTGGACGATACGTTATCAAGGTCTTCTTTATTACCTTCATATTCTTTAAATGCTTTTTTAGTTTCGTCTATCTTTTCTTGTAACTCTGGATCTTCTGTAATAACTTCTTCTATGACAGGCTCGGGTACAGGCTCACCCACCTGATCTTTTTCAACCGAGGCTTCGGCAATGTCCGAGGCTTTTTCTTCTAATTCTTTTTGTTGTTTATCCCAAGCCTTAAAGGCTTCTCTTGCTTCTTCTATTCTTGGTTCGAGGGGAGTAAAATCAAATCCAGACATAACATTAGCGGCATCATCTACAGCACTAGGTGTATTTGACAAGTCAACAGACATCTTATGATAATCATCTAATGATTCATCTAATTCATCCGTTCCGAAAGGTTCCATATCAAATCCCTTTCCAAAGGGCTCAGGATCTATGATAGGTTCAGGCTTTTTTAGGCTAGGGTTTTCCCTTCTTTGTTGTTCAAATGTGTATTGCGATGCAATCAACAATAGAACTGCTAGTGGATCAAATACAAAGATGATAACCATAATCAACCAAGATACTGCTGTCTCTAATAGACCTGCATCTGCATCTTCTGTACCAGTAAAGAACTCAGCAATGTATCTGATTGGTCCTACTTCACTCTCAACTAATCTTACTGCTTGTTCTGATTCAAATTTTTCGTCTTTGAGTTCATCAATTAAATTATAGATGCCGTCTATGTCTGCATTCCATTCATCAATCTTGTTTAAATCATCGTCTTGTGATGATGTAGATTGCTCTCTTAAACGATTGATTTCTGCGTTAGCATTATTAATTGTAGTCTGGGTTTGCTCTCTGTATCTATCTATGTTTCCTTGCTGACTTTCAATGTCTTCTGCAATAGCAACACGTTGTGGTGTTTGCTGTTCATATAGGGTTTCTGCTTGAGCAACATAATCAATTGTTTCAGTTTCTGCTCGTCTAAATGCACCGCCCTCTGCTGTCTCTATAACAACGACACCTTTATCTCTTAACTCATTAACTGCTGTATCCAATACTGCGAGTTGATCTCTAAGTCTATCTATTTGACCTTGTGCATAATCTATATCATCTTGTACTCTGCCCCATGCACCGTCTCTAATCTCTTCCTGTTGTGCGATAGAGTCTGATACATCAAACCCTTCACCAGACTGTAGACCATTAATTCTATCTTCAAGTATTTCAATTCTGTTTTCTTCTCTAGCAATCTGCCCATCAATTCGTTCTACAGTTGCAATGGCATCTGTTGCATTTCCAGATGCCGTATCATGTGCTTTAGATAAGAATCCAAAGATACCGATCGATGTTATCAACATCAAAACCAGTACGGCAATACTGAGGTAAGTCTTTAACCACCATGTGGCTATGCCCCAATACCTGTGTAACCAAACTGCTGTTACAAGTTTACTTACTTCTAATACGCCACCCATAATAATAATGGGAATGACTGCCGCTGAAAATATTGCGGCTAAACCTGAGACTGAATAAAAAATAGCAACACCACTAATAGTGAGTGCTGTAAATAAAGTCAGCCAGGCTATGAATGAATTTGCCTTCATATAATTGGTATCCTTTGCGTTATCGTACATAGTATTTAGTGCGATTTAGCATCATTAATTAGTATTATTCTTTTCGGCCAAGTTCAACAGAGAACAAATGACCATATGTATCAATAAACTCTTGGTAAAACATAGACAACCGTCTTGGTATGCCAGGACCTTGTTGAATTTCATACATGATAAAAGGAGCAATACCTTCTTCACCTTTACCTTCTATTTGTTTATCTCTTAATTTAATTTCAATTACTTTAATAGAATCACCATCTGGAAATGTATATTTAGAACCTGATAGTTTATCTAGTTTTAGTTTTTTGATTTGTTCAGGCCATTGCTCTGGTGTGTAATTAATGTCCAAAATGTACTCCCGTAAAATATCCTACTGCAAAAACAATAGGTCCTAATATTAATAAATCAACTACCCAATGCAGAGCAATAGATAGTGTTACAATTTCTTTCCAATGTAACTTACAAACATTTTTCCAATGATCAAGTTTTGTCATCTGTGTCCCATAAGGCTTGGTCATAAGTAACATCAAATCCACCTTTTCTCATAGTCCACCAATCATCTTCGTCTTGGTATTCCCAGCAAATTTCATCAACATCTTCTTCTATATCTTCTATTAAAAGATCGCCAGATGCAAGTTTGTCAAATTTTTCTTGGGCTTCTAATCTTGTTATCTCCCCGTTATATAAATCGACAATGCAATCAACATCAATATTGATTGCATATTTTCTTTGTACTTGATGCCATTCAGACATCGTTGCACGAATTACTTTAGCCATTAGTGACCTGAACTCCAATGTGAGTATTCTTCTTTGCATTGATACTCACCACAACAACATTGACCACCGTCAACATCTACATAGTCTTCATCACCTGGTTGTGCTGGAAGCATGTCTGCTAGTGTGTGTAAGGTTCCTTGTTCGTCTTTGAACGTATCTTTTATTTGTGCCATAATATTCTCCTATTTGTCGTCCCTAAATCTGACAAATCTAGGGAATCTTAAACTGTATGAGCCGTCCTGATTCTGAGATACTGCATCACATAATACTTCAACAGTTTCTCCAATAACATCAAATTGGTTACCATAAAATTCGGCTCGTTGATCATCTGAAAATCCAGAGCCAACATTAACTTTGATTAGTTTTCCATCGTCTGTTCCTTGACAAACTAATGCACCCAATCTACCTTCGTTACGACCTGTACCCTCTTCGATATCGATGACTTCTAAGTCAACAGTAATAGTAGGCTTCCATTTCATCCAGAAGAGATTACGTTTACACTCGTAAGGTGCTTCTAAATCTTTGATCATAATGCCCTCGAATCCTGCATTGACCATATCGTTAGAGTATGTTTTCATTTCTTGTTTACCTTCATCAGTATCTAAGTCTACTATAATGTGAGACATAGTTTCTAGTGAACTGAGATCAGTAAAGAGTGGTACTAAGTTGTTCATTGCTGATACACGTTTTCTGAATTGTGCGTTGCAATGTCCACGTTGAAAGTCTGCTAATGGCATAACATCGAATACATGAAACACTGTATCATCTGCCTTAGCATCAGTTTTTCTACGTGCTTGTTTCATTAATTCATTAAATGATGCTCCGACAACTTCACCATCGAATACAAAACCCTTAGTGCAATTGCCGATATCGTTGCCTAACAACGTAATTATTTTTCTTACATTAGCGGTTACTTGGTCTTCAATGTGAGTGAAGTTTTCAAAGACTTTTCCGTTACGACTGTAACAAGTTGCGAGTGGCTCAGGATGATCATACATACCTGGCTCAAACGATACTACCATTAGAACTCTTACGCCATCTAACTTAGGCTCAAGTCTCTTAGTGCCTGCCATTTCAGGACGACCTTCTGAGTTAGTAGCAAGTTGGCATTTAAAGACTGGTACTTCGTAGTCAGTCTTCTTACAAACTTTGTTGATTGTAGCAACTGAAAAGCCTGCACGTAAATCTCTGCGAATGACTGGAGCACAAAAGTTATTCCATTCATCACTAGAAAATTGTAGAGACATCTTTGCTACTGCATCAATGGCATCATTACCAGTTAACTTGCGTTCTTTAAGTTGCTCTAGTAATTCAATAAAGTCTTGCCAAGGATTAGCATATTCTCTATCTGATTCCTGATTATCAGAAATTTTTCTGACGCCAAATGTTACATAAGGATTGTAACACATGCCAGCAAGTTTTAGAAACGTGTCAGCATTATCACTACCTAGTGTGGCAGCCTCTAATGCTTGAGTCAAAACATCTTGTTTATGAAGTTTTGAATTTGATTCGTTCAGTTTATGTATCCAACTTGCACTCATATGCTTCTCCTAATTGTCGATAATATACTACTATTATACAGCCAAACAACTTTAATGTCAACCGTTAGATTCATTAAAAGTTGCAACTGCTTGGTCCCACCATACAGATAGTTGAACGACTGAATCAGTCACAACTGTCCCTACAGCACCTGGGCCGCCGATGATAAAGGTACAAACCAAATATCCTACGACAAAACCTATTGCTAAATTTTTCATACTTCCTCCATTACTTTTACACGGTTCAACTGAGTGGTCACTAGCCCATCATCGTCAGTACGATGACCTTTGACTGTGCCCTTAATTCTTAGTTCGGTGTCTACTGCTGGATGTAGAGTAGAAGAGGCAAAGAAAACTACTGCACCAGTGCTAGTTTTAGCAGTGATAAAGTAGCAACCATACCTATGAGATAAGATAGTTCTGAGAATAGTAACATCTAGTTCTAGTCTATCTTTAATTTTACCGATAGCAGTAGAAGTTTTAGTCTCCTCTGCAATTCGGTCCTCTTGACCCTTTTTGATAACATCACGGTCATATGCTTTTGGTAGACTTGCGATCATGCCGAAGTCTTTCATATCAGTAATTTTGTCTTTGTCTGCTAATGCCATAGCAGATTTATCAAAGTCAGACATCCAACGACCCTGCAACATTTTGAATGTGAGTGCTTTATAATGTTGACGCACATTTACACCAAAAGTTTTGGTAGTAGCATCGACACCTTTAAGGTTGTCTTCCAGCAACTGCTTCATAATGTCTCGGTTGGGAGTGACATCATATGCCTTTCCGTCTGAGTCATATTTGACAGTTACATTTGCCTTGATGTATTTCTTACCATTCATCAAGTATGCTTTTGCAGAAGCGGCCCAAACATCGTTGGCTGAATATTCGATTTGATTTCTACGCATAGTTCTATACATTCCTTTATGCACTCCAGTAAGATTCTGAAAGTGTTGACATGTAATGAGGAGTATTGATTCCCTCAGTTACAGTGATTTTTTTACCAGTACCTGGGCAGATGCCAGTCTTAGTAATCATTGGTTCAACATAATCTTCAACAGCAACAATCGTATAAGACGATGCAAACTGCTTATGAGTAAGATTAAAATGTGACTCAGTAGCATCACGGTATGCATTGTGCATCGGAGCATGATACTCAGGCTCACCATTAGCAACACATTCAGCAACTTGATCGTATGCTTTTTGGTAGTACTTAACAGTTCTAGTAATACCTGCTTTAGCGGCACCAGTAGTCTTGTACTGAGTAGAAGCATAAGGCTTTTTATTAGGCTCTCTGTGGATTGCTTGATTAGTGTTGTCAATGATATAATACATATTGTTTCCTTGTTTGTTCATAATATACATATATTATACGCAAATTCTTACCCAAAGTCAAGCCTTTTTATCCATTATTTTCACTTTTTTCATCATTTTTTACGATATATAAGTGAGGTTTCTTGGGTCTTTGCTCTAAATCTTCTTGCTCTAATGCTTCAAATATAGCCTTTATATCTGTATTTTCGAGGTAATTATACTCGGCACCACTTACTTGAGGCTTGAGTTCCTCTTCTAAATAGATGACTAATTGATTCATCATAATAACAATATCATCTTTAACTACTTGATCTTCTGGTTCTAAACTTTTTAGTAGTTTTTCTACACCACCATTGAATAACTCTTGGGCTACCCATTTAACATTAGATTTATATCTACCTTCTTTCCATATACTCATTAGTGATTCCTCCCACCGTCAAACACACATACAAAATACAAACCAAAGACTCCTGTGTTAAAGACTCTATGATAGTCACCATCATTAATACAAATAACATCACCTTCAGTGACAGGAAATCGTTCACCATCTATTTCCATTTCACCTTTGCCTTTGTGAAAGAAATAAACTTCTTCTTGCCCTGCATGAGTGTGGCCATTTGTGCTTTGATTTGCTCTTAACATTGTACTACTTAGAATTAAATTATTACCAAATGCATTGTCTTTCAATACATATTGAGAATTATCTTTAATTACATTTCCTCCAATGTCTTCCATTTTAACTTTTTGCATTATTCATACTCCGGATTATATTGTTCATAACTTCCTGTATACCAGGATTTAATAATTTTTTCTGCTGGTTTGCCTCTGACTGATTGAGAGATATTTGGAAAGCCCTCAATGACTCTATTAGATTGATTGTCAGCAGGGATAAGTGTATCTGATAACCAGTAACCTGTACTTGATGTAGTTCCTTTTGTTTCAAACCAGGGTTGTTTATCTATTGCTCTTAGCATACCTTCTATAAAGATTGCTTGTGCTGAAAAATCAGTTGTTACTGAGTCTTGTATACAATCGTCATAATACACATCCAAATAAGTTCCTTGTGTACAAAAGCCATCTTCGATCCAGCCTCTACTTAAGAAACTTTGATGACTTTGAGCAAAAAGGTTCCATATAACTTTGGGCATTTCATACGTAGTATATTCCCAACACGGTTGCTGAGTATTACAGTTCCATGCGTTAAAGAGATCAGTAGTATATTCTGCTACACGTTCTTCTAATAATTCGACTGTAGCACCTGCGACTTCATCATCATATACTAAGTTTGGTAGACTAACAATAACACCGTCGACTTCATTAAAAACACGTGAGTCATTCCATATGATACCTTCGCCTATGTACACTTCACCGTCAAATCTACCTTTGATTTGAGATAGGATAGATGCCATTCTTTCTATATAGTAATTCTTAAGTTCATCACGTTCATAAGAGTTTGCTTCATTTTCTAGTCCACAAAAACATATCCACATAGCACTCCAGTCTGCTGACATAGATGCTACTCCTAATGATTGAAGTCTACTTGCTTCCCATAATATATGTTCTTCATGGGCATCCATAATCTTTTTTAACAAATTCATATCAACAAAGGCTTGACCATTAAATGGAAACAGAGAATTGTTTTGATCGTCAAGGGTCAGAAACTGCCATGCATAATGCATATTCATACCTAGTTCTTGTGCGGTTTCAGCAATAAACTCTACTTGCCAATCTTTAATATGTTTACGACTATGATTAATTTCCCATGTTTCTGCCTGATGATCGTCCCAATAACCAAAGTTATATACCCATGCAGTTTCAACACCATGTTCTTTTAACTGACGTAAAGTTGTTCGATACATTAACTTGACATATTCTTCTTGGGTACAATCATTGATCCAACTATCTCCACGACTTTGATAGTTGCCATATATCCAATCTAAGCCGTAATCTTTAAAGCCAATTGCTCTAAGATGATCTTCACCAAATTGATTTTGGGGCATAGGGAGTTCATAGTCTCCGATATATGATTGTTTAATTTTTGCGTTATGTGGGTTGACACAAGACCCTTCACTGTCTTCATCAGATACAGTTACATCTACACTTGCTGTAGCACCTGAGCAGTTGATAGAGAACGTATAGTCTCCATAGTTATCTAATGTTATATTTTCAGTACCAGTCAATGACTTGGTGCCAGACCATGATCCAGATGCAGTACATGATGTTGCATTAGCACTAGACCAAGACAATACAGTTGTGTCTCCTGCTACGATTTCATATGGGTTTGCTGAGAAAGTTACTGTTGGTGTATTAGTATTACCGCCACCTGTTGATCCGCCACCTGATACACTACCTGCAATGATTCCACCTGCAACATCAGTTCCTCCACCACCTCCACCACAGGCTGTGATAATGGCTAGTAAGGGAATGATTGTGATATGTCGATAAAATGTCATTCTGTGTACCTATATGTGTCAAGTGTTTATATAGTATACACGATTTCGGTACCCAATGTCAATAGAAAAATGCCCAAATCTTACGAAATGGGCATTTTAAGTTTTGATGTCTTCTCTGAGGAAAGAGTCTAGTAAACTAGATACCCATTTGTCCGATTGAGTGAACCATGATCCAAGTAGTTGTTACGAATAACATTACTTCACCAAATTTTTCTCCATCAAACTCAAGGTAGTGCTTCATGCTTTTGAGAGTTTTCAATGTCGTCTCCGTGTGTGTATTGCAAGGTTGTATTTTGAATGCACCTAAAAAAGGATTTCTCAAATGCGTAAAAAATACGACTATGTAGGACCCTCCTACAATGACTATTTATGCCTCAATTTCAAAATTTGTATTTTTAGTAATCGATACCTTTTTGGGCTACTCGTTCACCATTTCTATCGAATGCACAAGTGTCACACCAGCTCCAATCATCATGGTTACAGTTGCCTTCCACTCTGCGTTTTTCTGCTTTGCGTTCTTTTGATTCATTCATTGCTTTGACCCAACCATCTGAATTCTCTTGCCATCTTTTATCGTTAGTCATTTTTAGAATCCAAATATTCTCTTAAGTTCCCGTGTAAAGTAATCATCATTGCTGTCTTATGATCATAAACTCTAATAAAAGGTGCTCCCTTTTTTCCTCTGATTTTATGGACACCTAAATAATAAGGGCATGTAATTTTTTTAATAATTTCTTGTACAAAGGCTTCTGGGGCAATGATTCTACGTTTGTGCATCGTTTTAGGATCCAGTCCTAATGCAAAATCATAGAATTCTAATTTTGCTAGTTCAAATAATTGTAAACCATCTTCACTTAGTCTTAGACCTTGTCCACCTCGACCAGTCAACCACATCTTAAATATAGTATCGTCTAATGAAGTTGTCGGAAGATATCCATCTGGGATTTCTTTTAAGATGGCTAATGTGATTTCTTTTTTAGTCTTAGGAAATTTCATCCGGATATACTGTGCGTCCGGTGCTTAGGAATACGACAGTAAACATGTCAGTTTTGAATTGAGCATTTAATTTACGACACAAATTTCTTGCATGACCTGGATTAGAAAAACTTGTCTTCTTATATTTGGGTGCGGCATCACTTGTTAAGTAATGTGAAGACTTTAAATTAATAGGTTGATCATCATAGTAAACTGCCCAGATGCCAGACGCCTCAATGATTTGATCACACTTGTATGTTTCTTTATCTACATACTCTAGGATAACATGTGGCTGGCTTCTACTCACTTGAAGTTTCCGCCTTTAACCTGTACATCGATTGTTTCTTCATTATCTTTTTCCTTTTTCAACTCATGCAAATCTGCTAACAACATTACCAACTCGTCTCTAAGACCTCTGGCATTATCAATAGTGAGAACAACGTTTGTACTTGATTTACTTTCTCCTAGTGATACTTTGTTCACAAAATCTTTGATGTGTAACATAATATGCTTATATATTTATCAGATTTTTTGCTTCTTCTTTAGTTTTGAACGGCCCTTTATACGGATATCTTTGAATAAAGATGTATTTTGGGCAAAAAATGACTTGTTCTATACCATTATGTTCAACAACAAAGTAGCCAGCAGAATGAAAACACTTAGATTTTTTAGTCTTAGTAAAGACATGCAAACTACGTGCCACATCATAAACAGAGTTATATGTTCTTGCAGTAGTTGGAAACTCAGGATAGGGTGTCTCTACTTGTTTCTTAGATTCTTTGGGAGCAACAAATTTTATTTTTGTATTCTTTTGAATCTTTTTAATAGACTCAAATTCAAACACTTCATCTTGTAGAGTAACGTTAAACGTTCCTACATTGTTTGCAAATACATTGCCTACTTTTCTTTCGCCGTCTTTTAAAATCCAAAACTCATCATCTTTGATGGGCTTTGCAGTTAGTTCTACATCTAATATCATTTTTTCTCCATTAAGTTCGTAAACATATATGTTATTTGTTTTTACCATTATCCTACCTTTAATTTCCCTTCATAGGGTGTGTTCAACCATTTAGAATAAACATCTGCTTGATCACTAATTCTGTTAAGTTCATACTTACCGCAGAACCTCATAAAGTGTACACCTACTTGTGCAACGTTTTCTTTAGTTAAACTTGACTTGATAATATCATCAGTCGCATTTCTAAATGCAATGGGTTGTGCTGTAAGATCGATTAGTGTACGATTACGTTCATAATCATCACGTACCCTATGCTCAACATCATTGTGATCAGTCCAACGTTGTAACATGATGTTGTTCCAGTTGAATCCACCTTTATCTTTATCAGCAAATGCTTCTAATAGACCTGTCTTGTTTTTAGTACCCTTCTTACGTACACCTGGATATGCACTAAACACATTGTCACTAGTGTCACCACGCATACATTTCTCAAACAATAGATACTGAGGGTCTTCTAATGTCTTATGCTCCTGAGTCTTTTTATCAATGACTGGTCTGCCTCTATCATCAAAGTAACCATCAATAGTAATTAACTGCTTACTAACACCATTATACATATGAACAGACTCTGATAGCAACTGTAGATAGTCAGTATCAGTAGAGATAATGATATGTTCATCGTCAGGGTGTAGTGCGGCAAAACGTGCAATACAATCATCAGCCTCAGCATTCGGATCACGTAAGACTGTTACGTTAGTTTTTTCAGATAAGAATGTAGTCAATGCTTGATAAGTCTCCCAAAACATTTCACTTTCTTCAATCTCTGCTTCAGTCAAATCTTGTTCTTGTACTTTACGATTTGCTTTGTATGGAGTATAAAACTCTTTACGCCATGAACGACCTTCTAAACAGAAGACCACATGGTCAACACCGTAGTTACGAACTGCTTGATTAACTGATCCTAAAGTCAGATGCAATGCCATACCTATTTTTTCCCATGTATCTGCGTTGCGTGATGCAACATGCTTTGCACGGAAAAAGGCATTCATTGTGTCTATAAGGGCATACTTCATATGAGTCTCTTATTTATCATTTAATATAATACTATTATACGCAATATATACGCATATTGCAAGCCTTTATGGGTAAAAAGGGTAAATTAAATTATTGGGGGTGGGGGAGGGTTGTAGGACTTGACTGCATCGTCAAGTGTTTTTTCAGGTTCTACAAAGCCTTCTGCTTGTGCAACTTCTTTATTATCAAAGAATTTATGCATTTCTTCTATTAAAAATGTTCTGTTTTCCTGTACAGATAAGTCAAGTCTACGTTCATTAATAAGAGTAGTTTGATGTGACTTCCATGCATCAAAGGCTTTTTGAGATACAGTTTCTAATAACTCTCTACCTGCAGGACCAGGTAAAGGTGGAAACGACATTGCTGGTAGTTCCTCTTGATATTTTTTACAGAATACTACTTTTTCCATTAGTCGATCATCCAAAACATCCAAATAATCATAGGGTATAATCCCCATAGTAGATACTCTACTCTTTTAAATTGTTTTTGACCTTTTTCACTTATATCATACATATTAACTTACCTCTGATCTTCCGTCGCCTAAATCTGTACTAGTAACAACTCTCATGTCTGCACCAGTAATTGGATCCTTATCTTTTCTATTATAAGGATCTGCTTGTTCTTGTTCATAAACTTCTAATGCGATGTTACGACAAACTTGTTGAAACCATCTGTCAACGATTTCTTCATCGTTATCATCATCTTTTTCTTTGTATCCTGCTTTGATTAGATTCAATACGAACTTGTCGTTCCAATCCATTTCAAATGCACCATTATTTATATCTTCAGGATCAAGTTGCATATCTAAGATAGATACCCAAGGTTCTCCGGCCCTAGTTGCTTTTTCTTTTTCACTAAGTTTAGGTGTTGATTTCTTTTTAGGTTCGGGCTTTTTCTTACCGAACATTGCTTTTATTTTATCTAACATTTAATTCCTCTCTAAGTACTTATCGTGCAAATGGAAGGACGCAAGATTTTTTGCTTTAGACTCACACATCATATCAGCCCATGATAGATGATCAAGTGCCCAGTCATTGACTGCATTGTTCCAGTAGTAGTCAGAATGTGCCCTGAGTTTTTGTTTCTTGTGTCCTGACTCTAGTAGTGTATCTAAGTCGGGCAGTTGATCAAGGTTGTGTCCAGTGAGATAATCCTCACGTGATACTGAGTAATGAATGACAGGACGAACACCTCGCCAAGAATCAATTATACGTTTACATCTATCATCTGTTGGTAGAATATATTCTCCTTCTTTGACCCAGTGATGGTGTATGTCCAATACGAGTGCAAGATGATCGGCGAGTTCGAGGCTTGCATCAAGTCCCCATGACATTTCATCGTTTTCGATTGTGATTGTGTTGCGTGCCTCGGGTGAGAGTCTAGGTAAGACATCGATGATACCTTGGGGACCTTTACGTCCTGAGATGTGTACGTTGATTTTGAAGTCCTGAAATGTCTTGCCATAACCCATTGCTCTTGCCATATCCACATGATACTCAAACTCCTCTATACTATTATCGACAATACGATCAGTTTCTGAAGCAAGTACAGTAAATTGACCTGGATGAAATGATAGTCTGACATTGTGTTTACGTGCAACTTCACCGATTGGCGCACATAGTTGCTCCATACGATTAATAACGTCAGCACGTTTGTAGTAATATGAGAACTCAGGATGAGTATAACCAGTCATCATATCACTAGTTAGACGTACCATACGTAATGATTGGGGCAATGTAGCAACTTTAGATACAAGATTGTATGTGTTGCCTAGATTACGTTCCATGACTTCCCACATCTTGTCTTCTGCTTTGTCAGGATTATTGCGTAACCACGTAAGTGTAGTGCCACCTGTGTTAAGACCTTCAGTAGAAACTACTTGATCTTTTTGATTAACTTCTGACCATTTGCAGGCGAAGCCTATGCGTTTAATATTATTATCTGTAAACATTGATAAATACTCTTATAAAGTGATGGAAAATAAAACCTATGCGTGATATACGAAACATACTAGATATGATACAGGAAAATGAGAAGGATGTCAAGCCTCATTTACCCGAATCTAACCCAGGCGAAACATCAGATTTCGTTAAAAACAATGCTAGATTTGCCGCACATGCTGAAGAAACATTAGATGCAATGGTTGATAAGTTTGAGGTAGAGACTTTACCTGAGTTTTTAGAAGACGAGGGCGTTGAAGTTCCAAACAATAGAGAAGAAGAAGTAGAAGAAAATATCTCTGACAACAAGTTACCAACTATTGATCAGGAAATGGATTCTTACTTTGGATCTAAACCAGGAACATTAGAAGAATTTGATTGGAATCCGACAAGTAGAGACGATGATGGAGACGAAATCAGAGTTAAAGAATGTCCGCGATGTGATGGTGACGGAGTAACAATCGATGCATATGATGAAGATGATGATGTTAAAGTATGTCAGAAATGTACAGGAACAGGGTTTATTACTAGTGACGGGGAACCAATCAGAATAGGCTTTGGACCTAGAGAAGATGAAGTTGTACCTGCTGGAGATGATTTAGACGTTTCTGTAGAGGACATGGAATCGTATGACGATGAAAAAGAATACGATCCAATGTATGAAGAACTAGGCAAAGACGGTAAAAAGCCAGCAGTACCTTATAGCAAATCTACTCAAGCAGATTTAGATAAAAGAATAGCAAATGCAACACCCCCTAAAAGAGATAATAGAGATCATAATGATGCAGATGAAGGGGAAGTTGCTAGACATCTAAGACACATGAGACAATTAAGCGGTCTTAAATCTACACATGATGTTGATGAATGTGGTATAGATGAAGCAATTGATGCACCTACTAGAGTTATCAAAGACAAAGAATTAAATGATTACTTAGACAGAATATTATCAAAAGATAAAAAGAAAACTGACAAATACAAACTTCCTTATGTTCATAGATCAAATGTTAAAAACTACATTCCAATTGTAGATCCAGAAGGAAAACGATTTGATTTAGATCAACTAGCAACTGATATTACTATGCGTCCTAATAGATTGCTTAAACAAAACGAAAAGATGCAACATAGTGACGGAACAGTCAGTATCTTCTATAACATTGGTCTTCCTGCACTAACAGGATTAGGATATGATGAAGAAAAGAAAGAATTTATTATCATTAATACATGTCCTGGAGCAGGAGAGTGTAAGACATTCTGTTATGCTTTAAAAGGTGGATATGTACAATGGGCACCAGTATCACTTAGTCAAACAAGAATTTTAAACTTCTTATACAATGATCCAAGTGGTTTCTTTGATCAACTAAATGCAGAAATTGATGAAGAAAAACGTAAAGGTGATGCTAAACAAGAAAAACATAAAGTTACTGTACGTTGGCATGATGCAGGAGATTTCTTCTCTGATGAATACTTAGACTTAGCATATAAATTAGCCGCTACGCATCCTACTGTAGACTTCTATGCATATACTAAAATGTCTGATGTTTCAGGTTCTACTCAAAATAGACCGCCTAACTTTATGATTAACTTCTCAATGGGTGCTAGAAAAGCAGAAGAAAAACGTGTAGACTTTGGTCTTACTAAACATTCAAGTGTTGTTCCTAAAGATTTATTTAGTGATCTTCTTATGAAAGACGGAAACAAATTAGTCAAAGGACCAGATGGTGAATGGCAATGGAATAGTCCTGAAGACTATAAAACATTCAAAGAACGTATGGCAGCCAAATACTCAATCGACCCTAAATCTATTTTAACATATGATGAAATGATGAAGACACCTTATGGTGGAGGTGGAGTCGGTGGTGGTGTAGCAGACGGAGATCGTTCATTCAAAAGAGGAATATATAACGTCATAGTCAAACCAGGTGATGGTGATGACTCAGCCAATCGTGCAGACGTTCTAGGCACTTATTTGTTGATGCATTAAAATGGGTGTTATTCATTATACACCAGGTCAGCAACAACCCATAGTCGATAGAGAAGATTATATTAGACAGCAACAACAATGCTCATTACTTACTGATGTCTGTAGCCAAATGGCTAGACGTTGGCGTCAAGCAGGCGAACCCCTCAATAAAACTTACAGTATATTAACTGACCCTAAAAGCCAAGACCCATATGGTGGAACCTTTTCATGGACAGCAGAAAATCTATGTGAGGCTGATGAATGGACAACTAACCCAGTTAAGTTTAAAAACTACAGTTTTCCTGAAGGAGGGGCAGAAACATTAATATGGACTGCATTTAAATATGGTCCAGGATTTAAAAACATTCACATAGAGCCAGCCGCTTTTATAGCATATGAAAAAGGAAAACCAGAAACTGCATATCTTGCATTTAGAGGATCACAAACAGCCGCTGATTTCGGTATTGATGCACAATATGAGCAAGTACCTAATCCAATGGATGTACTAGGCGGTACTATAATGAAAGGTTTTGAAAAATACTTTGCAGGGTGCGGAATCAAAGAAGACGGCAGTAGACCTGCACATCATTTTGAGGTACCTAAACCACCAGGTAAAACACTGTGGCAATCGTTATATGATATCTCATATAAAAATGGTGGTAGTGTCAAACGTTTAATAGTAACAGGACACAGTTTAGGATCTACTACAGCACAACTGTCAGGTGCATTAGCATGTCACAATGGTTGGTTTGAAAGAGTTATTGTATCTTGTAGTGCTAGTCCAAGAGTAGGTACTGCTGGATTTAAAGAATGGTATGATAAGTTACATGATCAAGGTAACCCGCATAGAATGTTAAATGACAGGACTTACAGATTAACTAATAAACAAGATTCTGTTCCTAAAAATCCCAAAGCACCATATGTTGATTTAGGTAATGAACCTTGGTTTGATGAGGGTAATGGCAATGAACATAATCCTTGTTGTACATATTCACATGCAATTAATAATCCGGACGATGTACATAACAGAAATATAGCAAGTTGTGAGTTCCCTTCTCCCCCGGCTCCCCCACTTGTTTAAATCTTAAGTAGTTCTTCTAAAGTATAAAGTTCTTTCATGTAAGGAGAAACTTCTGATAATACAGAAACTTCTATATCACCTTTTCTTCTATCTCCGTTCAGAACTTCAAAGTCTACGTTATTAACTTTTTTAAATGTTTCTGTAATCTCTGTGACTGATCTTCCTACACCATGACCCAATGATTCAGTTTTGTTTGCTGGATTTTCTATTGCTGTTCTTAATGCATTACATATTTCCATAACATGTACATAGTCTCTAATGCATGTTCCATCTGGAGTATTGTAATCATTACCAAAGATTGTAAACTGTCCTTTCTCAGGAGCCTGCATTAAATTATACATTAATCCATCAGGATTAGTAGGAGCATAGCCATCAGATCCTATCACATTGTAAAATCTAAAAATTGAAAAGTCTTGTTGATTATGTTGTTTACAATATTCAACTACACAATCTTCTGCCGCTCTCTTAGATATACCATATGCACTCTCACATTGCACAGCCGCTCCTGTCGATGCGAATATAAAGTTCTTAGTCTTTAACTTAGCCAAACAATTCATTGTGCCATTAAGGTTAGTGATGTAATATTGAATAGGAATTATTTCACTTTCTCCTACGTTTACTTTTGCCGCTAGATGTATGACTGCATCAAACTCTACTGGAAAGTCTCCAAACGGATGATTAATATCATGTTGTATAAACTGCTCATTTTTGATTGGGTACTGAGGTGGAACTTTATCTAATCCCCACACATCATAATCATTCTCTAGTTCTTTACATAGATGTGATCCTATGTAACCTGAACATCCTGTTATTAATACTTTTTTCATAATTTTATTGCCAATAATGTTAGTATTGCTATTAACAATACGTTAGTCATAAAGATGCCTATAGCAAGAATAGTATGATACCATATCCATCTAGTTTTGTATGCGTTTTCAACAGTTAATTCATCAGGATCTACATCATCCTTCATCATGTCGATAACGACTGTTTCTTTTTTAACTTCAATAGGTTCTGGCTTTTTCCAGAATTTAGTTAACCATGTTCCCATTATAATCCTTCAAATAAACTCACTGATGATTGTACTACATCAGAAGGTGAAAATGCAATGTCTTTGGATAAGTATGTATGATGATCAGTATACACTAATTTATATTTGTTTCTATTGCCAAAGATACTTACATAATCGTTACGATCTACACTGCTACGACCCAAATCATTTTTAAAAAACTCGTCATATCTTATGGTTGTTTTGTTATCAATGATAGTATGCAATTGTGCTGTGTTAGAACTAGATTTTTTTCCTGTACTCAGATACTTATCTAAGAATGATACCCACGCATTTTTAAAGTTTGACTCATGTGTTTGAATATACTCTAATGCTTTAGTATCATAGTAGTTTCCTGTACTGTTATACAACTGTGTAATCAAAGGAGCAACATCATCTAGTTTTTCTTTAAAGAAATATGATTGATCAAAATTAGTAGACCAATCTTGTATATCTAATACAACAGTAGGCATATGACCTAGACATTCGATAAATGCAAACGGATAATTCTCACGTAGACTAGGCATAAAATAAACTTTAGAACTTGTAATAAAATCTACTTTTTCTTTTCCAGTAATATCTGCTTTAATAGTGTAATCAGTTATACCTGCTGTGTCAAATGCTGATACAAATTTCTTTACACTCGTCTCACTTGTCATTACTTTACAAGGTAAATTGCAAGACTTCATTACTTTAATATATGCTTCAGGATTCTTTCCTTCTTCCCAACGACCAATAAACAATACACCGTTGCGTTCAGTATTATGTTCTTCTAATAAAGACCTTTCACTCATTGGCATACCTAATAGTTCGATATTCTTTGCACCATACTGTGATAGTTCATTTACATTTTTTTGACTTTGAGTGCCGATAACAGCATTAGAGAATTCCATATGCTTATTAAAGAAATGATGATAGTTGGGCAAAAACACATCACTAGTAAAGTTCTGTGCTTCTCTGTATATCATGCTATGTAAATGTGTGTAAAAGACTGTAGGGAAATAATCATCTAATGAGAATGCATAACTTGCCGTCATTGCTTCTTGTGTGTTCACTACGAACATATCATACATATTCATTTGCAATGCTTCAATAATGGCATTTCTAAAGTTAGATATCTTGTCTGAGTTTAATGTATCACCATTCTTAAAAAAGTTTGTGTGATGTCCGTAACTGATTGTTTGTTTAGGGTAGATAATATTTGCCCCAGCCCGTTCTATGATTTCTACAAAGTTATCATGTCTAGGTTTTTTATCTAATATCATATCAACTTTCCAGTTGATACCTTCTGCCATTTCAGTAAAACTTTTTGCAAAAGATCCTATGCCCCCATGAGCATGAAAATGTTGATCGGATATTAAAAATCCTATTCTTCTTTCGTAAGTTTTCAAATTACTCTAACCTTAGATCGGCCGCCATTTGGACCTGTTTTATAATCAAAAATTCTTCCTTTTTCTTGGGCAAATTCTTCCATAGCATGTGACATTAAATGTCCAGGAATAGTAATATTATTGTTAAATTGACTACCTTGGTTTTGCCATGCTTTACCTACGTTAGTCCTATATATAGGCTTTGTAGGGTCATTTACATGAAACACCATACAAAGTCCCTTTACAGCATCAATATAGTCTTGGTTTTTTCTTTCAGTGTTTGTCATACTTTTCTCCTTTTGGATAATGATCTTGTAGATCATTTGTTTCACTCCCCATCATTATAATTTCGTTTAGTGAACATACAGTATACTAAATTTCTGCACCCATGTCAACACCAATGTACCCAAAAAGGAAGGGTGCGTCCACCCTTCATTAATTCTCTCCTGTATATTTATATATGTTCGGCCCATATTTATAATTTTATGTCCTAACTCGGCTGGGAATTCCCGTCAGGTGTATAGTTCTCATTAAGAAAGTATATTACTTTTACGTTCTGAAGTCAAGGGATTTTCAATCTTTTTTGCCCAAATCTTTTCGACAATAAAAGACATTACAACATTCTTTGAAATATAATACCTTCGTTTAGACTTAGATAGATATTTAAAGTCTCCTATCTTATATCTACATTGTATATCTTCACAATCGCAGGGCATAAAGAATTCAGTTCCGTCTTCTTCAAAGTCATCACTGATCGTAGTAGAATAATCATAGAAGATTTCATCTCCTTCTTTGATATCTCTTAATGCAATAATGTCTACATCATCACGTATTCCACAGTTTGGATCGCAATGATGATTGATCAATAACCCAGGTGGTTCCAAATCAATATACATTTTATCTGCAATCTGTAAAGGATTGCATTGATGCTCCCCTTTAAGATACACTTCTTGTAAAGATATTTGTGGTCCTGTCAGTTTTAAAACTAAACTGCCTTTAGTAATTGCTTGAGTAGCAAATACACCTTTGCCAAATTTGGAATCGCCTATACGATACTGTTCGGCTCTTTCGTTGTCCAAACTAATTTAACTCCTCTGCGTTCTAACTCTCTGATAGCCTTTGCTCTGCGTTTTTTGTTAGGTTTTTCTTTGTTTATTTCTTCAAATAATTCTTCTTTAGAGATTCCTTTGATCCAGTAATTTGTTGTTACTATTCTTCCGGTTCCTCTTTCTCTCACGGTTTGTGATGGTTTAAATTTAGTTGGCATTTCTCTCCTAGTTAATATTAAATTTCGACTGTAGTAGTCGGCTCCTCTATTTGAAGTAGTCCTTGACTGTTATGTCCAATCATACTATCACTACTTCCAATAAATTCTTCTCGTTTGCCGTCCCAATTCTTGAGGGCATCTTTAATACTTGCTTCTGCTAACACACTACAATGTAACTTAATAGGGGGTAATTCTAATGCTGTTGCTATGTCTCTGTCTTTGATCAGTTGTGCTTCTTCTACAGTCTTGCCCATTAGCATTTCAACAAACATCGTTGAACTTGCTATTGCACTACCACAACCATAAGTTTTGAATTTGACATCAACGATCTTTTCGTTTTTGTCTAGTTTGAGTTGCAGTTTCATTACGTCACCACATGCCGGTGCACCTGTCATTCCAGTTGCTACGTCTGCATCATTTGGATCGAATCTTCCTACTGCGTGTTTTTCGGGATTTTTTAAAACGTCCTCGAATCGTTGTACTACTTTATCTGAATATGCCATGTTACTTTAAAAATGTTTACGAATTGTTTCTATTTTCTCCTCTGCGTTTGCTATCACTTCAATCTGTGTTTCAACTGCTTGAACTACGTCTGGATGTTCACCAATACCAGCAGGGTTTTTCATGTATACGTCTATGTTGGCTTTAGCCATTGCGACTTCGCCTTCAAGTTTCTTTATTAATGCTTCTAATAGATAATTCATTATTGCTCCTTTCTACAGTATTTATCACGTAGATCGTTGATTTGTATATAATTAATGATTCTCATTTACCTATTGCATT
>MDSW01055885.1_pt1 | contig 38524 bp, 32 predicted proteins | sample 811171 | NCBI WGS metagenome assembly MDSW01 (sample SAMN05326641, study PRJNA326480) | marine metagenome | isolation source: seawater | place: Atlantic Ocean: North West | collected 2012 | reverse complement strand
CGTAATCGCCGCCGTCAGCGTCGTCTTACCGTGGTCAACGTGCCCAATCGTACCAATGTTACAATGAGGCTTCGTTCTTTCAAACTTTTCCTTCGCCATCGCTTTTTACCACCAAGTTCACTCGGCCTATCGGCAGAGTTCGTATTTTAAATATCAAATGCGGACAATCCGCGCTCATCGTCAAAAAGAGCCTCGCCCTGACATCCGCCATTGCGATACTCTACAATTTGGAGCGGGTGATGGGAATCGAACCCACACGACCAGCTTGGAAGGCTGGGGTTCTACCATTGAACTACACCCGCATAGTTCATACTTAACACGTTCTGCATTACTTTGCAGAAATACTATGGTGGAGGGGGCAGGATTCGAACCTGCGTAGACAATGTCGGCGGATTTACAGTCCGCTGCTTTTGACCGCTCAGCCACCCCTCCGTAATGTACGGTTATTGCAGAAACAGCAACAGCCGTGAAGCCGCAATATGAGCATTTCTAGGTCGATGTCAACGTTAATTTGACAAGAAAATGACGCTTTTCAAAAAAAGCCTTACACTCTGTTTATGAATGCGCTTATCTATAGGCCAGCACAACAGAAACGCGAAAAATAATGTCAAAAAACAAAAAAAACACAGCCTCCCGGAAACAACCGAAAAGCGCGACCCAAAAAACGCGGCGCGGGCAACAGCGTCACGCAAGGCAAAAGGTGGAATCTGCGACCCGCGATAACGCGCAAAACCAGTCCAATACATCTCGCCGGCATCAGAAACCCGGCCCCAATACACCCCAAAAAACTGAACAGGGCAGACTCCAGAACACCAACGCACACCAGAAAAGGGCTCATTCAACACTACAAAGCCCATCAGCCCTTAATCAAAATGCAGGCCGCAATGACCTGTGGCTCTATGGTCGCCATGCGGTCCTGTCCGCCCTGACCAATTCGGCACGTCAACTGAAACGCCTGATCGTCTCTGACCGCCATAGCAATGAATACCACCCCCTTCTGACAGAAATCATTCAGCACCATGACCTTCCACCCGTAGAGTTAATGCCCCCGGCACAGTTAGATCATTTACTTCCTGAACAATCGGTCCATCAGGGGATCGCCCTGCTGACAAAACCTTTGCCGTCCATCGCGCTCGAAGATGCCTGCCAAATCACTTCAGCAGATAAAGGTCAATTTGTGATGGTATTAGATCAGGTCACCGATCCGCAGAATGTTGGCGCAATTATTCGCTCTGCCAGTGCCTTTGGCGCATGTGCTCTGGTCACGACAGATCGCAACAGCCCGCCGGAATCAGGGGCACTGGCAAAATCTGCTTCCGGAGCGTTAGAAGCCTTGCCCTGGGTGCGTGTCATTAACCTTGCACGCGCCCTGGATCAATTGTCGGATATGGGTTACTGGCGTATAGGCCTTGATGGCTACGCTACCACGGATATTGACAAAGCCGACCTCGGGCGGCATTTGGCACTTGTCCTCGGTGCTGAAGGAAAAGGTTTGCGTAAAGGCACCAAAGAACATTGCGACCTTACCGTACGTCTCCCTATTACCCGTACTGTCGAAAGCCTGAACGTCTCCAATGCGGCGGCAATCGCCTTATATGACTTTTCCCGCAGAACAAATACAACTTAAGGCACACCAAGTGCCTTAAGGCGAGAATCCATCAAATTCACCCAAAAAAAACAGCAGAATATAACGCTGCTCACCCCCTCATAGCGAAAAAAAGATTTAAGCTGTTTTTTTCGCTTGATTTTGCCCTCCAGCCGCAATAGGTTGCGCCTGTCCGCTGGCAAGTCCAGATCCGAGACAAGCCCCTATAGCTCAGTTGGTAGAGCAACTGATTTGTAATCAGTAGGTCCGCGGTTCGAGTCCGTGTGGGGGCACCACTTCCAACACATACCCTCTATTGCTGAAGAACGATGCCAGTCGCTAGGTACTGATCGCGGCCCATTACATAGCTTATCGCCACCCCGCCAGCTCACGCTTGCAGGATGGACGGGCAAACCTTTACCGCCTGCATTTATGAATATTGCCTATGCCACTGCTGCGGGGAAAGTGATGTCACGCTGCATACGATCCACCGTGGCCTGTAACGCAGGCAAATAATCGTTCAGCACACGCCCCCGTGAAACACGCAGCACATTTGTGCATATGGCCATTGCCGCAATACATTCACCCGCCTCATTCACAAGCGGCACGGCAATAGAACGCAACCCCACTTCATGTTCCTGATCTACATATGCGTAGCCCTGCGTCCGGACCTCTGACAGGCGCGCGCGCAGTGCCTCTTTTGTTATCAGTGTCCGGGGTGTATAGGCCTCAAGCTCAAGCCCCTCCAGTTTAGCCTCCAGTACCTCCTCATTCATTGCTGCCAGCATAACCTGACCAAAAGATGTAGCATGCACTGGCAACCGGGACCGCAAATCCATAGAAATCGTCATCACCCGGTTTTCTTCAGCCGCGCGCACGATACTAGCCACCGTATTATGATTTAACACGGCAATGGTACATGTTTCCCGAAGCTGATCTTTCAGGCTATCCGCATAATACTGGGCTTTTTCCCAAAACGGCAGAGAAGACAGATAATGATATCCCAGCTCCAACGTCTTTGGCGTCAATTCAAAATATTTACCATCGTGATAAGCATAACCCAATTGCGTTAAGGTCAACAGAAACCGACGCGCAGATGGCCGCGTCATATTGGCCTTTTCCGCGACCTCGGTCAGGGTCATGCGGGGGCTTTGCGGCCCAAAGCTTTTTATCACGGCCAAGCCTTTGGCCAATGAATTCACAAAGTCTGACGAATTTGCTGTTAATATTTTATCCATTTGTATTGTCCTAGCTGCATTTTTGTACTTATAACGTACAATTACACATAAAGATAAAACAACATCCCCCCCAATAACAAGCTCCGAAAGTTGGAAAATACAAAAAAGGGGACCCGGAGGCCCCCTTTTGGATCATAATACAGGTATCTTTGCAGATATCATTCAACTTAGAAGCGATATAAGCCACCCAGGAAGACCGTCCGTCCAGGGGCGACAATCGCGAAACGGGCATTGGGCCCGCCGGGGAAGTTTGTCGCACTTGTCAGAGCATGTTCATTACCATAGACCTTGATATCGTCCTTATCAAACACATTAAGCGCATTGACATAAAACTCCCAGGTCCCGTCGTCGGCACCAAAACTCACGCGGGCGTCAAAGGTTGTATAGCTTTCCGCGAGGTCAGCCGGGTCATTACGCTCTGTTTGGATGCGGTCCCCTTTATAATTCATTTGTACGCGCGCCCGCAGGGCATGGCCGTTACTGATCGGCATGCTCGCCGACGCATACAAATTACCGGACCATTTCGGCGCATCCACAAAGGTATCACCAGAAAGATCTTCTGTCGGCGCCACCAAGGTATTGGTGAAACTGATATGTTCCGCATCAAGATAGGTCACCGCACCACCAATAGACAGAAACTCATTAACCACAAAGACGCCATCGGCTTCCAGCCCACGAATTCTGGATTCTTCTGCATTCAATGTCTGGAAACCAACAGCGGGCCCATCAAATAGCTGAATTTGCAGATCTTCATAATCGGTCCAGAACGCCGCCAGATTTAACCGCGCGGCACCATCCAGAAACGTGGTCTTCAGACCGATTTCATAATTGGTGGCCTTTTCATCTTCAAACTCAAGATTAGCGGCAGGTACGGGGAAACCAACCAATGCCCGTGGAAAATGTTCAAAACCACCGGCTTTGCTACCAATTGCAAAGGTTGCATAGGCCAGAATATCATCACTGGCATTCCATTCAATCGTCGCAGATGGCGCAAAATTGCTTTCATTGCGTTCAAGGTCATAATTGACCATTGTCGCCGCGGTCATGGGATCAAAAGTATCCATGGTTAGCAACCCACCCGGCAGACCGACAATGCGATAAACATCGGCATTGTAATCTTTCTCATCACGGGTAAAACGTCCCCCCGCGATCAGACGGAAGTCTTCTGTGATGTTGTAAGTCAATTGTCCGAATAATGACCAGGCAAAGGCTTCCTGTTCAATAAACATGGCGTCACCAAGGAAAGGAGCTGCTGGCGGCACACCCAGTAAGCCTGTCAAGGCCGCAGGAACACCTTGGGATACGTTGTTATCGTTTTTATGATCCTGATGCATCACAAAGGCACCAAAGACATATTCCAACGTCTGGTCCGTAGGCGACAACAGGCGAATTTCCTGTGTCCATTGGTTAAAGTCTTCGGCATTTTGCGAAGTCGTTACCGGTAATCCGCTGAAGTCCGCACTCACCTTATCTTCCGTATCATAGCCAGAATAGGTCGTGGTGAATTCCAGAATATGACCATTATCCAGGCTCCATTCCGCTTTCAGAACGGCATTCAGGTTTTCATTATCCTGCTTGTCTGTACCGGGGGCATCGGTAATGGCAAAAGGCCCCGCAAACGGCCCAATAGACCCACTTGTCAGATTTGTATCTTCTACACATTCAACCACCGTCCCTGACCCGGGGGGGAATTCCAACATCGTAAAGGCAGGGTTGCCGCAGATGAGCTGCTCTTTACGACCATCCATATCACGTTCGGAATATTCAAGCTTCAGATATACCTCCAGGCTATCAGTTGCATCCCATTCCAGACTACCGCGGACAGCATAATCTTTGATATCAGGCACTTTATTGCCTGCGGTCAAATCATTCAAATATGGCCCCTGCCGTGACGTACGCGCGGCCAGACGCCCACGCAATGTGTTACTCAAGGCACCGGAAATCATACCTTCGGCAACATAGCCATCATTCTCAATTTCATATGCAGCATGCGCCAACCCCTCCAGCTCTTCTGTTGGGCGCGCCGCATGCATACTCACTGCCCCTGCAGTAGCATTTTTTCCGAAGAAAACAGCCTGCGGACCTTTAATGACCTCAACACGGGACAAATCAAAGAAGGGGGTTAAGAATTGTTGGGCACGACCGGCAAATAATCCATCAACAAAGAAAGGGGCAGACTGTTCGTATAAACGATTGCCACCACCAGACCCCAACCCGCGGATATTGACAATAGGCTGGAACGGGGATTCAGATACCACCATTGACGGCGTGCGATCACCGAACGCTTTTACATCGATAATGTTCTGCTCCATCAACACCTCACCCGGTGTCACATCAATAGCGATAGAGACATCCTGCACCGTTTCTTCACGGGCGCGGGATGTCACAACAATTTCATCAATTGTAAACGCGTGCACCGCTGTAGAGACATCGGCAAATGCCATTGCACCGACACTTGCGAGAAGTACCAGTTTCATCTTGCTTCGAGCCATTAAAACCTCCCAGTTATTTTGCTCACTACATATTCTGTTATTCAACATATTTATTGTTGTACGAAAAACAGACTTTTGTTTTTAGTGCGAACATTGTACGCGCCTCTATCCGCCTGTCAATAGTGAATAGACCGGTACACATTTGCACATAAACAAACCGCTCAATAAACTGATGAAAAAGCACCGACTCTGAAGAACAAAAGCCATAAGAATAGCTTGATATTATTTATACTTACGTATAATAATAGAATTTAGGGAAGCCTATATATGCCTTAGTAAAAACGTGAGACAATAACACGACGGCAAAATCAAATAACAAAGGGGGTACAAAGATCTTTTGTCTGCCCTCATAACAAACTGCCATCATAAAACCTAAAGCCCAGAGGAAATCAGCCTCTTATGAATGATATCGAAGTCACAGGCCATAGATTGGATTATGAAACGGCTGACACCGTGATGGCGCATTTCAATATCAACAACCTTACCCTTGATACAATTACCTTACAGCCTAACAGCACATACAAAATTGACAGAAGCGGTTGGTCCACAGTTTACATTCCGCAAAATGGCAGCATCAAAGTCTCGGTAGAAACAGGAAAGGTTGACACCATTAACCAAGGCGGCTTCCTGGCAATCCCCAGTGGGCGACGACATCTGCTCTCTTCTACGGACATAAAAACACCTTATCTCGAACAAAGTGAATTGCGCATCAATCTTCATAACGACCCTGAAGAACTTTATGGCGCACGCCCCACTCTTTTTAAAAACAAGCCCATCACGGTCGTACGGATACGCGCATCGAACAGAGTACAGCCGTTGATCGAAGCCTTCCCTATCGCCATTACATTGACCGAGGCCCAGCTCTACCATTCCAAAACATTACGCTCCGCCCTGCGCATGTTGCAGGAATACGATGATTTTAACGATCCCATCGGCAATTTGATCGCTAGCCGCCTGGGCGAGGTTATGGCCCTCAGCCTCTTCTCACTCATTTCAAAACAGAGCCCGGCCCCTGCCAATGAACTACTGCGCAGCAAAAACGATCCTCTGATCCGCCAAGCCATCGCCTCCATCCATGAACAACCCGCCCATGGCTGGAGCGTTGAAGAGCTTGCAAAGACCATTGGCCTTAGCCGTTCCAGCTTCGCACAACGTTTTAAATTAGCCGTTGGCCAGTCACCTATGGACTACCTCGGCTCTATGCGGATGAATCTGGCCAAAGGTTATCTGCTCTCGCTGGACTGGTCGGTATCAGAAATCGCCTTTGAAGTCGGCTATAATTCCGAAGCTGCGTTCATTAATGCCTTCAAACGCGAAGTCGGTGAAAGCCCCGGAAAGTTTCGCAAGACTCTAAGAAAACCAAAGCCTCCCACAGTCTAAAGACCCTCATCTGACTGGTTTTGTACGAAACCGCAATTTATCAAGACGATTGCAAAAGTTTGATGCCATCTCGCAATCTAATATAGATCTTAAGCTATCGCAGTTAATCCCTGCGTCACGCAGATTGTAATTCAGCGTACATTATAAACTTGCATTAAAGGCAAAAATTAAGGTGAGGCTACAGCCATGAATATGCACGAGTCATTTGATACAGAAGAACGTTTTGAGAAAATCGTTCCGACAATCACTTACGGTCAACGCATCCGCACCATCCTGGCGGACGAACTAAAATATAAACTTATGTTTTCATTGGCCCGTATCCCAGGCCTTGGCTTTTTCCATAAAATTGCTAACCAGCCACGTGATCGTGTCTATCATACGGACCCCGTATTCCTGAACCGTTTCTATAACGCAGAATACGGCACCGCCGACAAACCTATGGCTCTGTTAGATATGCCATGGGATTACATCGAAGAGCATCAGGAAGAAATTCCTTTCTTCGGACTTCGTGAATATTGGTATCCAGCATTACAGTCTGGCGAATTACTGCATAACGAGCCTAAGGCTACAGAAATTTGCGGTGATAAAATTGTGTTCTGGCGCGATGCAGAGGGTAACCCTCAGGCGATTGAAAACCGTTGTCCTCACCGTAACCCGCTGATGTCTCTGGGGGCCGTTAATGCCGTTGGTCAAGGTAATATTACATGCCGTTATCATGGTATGACATTTGATGGTAAAGGTAATTTGGTTGCCTATTTGGGCGATGGGCCTAACAGTCAATATTGCGGCAAGATCAAGGCCCGCTCCTATCCTGCTGAAGAACGCGGTGGTATCATTTGGGTGTATGTCGGCTGTAAAGAAGGCGATGAAGTACCACCTCTGGAAAGCTCCATCCCGAACGCCGATGATCTGTTGGACGGTGATGTTTCATACATCTTCAAAACAGAAGTTAACTTCAGCTTCCTGAATATGCTGGATAATGCCGCAGATATGTCACACGTGGGTTGTCTGCACCGGACATGTACACCTTTCGGCGACCAAAAAGTTGGTGGCGATGTTGGCGTTGAAGACTTGGAAGACGGTTCTATCCATGCCTTTATTAAGGATATGTCCGGCCATGCTGGCCCTAATCATATTAACGAAATCCGCTGGTACGCGCCAAATATCGTCTATCACGGCCCAGAACTGTTCGAAGGCGGTGTTAATGGTGCTTGCTTCTGGTTCGTGCCGATTGACGCAGGTCGCTTCAATGCATGGCAGATCGGTAACTTTAATGCGAAGAAAATGGGCTGGTTAAAAGCACGCATCTTCCGTGCCGTCTTTAAAATTGCCTTTAAGTGGGCCCATTATCTGCCACAACCCGCCTGTTATGATGGTGGTGACGGTCCTATCCAGATGGCTCAGGGTAAAGTTGCCAACTGGGATCAGGAAATGTTGACAGGTCTAGACCGTGGGGTTGTCGCAACACGCGAACGCATGAAGAAATTACATAGAGAAGAAGTCGCAATGCGTAAGGAACGGGGTCTGCCGCCACTAGAACATCCTGTGGGCAAGTCAGGTGAATTAACACCTAAGAAAAAATATCGCTAAGGCCCTCGCTAAAATATGACGTCAACCGGCGGGATAAGCCGGATTAACACTCTTAAGGCCTTGATGCTACATATCTGCTTGCCCTCCCATGTCCGTAAGCAAATTGTTCGCATCAAGGCCTTAATTTTCTTTTATTTCCCTTCCTGATTATTTCTTCGCATTCCTTAATCTGCGCTGTCTTGCCCGACATCCTGACCTGTTCATAGCTCACGGTCCGCTGGCTGGTCTTTAGATAAACCGAAATGCCGTATTGCACATTTCAACACCGCAAAGACTGTATTAGACTATTCAACATAAAAAAGAGAATATTCAGGGAATACAACAAACATGAGCATAAAAAAAATCATCATTGCCCTCGTCATCATATTTGCTGCGGGGTACTTTAGCATTGACCCAATTGTTAAGCATACAGACCTCCCCGACCGCCTTATTACCGCGGCCGGCTCCAGCATGCTGACACCGCGTCACCCCGAACTTTTCGAAACAGATGCTTTGCGCGTTTTTGTCTGCGGATCTTCCGCACCACAGGCGCGCCCCGACCGGGCCAAAGCCTGTATCGGTATTATTGCCGAAGGGGATATCTACCTGTTTGACGTTGGTCCCGGATCATGGAAAAATATTGAATCCTGGCAAATGCAAACAGGCAGGCTGGCCGGTATCTTTATTACCCATTTTCATTCCGATCATATCGGTGATATGGGCGAAGCTAATGTGCAATCATGGATTATGGGACGCAAAACCCCGTTGCAGGTTTTTGGCCCCCAGGGTATCGAAAAAGTTGTTAATCACTTTAATCTCGCCTACGAACAAGATTACCATTATCGCATGATTACCGCCTCTCCGAGCATCTTATCTCATGATGCACCAGTGATGCAGCCACGCCCCTTCACCGCAGACGGGCCTGAAAAAAAAGTTGTTTATGAAAAAAATGGCCTTGTGATTTCCGCCTTTCCCGTAAATCACCAACCCGTTGACCCTGCGGTTGGCTATCATGTCAGTTATAAAGGACGCAGCGTCGTGATTAGCGGCGATACGGTGAAGACCGACACCTTAACAACAGCGGCCACCAATGCAGACATGTTGTTCCATGAAGCCATGAGCACACGGATAATCCGCGCGATTGAAAAGTCAGCCAAGAAAGCAGGTGACAAGCGCATGGAAGAATTACTGTCTAAAACAGATATTTACCATACATCGCCTGCGGCGGCGTCTGAAATTGCACAGACAGCAAACGTTGATACGCTGGTGCTGTATCATTTGGCACCACCGCCTGACAATTTCCTGGTCCGTAAGATGTTTTTGGCAGAAGTGGCCGATAACACAATTCTTGCCGAAGATGGCCAGCTCTATACCCTGCCGGCCAACAGTACAGATATCAAAAAAGGTAAAATCGAATAGACCTGTCCTCCGTAACACAGGTTTGTTGGGTGGAAGGAAGGGCAGTTATACACTGCCTTTCTTTTTGCTTGTTTTCACGGTATTTTCAACCAGCAGAACAACCTTTCTTACACTCCCTTTAATACAATCTCTCTGGCCAACGCCGCAGCTCTGCCGTATAAGGCGTTCATGAACAAAACAATCCCTAAAGTGGGTCTGGTCAGCCTTGGCTGCCCAAAGGCCCTTGTTGATTCTGAACGTATCCTCACCCGGCTACGCTCCGAAGGTTACGCGCTCTCTACCGACTATGAACAGGCTGATGTAGTTCTGGTGAATACCTGCGGTTTTCTCGATAGTGCCAAACAGGAATCATTGGAAGCCATAGGCGACGCCATCGAACATAATGGTAGTGTCATTGTAACCGGTTGCATGGGGGCGGATGAACAAGCCATCCGTGATGTCCATCCCAAGGTTCTTTCTGTGTCCGGCCCCCACCAGTATGAAACCGTCATGGAAGCCGTACATAATGCCGCGCCCCCTGCGCATGACCCATATGTGGACCTCGTACCGCCGGAAGGCATCAAACTTACGCCACGTCATTATGCATATCTGAAAATATCCGAAGGCTGCAACCAATCATGCAGCTTCTGTATTATCCCCTCCTTGCGCGGAAAACTCGTAAGTCGCCCTGTTAATGCCGTGTTAAAGGAGGCAGAACGCCTTGTTGATGCCGGCGTGCAGGAAATACTTGTCATTTCGCAAGATACCGCTGCATATGGTAGCGATTTACGCTATGCCACATCCCCATGGCATGACCGCGAAGTTGCCGCACGCCTTTATGATATGTGCGATGCCCTGGGAGATCTGGAAGCATGGATCCGTCTGCATTATGTCTACCCCTACCCTCATGTAGACGATATTATCCCGCTGATGAATGATGGAAAGATACTGCCCTATCTGGATATTCCGTTTCAGCATGCCAGCCCGGCCGTGCTGAAAAATATGCGCCGCCCCGGAGATCAGGCAAAAACACTGGACCGCATCCACAAATGGCGCAAGGACTGCCCGGACATCACCATCCGCTCGACCTTTATTGTCGGTTTTCCCGGTGAAACTGACGATGATTTCCAATTCTTGCTTGACTGGATGAAAGACGCGCAACTTGATCGCGTTGGCTGCTTTAAATATGAAGCCGTTGATGGTGCCCCGGCCAATAGCCTTCCGGGCGCTGTGCCCGAAGAACTAAAACAGGAACGTTGGGACGCCTTCATGCAAACACAACGGGACATTAGCGCAAAAAAGTTACAACAGAAAATTGGTCAGACCATTGCGGTTATTATCGATGAAGTGGACGCGGAAGGCGCAATTGGCAGGTCCTCTGCCGATGCGCCAGAAATTGACGGCAATGTTTATCTGCAAGGTCACACAGATCTTAGTCCCGGCGATGTTCTTGCGGTAGAGGTCGACAACGCTGATGAATATGACCTTTGGGGACATGCGGTTAATCTGGAAGACGGCCCAGCCTGAGAGGTTGATTGATACAGCTTTCGTTCCCACTATACTGTTATAAGAAACATTTATTCTGCCCATACATAAAGAGACACAAGATGCCACATTTTATAATTGAATATTCCGCAAATCTGGACGACAAGATAGACATGGATGCCTTAATGCTGGCACTGCGTGACGCCATTATGGCCGCAGAAGTATTCCCTCTTTCCGGCACAAAAATCCGCACGCAACGACACGATACTTATCTTGTTGCTGATGGTCACCCAGATAACGCCTTCCTGCATGTTCAGGGACGTATTCTGCCCGGCCGCACTATGGAAGCAAAGGAAAACGCCAGCAATCTCATTTTCAAGGCGATGACAGATATTCTGGACCCTTTATTTGACCAGCTCCCCTTCGGTCTGTCGTTGGATATTCAGGAAATGAGCGAAGAGCTCAACCGTAAGAAGAAAAATATTCCCGAACCGCCACGGGATTAAGCGGCCTGACTACCGCAGATGTTTGATAACTTTGACAAAAATCTTGAAAAGGCTGCGATTGCCCTGCGCCGATATCAGGGCAATCCCCTTCCCCATTTTATTAATGGGGCAATGACCTGTGGTCTCAAGGGCGACAGCTTTGACAATCTTAATCCCGTTGACAATACTGTATTGACCACTGTTGCCCGCGGTGGGGCGCCGGAGATAGACGCAGCCTGCACAGCCGCCACGCAAGCCTTTATGGACTGGCAACATACCAGCGGCGAAGAGCGTGGCGATATTATGCGGCGTCTGGCAGGCCTCATAGAAAAGAATGCCGAAGATATTATCCTCCTTGAATGCGCCGATACTGGCCAACCGTTACGTTACATGCAAAACACCGCTAAACGTGCGGCGGCTAATTTCCGCTATTTTGCGGAAAAAGCCCGCGATATCAGTGCGGGACTTTCGCTACCCACCGCCACGCATGATAACATTACAACACGCCAACCCATCGGCCCCGTAGCCGTCATTACCCCATGGAATACCCCCTTTATGCTGGCCGCCTGGAAAATTGCTCCCGCTCTGGCAGCCGGATGCAGCATCGTTCATAAGCCGGCTGAATTCAGCCCCGTCACGGCCCTGCTACTCGCAGAGTTGGCCCAGGAAGCGGGTGTGCCGAAAGGTGTATGGAATGTAGTACATGGCTTTGGGGAAGAGGCCGGTAAGGCACTGACGGTCCACCCCGCCATTCGCGCCATCACCTTCGTTGGTGAATCAGCCACAGGCAAAGATATCATGGCGCAAGCCGCCACCGGGTTAAAACGGGTTCATTTTGAATTAGGTGGTAAAAACCCGGTCATGGTTTTTGATGACGCCGACCTTGAACGGGCATTAGATGCCGTCTTGCTTTTGATTTTCAGCCTGAATGGCCAACGTTGCACATCCTCTTCCCGACTTTTAATTCAACAAACAATTGCTGATAAATTTCAGGATGCTCTCATCCAGCGCATTAAAAATATCAAGGTCGGCCACCCGCTCGATCCCCAAACAGAGTTAGGACCGCTTATACACCGAACTCACCTTGATAAAGTCCTTCACTACATAGAACAAGGCAGGCACGCTGGGGCGATGTTGCGCACAGGTGGACACCGTGTCGCAGAACACGCCGAAGGCAACTTTGTGGCCCCCACATTGTTTACTGAAGCACAAAGTCATATGTCGGTCGCACAGGAAGAAATATTTGGCCCTGTACTGACGGCTATCTCTTTCACTGATGACGAAGAGGCCCTGCAAATCGCTAATGATACCAAATATGGCCTCGCCAGTTATATCTGGACCGCCGACCAGGATCGGGCGGCCTATCTCGCCCGTAGACTGGAATCCGGTATGGTATGGGTTAATTCTGATAATATTCGTACACTGGATTCTCCTTTTGGTGGCATGAAAGAAAGCGGCATGGGCCGATATGGCGGTGATTACAGTTTTGATGTTTACATGGAAACAAAACATATCAGCATCGCGCGCGGAGACTATGATATACCGCGCATTGGTCTTTGATCCGCTAATGGAGACTTCAAATGTTTCTCAATAAAACCTTGTTACGGGAACAAGCTTACATAGACGGCCAATGGGTTGACGCAGATAATAAGGCCACGATTACCGTCACAAACCCGGCCACAGGCGAAACGATAGGTACTGTTCCTGATATGGGTGACCATGAAACGCGTCGGGCCATCACCGCAGCCGCCCGCGCCCAAAAAAAATGGCAGGCCACAACAGCCAAGGAACGATCAGCCATTCTGCGAAAATGGTATAATTTGATTTTGGATAATCAACAAGACCTTGGCATGCTCATGACCGTGGAACAGGGAAAGCCATTGGCTGAGGCATGTGGCGAAGTCGCCTATGGTGCCTCCTTTATTGAATGGTATGCGGAAGAAGCCAAAAGACTTTATGGCCAAACTATCCCCGCCCCCCAATCGGACCAACAAATTATTGTTCTTAAACAACCTGTTGGTGTTGTTGGGGCGATTACGCCCTGGAATTTCCCCATTGCCATGATTGCCCGCAAAGCGGCCCCAGCCTTAGCTGCAGGGTGTAGTGTCGTCCTCAAACCATCAGAGATTACCCCCTATAGTGCCCTGGCTCTGGCGGCTTTGGCTGAAGAATCCGGGCTACCCGCTGGTCTTTTTAATGTTGTCACTGGCGATGCCCAAACCATAGGCATGGAACTTACCACCAATGCTTTAGTGCGGAAAATAACCTTTACGGGTTCCACGGCAGTAGGCCGCATACTCATGCGGCAGTCTGCGGATAATATCAAAAAACTATCGCTGGAACTGGGCGGTAATGCCCCGTTCATTGTCTTTGACGATGCCGATATCGACGCCGCAGTAGACGGTGCCATGTTGTCGAAATACCGAAATGCCGGACAAACCTGCGTCTGTGCCAACCGTTTCTATATTCAGGATGGGATTTATGACGACTTTGCCCAACGCCTAGCCGCCAAAGTCGCAGACTTAAAATGCGGAAACGGGCTTGCAGATGGCACGACGCAAGGCCCGCTAATCGACCATAAGGCGATAGAAAAAGTAGGCACTTTGGTGCAGGACGCACTCAATAAAGGCGCAGAAGCCATCATCGGCGGTAAGGGCGACGATCATGGACCTCTCTTTTACCAACCCACCGTATTGACAAACGTGACTGCGGATATGTCGCTCGCTAAAGAAGAAATCTTTGGCCCCGTTGCACCCTTGTTCCGTTTTAAGGAGGACAGTGACGTCATCGCACTTGCCAATGATACAGAATATGGTCTGGCCTCATATTTTTACGCCCGGGATTTGGGGCGGGTCTGGCAGATCGCCACGGCATTGGAAAGTGGCATTGTCGGGATTAATACCGGCATCATCTCTACGGAAGTCGCCCCCTTTGGTGGCATCAAACAGTCCGGCCTTGGCCGCGAAGGTGGCCCACAGGGCATAGAAGAATTTTTGGAATATAAATATCTTAATGTGAATTATTAAAAAAAGACCATGGGCCTGCCTTCAGCCCGCGATCATAAAGATCGCCGCACGTCAGATTGCGTGAGAAAGGTATAATATAAAAGGCAATGGGTCGCCACGGCCCCCAATACATGCCATAAAAAATGCGTTCCCATCGGCAGCCATCCTTCCATATCGACACTACGAAAAAAAACAGCGGGAAGGAAAAAGCCAATCGCGCCCAATACCCATCGACCATGACAAAAGGCCGTTTTCTTTAAATACAACAATAACGGGGTTGCAATATAAAGCCCGGCGATGACATAGCCCAAACTGATGGAACGACGCGGTAGCCCTAACCATTCATGAATGCCGGCAAATCCCCCAAAAAATACCACATAAGAAATGAGAGAAAGTAACAAGGCCCACCCCCAATGACCGATCAGCCGACCTGTAAACCAAAATGCGACACTGATGGTTAATATGACAATGGGGAACCAGTCCATAAACAGATAAATCACATCACTGCGAAAACTGTGATACAGAAACCCGCCCAAACCACCGATGCATAACACCACCAGCGCATAGCCCATGAAACGGAAATGACGAAACTGCCCCCAAAGCTTAATGACCCAATACCCGACAATCACAATAAACAACAAAGAGGATAAAGTATTCCACGGCTCAACAGGCCAGCCCGTCGCACCACTTTGATGATAGTGTACTGTTTCCAGGTAGATGGGGCCCTTGTCCGGCATTTTCGGCAGCGTAGTTTGAAGCGACATAACACCATTTTACGACAAAAAAGTGAAACGGGGAATATCGCCTTACCATAACGTCACACCATGATTGTTTCATGACACCTCACAGCCGCGTCATACCCGGAGACATCACCTCACCATAGGGGCCAGCCCTTCTCACCCTCCCTTTTATGTCCGCACCCCGTATTCATGACAAAAAAAAGCGACCATGCCCACAGACATGACCGCTTTTCTCGGAGAGATAATCCCTAATCTTTATAAAGCTAAGATTTAGAACTTAGCCCCCAATGTCAGCCAAACTTTATCGGTATCAGTGGCAAAACCATCAGCATCATAGTGAGCCCCCTTCAAGGAAACCATGTAGTTTTTGCCGAACTTCTTCGCAATCAACCAATCGATCTCTGAACCATAGTCAGCACCACCTGCATCTGCAGAGAAGTCATGATACCAAACTTTAATCAACAGGCCTGACAAAACGCCACTATCCTTAGCCACCTTATACGCAGCCACGGCATAGATATCCTGCAGGCCAGCTGCCGGCGTTCCTAAGAACTTGTCCGCGAAACCATTGAATTTATGCAATGTCGCTAATGGCGTTTTAAAACTGATACCATTATCCGACCCCAATAACTCATATCCCGCACCAAGAATGAAACCTGCCATATGGCCTTTGGCCGCCACATGTACGTATGATGCAGAATAATCACCAGGATTGGATTTATAATCTGCTTGATTAGCATATTCGGCTTCATAGGAAATTTTTACGCCATCCGCGACTTTTGCCTTTCCGGCAAAACGCGCACCGATTGTGCGACTGGATAGGCCAAAAACCGGGGCATCATCCATATCCAGGAAATAACCATAAGCCGTAAGTTTACCAAAATCCAAACCGCTATAGCTCACATTAAAAATGTGGCTGTTCGTATCCAGATTACCTAGCGGATGGTCATCGCTAAAAATACGGTTCACGTTCCAAACATACACATAAGTCGCGGTCAGTTCTTTATCCAGACTATAACTGAAAGAGGCCGCATCATATGTTTGGTCATTCTGGCGCCAACCAACGGTCCCAATAAACCGCTGGTTATCCAGGTTAATACCCATCCGGCCGCCTTTTACGGTGAACCCGCTGCGGCTATACTTCAGATATGCCTGATTAAGCTCTGTGCTTTCCGGGTCAGCAATCACTGGACGCGTCACTTTACCGTTGATGGTATTATTATATGTTTCTTTGCCGATAGATTTGCTGACTTCAAATTCCCCAAAGGCAGAAAAACCTTCATATGTCGCTGTCTTGTACCATAATTTTGTCCGTAACGTTGATGCCGTTGCTTCTTGAGGCAGGCCAGCCTGATCGACATTTTCAAGACGGTAACGGAAATCTAATCCGAAATCCCCTTTCTTAAAAAATTCAGCGACACTGCTTGCGTCGGCGGCCATAGCCGGCATAGACAATGCACTAACAACGAAAGCGGAGAGCAAAGGTGTAGAATATTTTGTCATTAATAAGCTCCTTGGAGGGTAAAGGACCAGTACACAAATGATCTTTCCGTATTACGGGCATAAACCGCCCCCTCACTTCATGTGCTGGGGACACCATCAATGGGTGTGAAATATTCGGAAAAAGGCGCGTTCTTCGCAAAAACCCGACAAAAAAATACCGGGTATCCCGCTGCCTTAGCGAGGAAAGATCATTCTTTGATCGATAGTACCAAAGTCACAAAAGTGTTTGCGCTTCAGCACATCTGCTGCAATGCAACATTAATGCCAAAAAATCTTAATATCAGTTATTTTCTTATTTTATATAAGCTTAGGGTATTTTCCACAGCATAAAGAACGCTTACATCCCCAAAACAATCTGCATAAGATATAAGCATTTTTTTATTATGCTTAAACTTTAATCTTTTTTCGTCTTATGCTTCACGGGAAAAACACGTTTTATACTCTTCCCTTAAAATATTCTTTTGGACCTTCCCCATCGTATTACGGGGTAATGCCTCCACACAGAAAATCTTTTTCGGCTGCTTAAACCGGGCCAGCTTATCATTCAACACTTTCATGACCTCTTCCGTCATAGCAAGAGGGTCGCGGTTTTCTTTGCACACAACCATCGCGATAACCGCTTCACCAAAGTCCGCATGAGGCACACCAACAACTGCTGATTCAATGACACCTGGCACATCATCGATCAGACTTTCCACTTCCTTTGGATACACATTAAAGCCCCCTGAAATAACCAGGTCCTTGCTGCGTCCGACGATGGTGACCCGGCCATCTTCTGCCATTGTTGCCAGATCCCCTGTCTTAAAATAAGCATCTTGCGTAAACTCTTCCTGTGTTTTTTCAGGCATCTGCCAATAACCCTTAAAAACATTTGGGCCGCGTATTTCCAGTGCTCCGACCTTATCTGACGCTATAATCTGCCCTTCCTGATCCACAACGCGGGCCTCCACACCCGGCAAGGCTGGCCCTACCGTTCCTGCAATACGCTGCTCTGCTTCATATCCATTGGAAGTAATCATCACTGCTTCAGTCATACCGTAGCGCTCCAAAATACGTTGACCTGTCCGCTGTTCAAAATCGCGGAAAGTGTCACGGTGCAAGGGGGCGGAACCGGAAATAAACAGACGCATATGCTGTACTAATTCCCGCGTGAAATCAGAGGTTGATAATAACCTCGTATAATATGTAGGAACCCCCATTAACACTGTTGCCCGTGGCAAATGGGCTAACAGCATATCAATGTCTAGTTTAGGCAGAAAAATCATGGGAGAAGCATTAAATAACGACAAATGACATCCCACAAATAATCCATGGGCATGATATATCGGCAACGCATGTAACAGAACATCATCGTCCTGCCACCGCCAGACCCTATGCAATACCGCAACATTTGACGACAAATTGCGTTGTGTCAGCATTGCCCCTTTTGAACGGCCTGTAGTCCCGGACGTATAAAGAATAGCGGCAACCTCATCATCCCCCAAAACTTCGACATGCGGTTCTGGCGCACATCCCGTTGCCGCGTCGGCAAAACTCCCATGCCCATTTGCATCCATTGTTAGGGTATGGCGCACAGCATGCCTTTGGGCACAAGGTAATAAATCCCTGCTATCCTCTGGCCGACACACCAGTAATGTCGGCGCGGCATTTTCCAGAAAATAATCGACCTCAGATGCAGTATAGGCCGTATTCAACGGCACGAATATCACCCCCCGCCGCAGGCAGGCAAGGTATAGCAAAAGGGCCCGGGCTGACTTCTCAACCTGCACAACAACCCTGTCTCCCTTTTGCACCCCATACTTTGCCAACACGCCAGCATAGAGGGCAGATCCCTCTTCCAGATCCGCAAATGTTATGTCAACTGTGCCTTCAGGACCGATCACAGCAGGCCGTGACAGATGACGGCTGAAACGTTGCTGAAACAGGTAAAAAAGGCTTGCATTTTCAGTCGCAGAAGGGCGGTCTTTATCCATGCGGTTTTCTCAACAGGGTTACATCACGTTACGGTTTGTCAGCGACAATCATTGCCAACCACACCGCCACTTATAACAGTCCATCTGCTTTAATATGTAACCCGTGTCAATCCCACCCCCAAACAAAAAATCAGAAGAAAAAGCCGATCCCCCCCCCAAAAATCACTGTCTGGTCCAGAACGATATTACGATGCACATCAGAAGCACCACTCCGTTATCTGACATGCCTACGCATGAATAAGGCACTCGAAGCCTTAAAAAGTACATCGCTCTCATTAGCGCAAATTGCCAATAGCGTTGGCTACCAAAACGAAAGCACTTTCTCCAAAGCATTTCGCCGCGAATATGGCGTCACACCGGGACTTTATCGAAAATCCGCACGGTCCGGCAGACTTGAAGAGCTAAATATACCTTCCTCCGCCAATCCTACCGACCAATATGCCCCTTTTTCTAAAAAGGAATAACGCAAAATAAAACCACAGGAATTCTCACAAACATTCCTGAAAAAAGGACCGTACCAGCGTTTGAAACCGGGCTGCTTTTTCTATCTGTGTCCAGTGGCCGCATTTGCCGAAAATATGTAATTGTGAATTTGCAATCGATTGATGAAGTTGATGTGAAATCTGTGGTGGTACGACGACATCGTCACGACCGTGGATTATAAGTGTTTCATGGGGGATTTGCTGTAACGCTGCGATGGGGAGAGCAAGAGCGTCTAGCCACCTTTGTCGTGGAGCCGGGAAAATCTTGGCAAATGTTTCCTGCGCGCCAGGACGGATACTGGCTTTATATCGTAAGGTGGCCAATTCATCTGTAACCAGCGACCGGTCATACGCCATTACCGTCATAATATCCTTCATGTTGTCAATCGACGGAGTATAACCCCATACTTTATCTAGTCCTGCTGTGATCGGCACCGCAGCACCCGCAGATCCCATTAAAACAAGCCTTTCGAATTTTTCAGGCCATTGGCTTGCCAGCCATAAGGTCAAGGCACCCCCAAAAGAATTACCGACAAGATGCACCTTACCCAGCGATAATTCCTCCATGATCGCCAGAATCTGATGAGTCCAGCTTCCCATAAAATCAAATTCAAAATCTGGCGGGGTTTCCGTATACCCAAACCCCACAAGGTCAGGAACAATAACCCTAAAATCTTCGGAAAGTGCGGGCATAATCCCACGCCAATTTGCCCAACCGGACACCCCCGCACCCGATCCATGCAACATCATAATGACAGGCCCCTGACCGATATCATGATAATTGGTCCGATAACCGCAGGTTTCTATAAACTGTCCTATTTCTGGATTGTCGCCCATAATCGCCTCTCTGTTTTACCCCTAAAACTATCATTAATCTTCGGCAACACAAACCTCCCACATGATCCACGCATGTAAAACCGCCCTCAAACTTATCATTAAAGATATTGTTTTCTAGACGATTGATTAATAATTATCGGCCAGTGCATATCGTAGTTGCTATAGCATCCTGCTACACTGCGCCGCTTACAAATTGCCCATCTGGAGAAAGCATATGTGCCACAGAGATAGACTTTCATCGCTACCTGAACCCGCCAGCTATACGGAAATTAACGGAGACATCGACGCTCTGGTTTTCGGTGGCACAGACAACCAACGCCGTATTGCAATTTTGCCTGATATTTATGGTGCCAATCCATTTTATCAAAGCTTCTCAACATATCTTGCAGACAAAGGCAGTCAGGTTTTTCTCGTCAATCCCTTCTCAAAGTTGGAAGAATTACCTGAAGTCACCCGTGAGGCAGCCTTTGAACGCCGCCATAAGGTAATGGACAAAACTTATCTTGATCAGTTGGAGGTTTTCCTGAAGGAACAGGACATCAATGCCGTTGTCGGTTTCTGCCTGGGAGGCACATGGGTTCTTGAACTGGCGCGCCGCGGTTACACAGATGAACTGGTCGCCTACTACCCGTTCCCACAGGGACTTCCCAATGCGGATGCTATTCCTACACCCCTGGACTACATGGCAGACATTAACACGCCTGTTACCGTATTGATGGGCTGGGAAGATGATCGTGTCGGGACAGAGGTCACAGAACAAACCGTTGCTATCGCTGCACAAAACTCTAACCTGAAGCTGAAAGTCTACGATGGTTCCGCACACGGCTTTCTTACAGATCTGGAAAGTGACAATGAACTTTTGGCAGCGAATGCGCAAGATTCGCTGGATATCTGTACAGCACAACTTTTCACATAGATAGAAACTGACGTTTCAACGAAAATCTGCTGCCTTTAATCTATGGCCTGTGCGACCAGCCGCGCAGGCCATAACTGTTTTATGCCCTAAACACAAAACATAAAAAGATAATAGCGACATACCATGAATAAATATTGCCAGTTTTCGCGATGACCTGTATAAGCAATGGTAAGAGTTGTATGCTCCTTTGTGGTAAGGTCACGATTTACGCTTTAAGCAATACCCTTTTTATAGGTCAAGATACGTTGTCTGACGTCTCCTGTATTTTAGAGTGATAATACCCATACCATAGTGAGAGTGACCAGCTCTGTTCTATTTCAGGTTTTTATGAAATAGAAAATGATTGTCAGAATTCAGGAGATTACAAAATGGCAACCGGTACTGTAAAATGGTATAACCCAGACAAGCGTTTCGGCTTCATCAGCCCGGACGAAGGCGCAAAAGACGTATTCGTTCATATTTCAGCAATTGAAGAAGCTGGCTTGACTACACTTCTTGAAGGTCAAAAAGTCAGCTACGAAATCGTGGTTAATCGCGGTAAAGAAGCTGCAGCTGATCTTAAAGTCATCGACTAAATGAATTGATACTGACGGCAGTTTATTCATATTGCCCTCAGCACCGAATTTCGAAAGGCCCCTGTTCATCAGGGGCCTTTTTTATGGAAACCAGTCCACGCACCACATAAAAAACGCCGCACAACTTAATGCGCGGCGTTTTCCTTTATTATATTGTCCGGCTTAGTACTCTACAACGCTTCTGATACTTTCCCCCTCATGCATCAGGTCAAACGCTTTATTGATATCTTCCAGCGGCATTTTATGCGTAATCAGATCGTCAATATTGATTTTTCCTTCCATGTACCAGTCTACAATCTTTGGTACATCGGTGCGCCCACGGGCCCCGCCAAACGCACTTCCCCGCCACACACGGCCGGTAACCAGCTGGAATGGACGTGTAGAGATTTCCTGACCTGCACCGGCCACCCCGATAATGTAGCTTTCGCCCCACCCTTTATGGCAGCATTCCAATGCCTGACGCATTGTATTAACGTTGCCGATGCATTCAAAGCTATAGTCCGCACCGCCATTTGTCAGGTCGGCAATCGCCTCTACCAGATTGTCAGTTTTTTTCGGATTGATAAAGTGGGTCATGCCAAACTGCTTGGCAATTTCAACTTTACTTTCATTGATATCAATACCTACGATCCGATCAGCCCCAACCATTTTGGCTCCCTGAATAACATTCAGACCAATGCCACCCAAACCAAAGACAACCACATTAGAACCCGGTTCGACTTTCGCATCAAAAACAACAGCCCCCACACCTGTTGTCACCCCGCAGCCGATATAACATACTTTATCAAACGGGGCATCCTGACGAATTTTTGCCAATGCAATTTCCGGCATAACGGTAAAATTCGAGAATGTCGAACAGCCCATATAGTGGAACATCTGTTTTCCGCCGATGGAAAAACGTGATGTGCCATCGGGCATCAGGCCCTGGCCCTGTGTAGAACGGATAGACTGGCACAGGTTAGTTTTTGGGTGCAGGCAGTAATCACATTCACGACATTCGGGGGTATAAAGCGGAATGACATGATCGCCCGGTTTCACCGATGTCACACCGGCGCCCACTTCGCGAACGATCCCGGCCCCTTCGTGACCTAAAATCGCAGGAAAAATGCCTTCCGGGTCATCTCCCGACAGTGTAAAGGCATCCGTATGACAAACGCCCGTTGCCATAATTTCCACCAATACTTCGCCCGCACGGGGGCCGTCCAGTTGGACCGTCTCAATTTCTAATGGTTTGCCAGCCTCATAGGCCACAGCAGCACGGGTTTCCATGATACGCGTAATCCTTATAACTTTAATGTCATGACATAATGTTAGGCAAAGGTAGTTGATTCCCGTTTTGATTACAATATACTCGTAAATAACATTATTGTTTCTAAAAGGGAAACTATGAGAGACTGGACAGGCATAGAAGAATTTGTCGAAGTCGCCGAGGCGGAATCTTTCTCCCGTGGCGCGGCGCAGCTTGGGGTATCAAAATCCCAGGTTTCCAAACGCATCCGTCATCTAGAAGACAGATTAGGCGCACGGCTCTTTAACCGCACAACCCGGTCTATCTCTTTGACAGAAATCGGACGTGGTTATCTGGAACATTGCAAAAAGCTTATTGAAAACCTCGAAGATGCAGAATTAGCCCTTAAAAATAAGCAAGAAAATCCTATCGGCTTGGTTCGTATGACAGTCGCAGGGGCCTTCGGTGAAGATTATATCGTCCCCTTGTGTGCAGACTTCATGACCCAATATCCACAGGTCGAAATCGAAATTGATTTTTCCAATCGTGCCGTTGACCTGATTGAAGAGCATTATGATCTGGCGATCCGCACGGGCGCTCTCCCGGATAAAACCAGCCATATTGTTAAAAAACTCACGGCCTTCAGGCTCATCACCTGCGCCTCACCCGGCTATTTGGACAAATTTGGCATTCCGGAAAACCCCAACCAGCTATCCAACCACGCCTGCCTGGTCGGCACCCTGCCTTTCTGGCGTTTTTTGCGAGAGGACCGCAGCGGCTCACTTGAATTACGTGTCACCGGACCGTGGCGGTCCAATAATGGACATGCCCTTGTCAATGCCGCCAAGGCCAATTTAGGGATTACGCAATTACCTGAATTTTACGTACGGCCTGAAATCAAAGCCGGCCGCTTGATCCCTTTTCTGGAAGACTGGACGGTTGATGACATTCCTGTTTGGGCCGTGTACCCCCACCGCCAATACCTTCCGACGAAGGTCCGTTTATTTATTAATTACGTATCACAAAAGCTCCCCGCGAAGCTCTAAGCATGGCGGGCGTCAGGAAACTGTCTTCATCACATAAACACACATACAAAAAAAAACAGGCCAGGCACATTTGAACTGTCCTGACCTGAATATTGTATAAGGCTTCTGAAAAAAGGCGGTAATCACCCCGTTTACATGCCGAAACATATAAACGGAATGATTACGCAAGTTGGCTCAAAGCCCGTTGTAATAGCGTCCTAGAAGAAGAAGCTTGTCGTACCACCGATAAACTGCGTCTGATCCAGCAGTATTTCGCGGTCATAAATTTCCCAGCCATATTCGTTTGAAGCACGGCGCAATTTATCTGTCCGCTGACCAGTATAAAAATCCTGGTAACGGTTATGACGGAAACGCTGAACCATAAAGTAGGAAACCACCTCATATTCATTCCCGTCTTCGCTCACCGTCGCTGTAATGTTGCTGACCATATGGCGCATCAAAGGACGCGGGTTATCGGAAACACCTAACTCTGTTTCAAACTTCTTGAAACGAATTTCCATGCGTTCCTTGTCTTCATCAAAGACATAACCACCATAACCTGCGTTATATCCTTCACGCATTTGGTTATCATAGGTCACAGCCCGCACCGGCTGATAATAATGAATATCGTCAGCCAGCATTTTATTCCATTCAGGATAGTTAAAGCCATCCAACAGACGGGCTTCCATATTATAAAACTGCACCAGCTCATAATAGACATCCGCAGAGACCAGCGTCATATTCGCAGCAGCTTGGGATTTTTGTGTCTGTGTCATTGTGTCTCTCCTACCCCTTAATCATCGCTCATCAGATTGGCCCAACGGCGATAGAAACCGCGCAATGCCAATTCGGAATAAACGAAAGAAATATTCCCGGGCCCTTCAAAGTCACCGATAGCTTCCGCATCCAATGGATCACCCATTTGGATATTCAGCGTATTCTGACCCGCAATATGCCCAGAAACTCCCATTTGCGCCGCAAAGGCATTTTCGGCATCATCCTGCTCCAATGGCCCGGCAGGAGAGAACATACGTGTTGCAGAACGTTCCCACTCTTCTTTGATATGATCCGGCCAATCCTTGTCCACAAAGATGTAACTAATAACTTCCATCTCATTCGGACCGATCGGTTGCCAAAGACGCATATATCCCTGTCCTTTATTAAAGGTCAGGTTAGGGAAAATATTCATGTGGCTCACGGTCATTTCCAATGCCCGTGTTTTACCCAGACGCTCTGTCACTGCCGGGATATGTACATCTTCGAAGAACTTAATGACAGTGTCAGTGTGCGATTTAGCCAATTTCTGGTTTTCAACCTCATTCGGCGATGTAAACCAACCCGTACCATGACCCAATTCAGGCGAAGAATATTGCAATCCAATAACTGGCGCACTGGTAAACTGGTGAATAGTCGCTTCTGGTACAAGGGCTGAAATGTAGGAAATATGCGAAATTGGCGCATGGTAGAAGTCTGTCACATGCTGCTCTGCACCCCATTTCCAGTTACACTTAACACGCCATTTATGGGTGTTCACGATTTCGATACCACCCGGGCTACGGTCCAGTACGCCGTCCATGTACCATGTCGCCTCGCCGAGATAATCCAGCAGCGGCTCCGCATTCTCATCCCATGTGGCAAAGATCAACCCTTTATAGGTGTCAACCTTAGCAACGGTCTTCAGGCCCCATTTGGATTTATCCAGCTGGCCGTTATGAGCATCTTCCTGTGGCATGCCCAAAAGGTCGCCATTACTGCCAAAGCACCAGCCGTGATAGGAACAGGTAAAGGAACGGCTATTACCATAATCGCCGCGGGCAACTTTTACGCCACGGTGACGGCACTGGTTCAGCAGCACATGAACTGAATTATCACGATCACGCGTTACAATAACCGGATCTTCGCCAATTTGTGTCGTGATAAAATCACCAACATTAGGAATCTGGCTTTCGTGGCCGACACAAATCCAGCATTTCGCGAAGATTTGCTCCAATTCCCGCTGATATACACCTTCATCGGCATAACAACGTGTATCCTGAACGCCAGTCTCATGGTTGATAAGCTCTGCAACCCCTTCCTTTGACCAGTCGTTCCACCCCCTCGCCGGGGCAATTTTTCCATTTTGTTGAGACATCTAGGACCTCCTCCGTTTCCCTCATATCCGATTAGATAAGCGCGAACTTGCTCTTATCTATCTCCCTAATGACAGCGCGTCTCATCACATCGCCGCCGTAAACGAATGTCGATATGTGCTTATTGATGTTTCATCTCAGCAAAAATGGCGATACTCCAAGTCCTGAATCGATTGTCCTAAATCATGATTCAGCCCACAGCTCTTTTGCTCACTCCGATCAGAAGTCTTTGGATCTTTATTTAGATGACCAAAATCACCTTAAGGCTATGAATTATATATACTTTCTAAAATAACCCGCAACAGATCATAATCATAATTACTATTATTAAGATGCCAGAGCTATTGTCTCACAAACAATTTACGCCTCACCGTCTCAGGTAAATTGGACATCATATTCCTGCTGCAGGCTATCGCGTCTATTTTATCCCCACCATATACGTTGATGGAACGAAAATAGGGATGTCAAAACACGATAAAAAATGGGACCATAATTCGTATATTTATGTTCGTGCTTTACAAGAGACGATCGCTCTTAAAAATCAGGAACATGTGGCCCCACTTTAATGACGACAAATGAGCAAACATTATGCCCGACAAAAAACAATCTACATTAGTCCATAGCACGGCCTCTACTGTTACGGACAATCCAAAACTGTCACCTGAACGCGACATACCCATGTCAATTAAAGGGGACTTCACAGTCGCGCTTGCAGGCGATGTCGTCATGACCCGCCCGATTTCACAACTAGACGACCCCGCAGTAAAAGAGGCCATCGCCCCCTTCCAACAGGCTGATTTTGCCATCGGCAATCTTGAGCAGGCCATTGCCAACTGGCACGAATTCAAGGGCCATCACTATGGCGTTTTTGCATTCCTCGTCATGGCGGACCCCGTCGTCTCTGACGACCTGGCAAATATTGGTTTTTCCATCATGACACGCGCCAATAACCGTCTGTTTGATTTTGGGCTGGAAGGTAACCGGGAGACGGACGATCATTTGCGGCGCGTTGGCATCAGCCCCGTTGGCTTTGGCGAACACCTGACGGAAGCGCAGGCCCCTGTATACAAAGACCTCCCAAAAGGTCGGGTCGCTGCCATCAGCGTCACCTCAAGCAACAATCACGGGCAGGACGCCATTTTTGCACCCGCCGCAAAAATCGGCAATTCAAATGGCCGGCCAGGTGCCAATACAATACGTGTCTCGCGCACGATCAATCTACCAGAAGACGCTTGGGACAAACTCTATGATTTCGTCACCACCTATGACTATGCCTTCCCCGGGGCCTTTCCTGTACTGCCTACGGTCATGGTGTATGATGACAAAATAAAAATAAATAATCAGTGGTACAAAAAGTCTGATACCCCTGGCTATAGCTATGACATGCATCCGGATGATTTCAACGACATCATTCGTAACACAAAAAATGCCGCAACATTTTCCAATTTCACCGTTGTGAGCATACATTCACACCAATGGTCAATCGACCCGGAAATGCCCCGGGGCGGCATGATGGGCGAAACACCCCAGCCGCCAGACTTTTTGGCGAAACTGGCACATGCCGTCATTGATAACGGGGCAGATATTTTCTGTGTCCATGGCCCCTTTGATTTCCGTGCTATCGAAATTTACAAAGGCAAGCCTATTTTTTATGGGTTGGGTTCATTTGTGCGTCAGGCCTATATGCAGGAAGTCATGCCGTGGGAAACATACCGCCGCTTCGAATTCGGTGACATCAAGGGAGACGCCATTAACCCCTACACGACTGATATAACAGACGCTGAGCTGCTCTTCAGTCGTACAGCGCGCCACCCCGCACACTATTTCGAAGGGGCTGTGGCCCAATGTCATTTCGAAGAGTCTAAACTCACGGGAATATCATTAATGCCTGTAGATTTAGGCTTTGACGGCCCGGTTTCTGATCTGGGCATCCCTAAACGGGCAAATCCCGAACAATCAGAACGCATTTTACAAAAGATTATCAAAAATTCCGCCGCTTTCGGCACAACAATAACAATTAATAATAATACAGGGTACGTAACTGTTAATTCATAATCCGTACACGTCATAGGAGAGAAAGACATGACTAACCGCGTAAAAGCAGCAGAGACAGTGGAAGGCCCCTATTTTGGCGATGGTGGCCCTGAACGGTCCGACATTCGCGAAGGCAAAGAAGGCTCTACTTTCGAACTGGATATCAATCTGCGCGACCTCGCCACGGGCGAAGCTCTATCTGGCTTAAAAGTAGAGCTGTGGCATTGTGACGCACATGGTAACTACAGCGGCTATCCCATGAATCCTGACATTCAGCCCGAAGACGTATCTTTCACAAGGCCTATGAACGATGAAAAATGGCTGCGGGGACATCAGTACTCAGATGATAATGGCACTGTCCATTTCACAACGATTTTCCCCGGCTGGTACGCAACACGTTCAACCCATATTCATTTTAAAGTCTATAACAAAGACGGTGATTGCGTCATCACATCGCAAGTATACTTCCCCGAGCCAGAAACGCAGGAAATTTACGCTGATGCAAAATACAGCCGTCAAGTTCCCCAGGACACACACAACGACCATGATATTGTGATCGCCGTGATGGAAGAAAGTGTCGATGGATTGTGGGCTGACATTAAAAAAGACGGTGATAAATATATCGGCACCAGCACCCTTAATATTGATATGTCGGCCCGTAGTCACCCGCAGGACGTCCCTGAAGGCTGGGTGCCGCCTGTTGGGGGAGTAGAGCACGGGAAGCCTGTGCGTTAAAACACCCACAACACATATTGAATAATGAGAAAGCTGCGGGGAAACCCGCGGCTTTCTTGCATAACTCATGCTGACGAAAAGCTTGTTTTTACTCAATAATTAACAAGCACTTTTATATTGTGCTAATATGGAATGCGTCGCTGAGGATAACGATAGAAAATAGCGTCAACTCTAAGTCACGATACGACAGGGGACTAATATGAATAGTGCATTTGAAAACGAAAATGCCTTTATCCCGGATATCCGTGTTAATTCTGTCAACCACAGCATGCTCAAACTGGAAAAGCCATGGTCTTACTGTGTTGATGTAGACAAGGTTATCTTGTTGTATATCCTTCTGGAAGGGACGGCCTGGCTGCATACGCCAGACAATCCCCCGACAAAAATTTTACCCGGCACAGTTGTCGCCTTCACCCGGCCCCAGGTCCATTATTGGACCACATCATCTGAAGAAGTAAAACAATCTGCTCTAAAAAAACCCACATTCACAGATCAAACGAGTATAGATCTTTTTGACTTTAACAAACTCGGCGATAACGAGGCAGAAAGCCCTTTATTTTATATTGGCATATCTCCTGACACCGTTAACCTTGTCCCCGATATTATTGCCCCCTTGGTGATTATTCCGGTAGAAGAACGCAAAAACATCCCAGGACTGTGGTCACTATTATCTATGTTGTCGCGTCAGGATATTCGGGATATGGATGTGGGCGAAATTATTGGCAAGCGACTGGTCGAAGCTTTAATCGCCTTACTGACCACCTATAGCTTGCGGAAAACGTCCCCGTTTATGGCCCAGCAAGCCGCCTGTAATGACCACCGCATTCGCAGGGTTCTCTCGGCGCTACATGCGGAATTGGATAAAAACTGGTCGCTCGAAGAACTCGCGCAATTAGCAACAATGAGCCGCTCTGGTCTCAGTGATCGTTTTCGCCAACTTGTCGGCGATACGCCAATAAACTATCTTAATAGGCTACGTATGCAGCGCGCCACATCACTTTTACGCAGCAGCACAATGCCCATTAACCAAATCGCCTGGGTTGTTGGGTATCAATCAGGCCCTGCTTTTAATAAGGCCTTTGTAAAAAAAATGGGAATGACCCCTGGCACCTATCGTGAAAAAAGCCGAAGTGGTAACATAGACGTTATTGAAAAAGATAAATAAGCGACTGAAAATATAGAATATGTCTGACACAAATAATAAAACAGAGCAAAGTGGCTCCGGAAACTATTATGTCCCGGATGCCAGGCTGGAATATATTTCCTGTTATTGCCTGCGCTTTGAACACCCCGTATCATATAAAGTAAGTTCGCAAAAAATCATCAGTTGTTACTGCCTGCTGGAAGGAACCGTGTGGCTGGAATGCCCGGACGCGTCCGTTATTGAAATTAAGCCGGGCACCGTTGTCGCGTTTACCCGCCCTTATGAATATATATGGCACACTACACCCCCTGGTGAACGACAAAACACCCCCACCCAATCCCTGGATTTGATCCTTTCTGATGACAGCCTGCATCAGAACTTCCCGGAATATGGCGATGAAAACAGCCCCAACCCCAGCTTCTTTGTCGGCACCACGACAGAAACCACCAACCTGATGCCGGAAACGATCCCCCCCTATATTATTCTTCGGGTGGATGAAAAGGGCAAAGCCCCCGGCTTTTGGACAATCATTGAATTACTGAAACGCCCTGACATTCGTGCCGTCGATGATGGCGGGGCCATTCGCAAACGTCTTGGTGAAGCGGCCATTGCCATTCTGACCAACTATGGCCTGCGATATATTTCCCAAACCATTTCTGAAGAAGCCCGCTGTACAGATCAACGTATCCGCCGGGTTCTGATTGCCATTCATAACGACCTACAGAAAGACTGGACTTTAGAAGAAATGGCGGATCTCGCCACGATGAGCCGCGCTGGCGTCAGCGATCGTTTTCGAAGATTAATCGGCGATACGCCAATTAATTACCTGAACCGGCTGCGCATGCAGCATGCCGCCTCCTTATTACATACCACCCCCCAATCCATTAACCAGATTGCATGGTCAGTTGGGTATCAATCCAGCCCTTCTTTTACAAAGGCCTTTACAAAAAAAGTCGGCCTCTCACCAGGACAATACCGCGATTATATCCGCGCTGGCAAAATCAGCATCTATAACGGTAGCTCACCCGTTAGGCTGAAGGACACAGACACAGACACAAAAACAGCTATTTCCTAAGCTCCCCCTTAAGGAACAAATGATATGACCGCACCACCGGCACCATATAATGGTCCGTAGTGGAGCACCTCTGCCTTTTGATAATCATCCGCCATGGCACCCAATACAAAATACAGATGCTTCATCCCCATATCCGCACGCGCCGCAGGCACATAACCTTCTATGCCTGACAACAGTACCGGCCCGTCATTTTGTTCAATGAGGGTAAGAAATTCCTTATTACAATTATCCTCAATAGGGTTTTCAATGCGGTCGTCAGCAATATTGATTTCATGACGAAAAAAAGACCCGGATAGTCCACCAATACCCACCACCGCCACACGCAGTCCTATTTGATCCGCCTGTTTGGCCGCCACCCGCGCGAGCTGCCCTGTTAACCGGCCATCGTGATATAAATTATTACTGGTAATCGCCAGTTTGTATTTATGCTCTTTGTTCAGAAAATGATTGGCCCCAATTGTTCCCGTATCAATGGGAAAGGCATCATAGTCCACAGCGCGGGAACGAATATTAATTTTTGCCGTGGCCTCAATACAGGCTGCTGTATATGGCTGATGTATATGCATATCAAACGGCATATTGCCGTACTCATGCCAATTTTCATCAACATGAACACCCTTCACATGCGCCCGCATTTGCCATAACTGATCCAAAACCGCATACCACGCCGTTGAATAGATCAAAATAACGTCCGGGTCCGTCTCCGCCAATCGCCGGCCGGCTTCATCCATTGCCTCTGCAAAGGCACCCCACGGTGGGTTACTGCCATGGACCATTGGTAAGGGCGATGCGGGTATGATAAATGCTGAAACAACTGTCATCGTCTCTCTCCGGTCCTCTATATGCTGGCCGACTTTTCCAAGTCCCATTCCATGACGGCATTTCCCGTACCGATCACCGTACCATACCCATGTAGCTCACCGGGAATTTCAGGATAGCCCATCGCCGCAAACATCCAGGTAAAACCGCCCGATTTAACCTCGGCAAAGGCTTCGTTGATAAATTGCGGCAGAATGTCAAAAACATCCCGGGTGCGGCCTGCCCTCAACATTTCAATAATGCGCACATCCCATAAATAGCCCTCATAATTCTGGGGATGCTCTTTTGACATATCTTCAGGTATAGCAGGTTCTTCATGAAAATGATGGTGACATAAAGTGTTTGATGCCAACAATACGGCCCGCCGCCCTGACTTCTCAATGGCCTTTGCGGTCGCTTTACCTAAACGGTCCATTTCTTCCAACCCTTCATCCAAGGTCAGATAATATGGCGAATTATTGGAAGAAATCCCTACAACAGGTATATCCCACTGTGGACGCACCATATGCAACGTTGTGATCGTACCATAATCAACACGAAAATCAGGATTGCGCATCATTTTTGTATAAAGCCCCAGCTCATGGCCTTCTGCCGCGCAGGCCTCTGCTAATTCTACATCAACTTCCAAATCAAAATCATAACGGAACAGGTTCGGGAATATAGGGTCAACGGACCGGCCACTTAACCGTGGCACACCTAAAAAGTGATGACCCTGTTGCGTTATCCAATGGGGGGAATGTACCAAGAGCACATCGGGTTTCATTTCCTCTATACTTTGTCGTGCACGCTCATATGCCCACCGCAAAGGCTCCCATCCGCCACGTGAACGTGGTTCGTTTTGTGGCGGGTTCTCCCCATATACTAAATGCGGTGGATGCGGGGCCAAAAAGCCAGCAACGATTTTACCAGTGCTCATTTTCACAACCTCCTCCTGAATGCCTGCGCACGCCCTGTCTTTTTTCACACCTCTAAGTTTCTACGAGGCCCGGGGCATATACGCCACGGCCTTGATTTCAATTAATAAATGTGGGTGGGGTAATTGATGGACGGCAACTGTTGTCCGCGCAGGTCCCTGATCGGAAAAATATTCAGCATAGACCTGATTATATGCCTCAAAGTCTTCCATACTGACCAAATAGCTACAGATCTCTACGATATCCTCTAAGCCCCCGTCTATGCTGGCTAATATATCGCGGATATTCTCGATAACAGACCGGGTTTGTACTGCAATATCTAATGTGACTTTCCCCGCCTTGCCTACCTCTGCGCCTTCTATCTGGTTATCCGGCCGACGCGCACTGGTGCCAGACACAAACACAAAATCCCCTGCCCGCCGCAAATGCGGAAATGCGCCACGGGGCGTTGCTTTGCCCTCGACAATAACGGCATCTGTCATTACCTGTCCTCATTATTGGCCAGAAAGAACACGAAACACGCACAAAAACGATAAATAGATAAAAATGCTATAACAGGGGGACGTCTCTATAACGCTATAGCTCTGATCGCTAACAAACTGCGAATAAACTGATCAAGCGTCCCTACAGTGAAATATCAACTATAACACAAATTTGTTCTGAATTAAAAACTGGCCTCATGACGTCACAGATACGCCCCACATCCAAAGCGCGATAGCAGCCAAAATAAAAAAAGACACCGGTATTTCCGGTGTCTTTTTCGTTGCTCCCGCTGTTCGGTTGGAAATGAGAGCCCCGTAAAATCCTCAATTACATATCTTGTTTTTGTTCAATAACGCCATACCAGCCCAAACCATCATATTCTTCATAACCGATTGTTTGCGCATAAGCGATCACCGCGCCATCGTTATTCACATAGGCACCTTTACTTCCCATCCGGGTATCCAGCGGATAGGTGCTGTATAATCCGGCATTATCGGAACTGGAAATGATGCGATGCTCACGGTCAAGTAACAAGACACGCGTACGTTCCCACTCAACGGCATTGAATGATGGCTCATCACATACAATCGAACGTCCTTGTTCCTGCCAATCAAAGAATATCCCCAACACGCCTACCGGTTCAGAAAAGCGTTCCCCTTCACTGCGCACGGCGGCAGAATAAATAGCCGCAGCTCTATTGGCATGAAACGGGTCAGGACGAATATCATCGACAACATAATCATCCCCGGACGCCGTCAGCATCGCCTCCTTAAACCAGCGTTCCCCCGTGACATTCTGCCCGACAAGCCCTGGGAAATTCTCTGGCTTTGAAATAGCAACAATCGTTCCGCTGGCATCCGCAAGAACCAAATTCATATAGACTGTATAATAAAGATTGATCACCCCAAGCCGTTCACCTGCCCGCTTGGCCATATCGGCACTAGGTTCCTGCAAAGCTCTCCAGAAAGCACTATCAGTTGCCCACCAACGTACATCCGCCGTACGTTCAAACAAATTCCGAACAATCAACTGCACTAACGTTTGCGACATTTCGGTCAGACGCTGGCTTTCCAGCCTGCCTGCCAAGTCATTCGTCAACGCCTGCAGTCCATCTAGGCTACCGCCGACAACCGATTGGAACTCATGGGAATTTTTTTCTGCCTGTTCTGCAAGGTTTTTAACCTCTGTTGCCACAACAGAAAAACCACGCCCGGCGTCTCCTGCCCGGGCGGCCTCAATCGTGGCATTCAGGGCCAATAATTTTGTCTGGCCGGCAATGTCCTGATTAACATTGGCGAAATGTGAAACCTGTTCACTTAACTCTGCTGTTGTCTTGCGGATCATATGCGGCGTGGCCACCACATCTTTCTTTAATCCAGTCTTTGACACAGATTCCATATATGCACCGCTTTGCGCGCCGCCTTCTGCGGCTTTTACGGCCGTATTTCCCACAAACGCATTCATATTCTGTACTCCTAAACGCACACCTTCAATACATCAAAAGATATGCTTACAATTAAGCCTATTACATCACGGGGATGCAGCGTTCTGAGTGCTATTGTTGTGATCTACATATGTCAGTGGCATGCGCGGACATTACGTCAGAGCCATAAGGCGCATCATACACGCACCTTTACACATCTTCCGAACGCCGCCTTTGGCCTTTACCCGGGTCCCCCTTCCCGGATCTGACGTAAATATTCCCGCACACTTACATCCTGATGAATACCTCAGCAAAATGCATGCCAAGAAAAATCAGCCCAAAATGGCGAAAAAAACCGAAAATTCTGCCTAATTGGCAATGCTGCACAAGGCCCAAGACTATATGACGTGCAACATGCCTAAATAATGAACAGATTAAGGAAATCTTAAGAATTATAAGAGGTTACGGCCTTTATGGCATGGACAGCACCCTTCATACCCCCTCCCTGCACACCCTGTATCACGCGCAACATCAGGCCACGTAATTCCTGCTAACACAAACACACGTCATCCTTCTTGGCCATGCCCGGAACGCTGCAAAAGGTAACGCTGCATTTTACCTGTTTCTGTTTTAGGTAAGCTCTCGCGAAAAACGATAGAGCGCGGATATTTATAGGGGGCAATGACCGCCTTCACGTGATCCTGCAATTGCCGCACTTTTGCATCTGTAGGAGACAAGCCCGCCCTTAACACCACATGTGCTTCAACAATAGCCCCCCGCAGTTCGTCTGGCACACCGATCACCGCACATTCCAACACATCCCTATGCGTTAACAAAGCGGCCTCTACTTCACGCCCGGCAATATTATACCCGGATGAGATAATCATCTCATCCATACGCGCGACAAAATGAAACCGCCCCCCCTCGTCCTGATAAAAACAGTCTCCGGTATAGTTCCAGCCATCCTGCACATAGCGTGTCTGTTCTTTTCCGTGTAAATAGCGGCACCCCGTTGGGCCTTTCACGGCCAACCTCCCCGCCTGCCCTTTGGGTAACGTCTCACCCCGCTCATCAACGACTTTGGCCACATAGCCTCGGACCGGGCGTCCTGTACAGGCCGCCTCGTGCTCATCCAGCCGGTTAGATATAAAGATATGCAACATCTCCGTCGACCCGATACCGTCCAACAGCGGCACGCCGATCTGCCGCTGCCACGCTTCATAAACCGGGGCCGGCAACGTATCACCTGCCGATACGCCCGCCCGCAATGAGGACAGATCCGCCACAGCGAAATCCTCATGCGCCATGGCGTCTAACATCATTCGATATGCTGCAGGTGATGAAAAACACAAACTGGCCTGATGCGCCGTGATCTGCTGGCACATGTCCTCGGGGCGCAAATGCTCCTCCAGAATGGCGCTGGCACCAAAACGTAAAGGAAAGACAGCCAATGCCCCCAGGCCATAGGTAAACGCCAGGGGCGGCGTGCCAATGATTTTATCCTCAGGTCTTATCCTTAATATATCTGCCGCATAACCATCCGCGATGGCCAGGATGTCTCGATGATAATGCATCGTGATTTTGGGCGTGCCCGTACTCCCGGATGTGGCCGCCATCAAGGCCACATCATCCCGGCTTGTCTTTGCCGCACAAAAATCCGGTCGCTTTTTATGCGCCCGCGCCCCCAGATCGCCGGCCTCAATATCACGGCCGTCAAAAAAAACAATATGACGCAAAGCCTTCTTCTGGCTCTGGTCCTGGCTTTGGCCCTCCCTCTGACTTTGGCATGCTTCTAATGCATCCCGTAAACGAAGATCGCACAACGCATATTCAACGGCAGCCTCATCAATAATTTGCTGCAATTCACGCGCGCGCAATTGCGGAGCCGTGTTAATCACAACGGCACCGGCCTTGGTTGCCGCCAACCAGCAAATGACGTGAACTGGATTGTTATACGACCTGATTAAGACCCTGTTGCCCGGCACTATACCAATATCATCAACCAACACGCGGGCAATTTTGTTGCTCCACATGACCACATCTGCATAGGTGAAATGCTGCCCCGCCCCTATCAGCGCGACCTTATCCCCATAACCGCAGGCGGCCATAACATCCGAAAGCTCTACAGCAGCATTTAATTCAACAGGATAAGAAGAATTGCCCTCACCATGTTGCAAAAAGTCCGGCATCACAGACGTGGCGGGCAGCCTGTCCCGGCAAAAAGGATCTTTATGTTCGCTTGGCTCTGACAACCCCATATCCTTGCAACAACAACGCCCGATGAACGCGGGCAGACTCACCTTTCACCGTTCTCTCCTGATATATAGCGATTGTTGATAATGAAGTCATCATCTTGCAAGGCCATGTCATACGGATGCGTGATAAATCCACGCCCATAACGTCAACATCACAGCAAAGAGCTACTAATTATATACTGTCCCCCGCATTTCCTTGCGCTGCCGTTACTGAAATTTCTTCTGATTTATAAAGGGTATCGAAGCCTGCATAGCTTTCATCTATTTTTATATCTTCTATAAATAATCCACCGCTTAATTCCACCGGGACAGCAGAATCAGGAAACCGACCAACTCGAACATAATAATTATCTAAATTCTGGCCAATAGTAACTTCATTACTTGCAGCACCTTCACGGTCCGGAAAATGCTGCTCAATTATGGCACCTGTGGCATCCTTGAATGTGACATTCCAGTGCCCCGTTACCCCACCCTCAATATAATTAATAACAATCTTATAATCGGACATATCTACCCCCAATAACCCCATCCTCACGATAAGCTTTGTATAGTTGCGACATTACCTGCACCGAATCCGGGTACACACCCTCAACGTCATATACTTCGAAATAAATAATTTTGGGACCACCTTGGTCGCAACCAGCATGTCGCCAATATAACTGATGCATCTGAACAGTTTTTGCGTCATAGCCATATCGCTCAAAACTATAACGCAGATCATCCCTGAATGCTTTCAGGTCACGTTCATCAACATTAATCAAATATTTACAGGCAGTTAAAGCTGCTCTGACTATATGCTTCCGCAGCTTCTCATTTTTCCAAGCTCGCTGTCTTACAGCCAATGTACGACAACGAGGATTATAAAATACCGCAAAACCGCAATGACCTGCCTTTGCTCTTATGAACATTGGACAGGCTCCATACAAAGAAGAGTTACCATAAAGAAGATCACTACTTAGGTCACATTTGTGCTCTTGGAACTTCCTTGCCCATCGTAATGGCTGGGTATCCTTGTCCTCTCCCAGAAAGATAGCTTTCTCTATTGCTACTGTTAGAGGCATATAATATCGGGCTGGACCATGCCAAAAAACACCAAAGCCATGATGGAGCCATACACCTATAATAAACAACATATATAACGCTGCCGCCGATGCAGCGAAGTACGCTGGCCATCGGATATACCGCTGTCCCCAGATATTCCTTAACCTTGCCCCCAATAATTTCCTCACCCGCCCAACTCCACAACCTTACGTGTACCGGTTTGCGATATTCTGGGGACGGTACATATTTTTTATCCTCATGCATTATCCGTTCGCTTATTTTCGATTAGAACACTACGCGAAATCTGTACAGAGGTCACCCTATAGTTGTATTTTTCGTGATTTATTCTCTTTGACTGCCGTAAGGCACGGTGGTCCCCTTTGATTGGTTTTGTGAGTAGGATTTACCGCTTCGGGCTTGTGCCCTTGCGTTACCTTGGCGCTTATTCGCGATGCGCTGCCTCGCGGTGCCTGCGGTTGAACCTACTTTTTTCGTAGGTTCAAAGCTTCCACATGCCCAGAATCAAAAAGGCCCACCCTTAGAGGGTAGGCCTTTT
>MDSW01193685.1_pt1 | contig 38595 bp, 25 predicted proteins | sample 811171 | NCBI WGS metagenome assembly MDSW01 (sample SAMN05326641, study PRJNA326480) | marine metagenome | isolation source: seawater | place: Atlantic Ocean: North West | collected 2012 | reverse complement strand
TGGCCTGAACCTCGAGACCAGGCACTGCAAGAGGAAGATCCATGCCAGCGGAAACATCAGGAAGAGGACGACCCATGTCAGCGAAACCGGTTGCAGGCGGATAGGCCATGGCCTGAACCTCGAGACTCGTATCCCATGTGATGCGCTCGATGTTGCGCGAGGTTCCCGTCGGCTGCCCACCGCCGATCTCCACCTTTCTCAGAATGATGCTCTCGATGTCCTTCCCAATGCGATTCTGCATGCTCGCGGATGCTGTAGGGAAGACCCTCGCGGGTGCTGTAGAAAAGACCATTGCGTGCAGTGTTTTTTAGTAAACTTTAGTAGTATGGATGTAATCCCCATTTTTAGTAAACTTTAGTAGTATGGATGTAATACCCCATTTTTAGTAAACTTTAGTACCATAAAAAAATGTGACCCTAGGGTCCTCCGGTCTACAAAGCCTCTGCTGATCCTGGGTGGATTTCAGAAGAAGTTCCATGTCTGGCTCGGGCGGTGGGAATGTCGCGCTGAACCGCAGTGACAAAATATCCACGCCGACCTCTGCCATGCCACCCATATCGTTGGAGGAAGACAGCATGCAGCCTATGTCGGTTCTTTCGCTCAAGCATGAGAACAAGTGCAAGACTAAGCCCAATAATGTCGGCGCCGGTCAGCGTTCCGCGATGAAGGTCAGGGACTGAAGGACCGCGTTTTTGCTCTCGAGTAGAGCATGATGTTTGTCCATGGAAAGATGGCGTGCCTGGAGGAGGTGAACAACCAGCAGCATGTAGCCATACTTCAGTTGATTAAGCTGCTTAATGAGTTGCGCCAGCAGAATGTGGACACGGAAATGGCCACCGGGAACGAGATGTGTGCGCAGTTGTAGACATGAGGGTTGGGTTATGGGTTCAAATAAAGTACACGTGTTTTCGAGATTGTTCCCAGAAGCATATATCCCCCTCGCGCAAGCGTTGGCATATGGCGACAGTGGTAGCGTTTCTATGCAGACTCTCCGTGTTTGCGCTCTTGAGCGTATGTTCAACCTTTGCCGCTCGCACCTACGAGCTTGACCTTTACAGCCGACTGCTGGTGTCGAGTTTGCAGATCTTGATCTTTTGCGCAGCACTCGCAATGTATGAGGTGTGCATATGTCTGCTGACCGGGATGCGGTCAGTCGATGTGTATCGAAGCGTGGAAGAGGAACGGGGTTCGCAGGAAATGCCCGGAGTGGATCTGGAAAGCGACACGCAAGTTCCGGTCAGCGACGAAGTCATTAGTGTTATCTCACAGGCTCCCACGGAAAAGATCGTATTCACAAACTCGCGCGACCTCAGGGGTCACATGTGGTCAGTGTACCTACTCGGGGTGCTGACATGGGTGTCGATCTTCTGCCTGGACTTCACCATGCTCTCCGCGTCCTTTTTCTTCACCATCGGGCTTTTGGGAGGGTGGGTCATCCTGTCGTGTTCCCGCGCGTCCGAGAACACCTCGTCCAAGTTGCTGCGAGTGTTTTACTTTGTCAGTATGACGCTCTTAGTTGCGCTCTACGTCAGCAGCCATCGACAGATCCTGGACCCCAACACGCAGTTTGCCTCGCGAGACGCGGTCATCGCTGTGATTGTACCGTTTCTGGCGGGGTTGGGGTGGATGCACATGCCACGCACCGAGCTCACGGGCTCGCTGCAGACGTCCTTCTTCACCTGCTGTCTCCTGTGCTTACCGCATCTCTTTATCATCGACACGTCTCAGTTCAGAGCCATCTTTGACGCGGCGCCGAAGGGGGTCATCGTATATCTTCTTATTGTCGAGCCCTTGCTAAAAGCGATGGCGATCTACACCATCGCCCTCTCGCTGCAGACAGGTCGTAGACTCGACCTTCTCATTGTTCTGCTTTTCGTCGTCCATCTGGACGACGCGCTGTTTTACGGCCATCAGGCAATGAGGGCCGTGACTGTGACTGCCATGGTGGTGCTCGTGAGTGTGCACTCGGTCTGTCTCGTCGCGGTATCGAGTCGGTGAGAAGAGTTGAAGAGTGCAATTACTGACAACAAAATGAAGCGGTTTCGAGTTACTTTGAACTGCGACGGAGCAATTATACATCTGTCTTGCGTGCAGGGTTTGGATCGGACAGGGGCCCGGGTGGTTCAGATGGGTGAACCGTATTGGATCCGATTCCGGCATGCGGATCATTCTTGGGGAGCGACTTGAAATGATGCAGTGATGTGTACATATGCGGCGTCATCTGCAAAGTTTGCTGGTGCTTTGCGTAATTCCGCAACTTACACGCGATGAGATACTCATCGCCAGGTCCATGTTCCGGGCCAGTCTTCGCCTGTGGCTTCGGCATTCCAGGCATGTCGGGGTGCGTGTCGTTTCTAATGAGAATCGCTCTGAAATCAATGAACCTTATGTCCCAGCCTCTACAAATATACTACGGACCGGAATTTTTCCGGGGCCATACAGGCCAAATGCAAAAAAAACGCGTTACACCCATTCATAGATACAATTCGGTACCAGGGTTAACCCAGTTGAGATAAAATTTAGTACTGGATATTGTTAAGTCGTCCTGAAATGTACAGATATCATAGTATGGATAATGCCAATAAATTGCGGAAAGTGTTTCAGCATTCCAATAGGTCTACGAGCTCCATTCGCTGGCGCTTTACAGGGGTGTATAGGACTTGTGCTTCCATGTCCCCGTCCGACAAGGGCGACGGAGCTCTGAGCTTGTTGTAGGCGTCCTGGGCCAGCAGACACTTTTCCTTGGAGGTCTGCTGTGAAGCTTCGGGGTAGACGTAATCCAGTGTAATGCCCGTGATCTCGGCGAGGTCCATCATCGCGTTGTTGCGCGGGTTAAGAATAAACCTCTTTTCGTATAACATATTCAGGATGCTGACGTCATACTCGCAGTATTCGCGCAGAGCATCGAATTTTCCGTCTGCTGCCATCTGTACGGCGTGGAGGCCTGATGAGATTTTCACCGGGATCTTGTTTGCCTCGCAGAGTAGATTGAGTGAAAAGGTATGCTGCCATTTCTTTTTACACACCTCAAATATATCGCTCATTTTAGCCTTCCAGCGCATCACTGTCTCCACAGGTATGTCTAGTGCTACCGCCATAAAGGGGAGGTCGAATCGATGGCCGTTGAACGCGCATAGAGTCGGTGCCTTCTCAAAGTCTTCCAGAATGCAGTCCCGCAACTCGTGGAAGACGACCGGGTCGTCCTGAAAGCGTGCGAACTCGTATGCCTTTTTCGCCCGCGTTCCAAAGTCCTCCGTGCAGATGACGGTGATTACATGTCCATCGAGGGCGCTCAATCCAGTGGTTTCGATGTCAAACGCGAGCATTCGCCCCGCGCCGTAAAGAGTCTGATGAACGAGGGCGATCTTTTTTTTAAATATTTGCCCCGATTGCATTCTCGAATGAGTTGCAGGCAAATGCCATGCACGCAGTCGCTGAGTACGCGACAGTTTGGACAGAAACTGTGGCGGCGACTGCGGCAGCCGTTTTGTTTGTGTGAGGGGCTTGGACAGCACAAGCATGACTGGGAGTGTATCGACATTGATAGCGCTGGTTGTTTGCTCTGTGGAAAAATTCACGTGTGTGGGGATGGAATGTGTAATGTGATTTCAACAGAGGACGCTGAGGTGTGCACCGTCACGGGGCTATGCGTACGAGATCGCATGTGGGCAGAGTCTGAGTATGCGGACACGGTCGCCTCGTACAACATGGGGCCGGTCGTATCCGGGCGGTGCATGGCCGTGGATCGTTCCGTCGTGGCGTCGTATGTCGAGCAATTGATCATGGGCGAGAACAGCGTTCGTTCATATCACATGGAATTGGTCCGCTTTCGCAGCAAGGTGCAGAGCATGATGCAGCAGGAAATCAACGCCCATGGCGGGCGGAGAGTAAACCTGGTCAGCGTGATCGAGACTGTCTTTTCTAAACTAAACGGCAACCGGCTGTTTCTGCCCAAGTACGACAGCCAAGCGTGCAAATACATCCTGAACGAGGTTAGCGATTTCATCTGCTTCCTGGTAAACACGTGCACATTCCACCTGAAGATGACGGCGCGGTCCTCGGAGACGCGGATCCTGGTGTTTGGGCTTCTATACCTCATGCGGAGCGGGGTCGTCATGGATGGCAACTCGGTTATACCCCGTGTCGCGGTGCTGAAGGCGTTGCTCCCTGCCGAGAATACGCTGCAAACGAACCACGACTTCCGCCCAAAGTACCTGACCGACGTTGAGAATAAGTTCAAGTTTATGTTCCGGTCCATGACCGTGGCCGAGCTTCGTATGCTGTCGCTGCAATCGCGCAAGGTTTCAAGCAGCATGATAGGCAACATTGGTCGAGCTGAGAAGCGCGATGACGAGCACGAGAAACACGCTTGAGGTGGCTTCGGGCTTCAGGTTGTATGACGGGACGACCGCGTATTCCATGATCGCGATGAAGACGGTGAAGTCGAATATGTGCAGGATGAGTTTTAGATAGTGAAATCGCTTCATATCAATGTCTGCATCACCCCATTCCTCAAGAGGGGCGATTAAACGGTTGATAAACTTGTGCATGCTCCGGATGCCGAAGATTGCTGATAGCAGCCAAATGTAAGGGTTGTCGAATGAGTAGTGGATCCGGACGGTCATGAGGATGAGGAAAGCGGTGAGGAGAGATATGCACCGTATCGCGTTCCCCTCGTGGTTGTGATCGACTGGATCAGGTGTGGATTCATCGTCATCATCACCTTTCCAAATTTCGTATTGAAAGAAATGAGTTGTTTCCATGTAAAATTGGATAATGGGAATCAATACAAAGGTAGCAAACTCGACCACGACGTATGCAAAGAGAATCTCATACAAGTCACGCTCGTACTGGAAGAGTAGGAAGTTGTACGTAGTCTTGTAACCATAGTCGACTGCCACCAAGACGAAGGTCGCGATGATCATCCATGTGTAAACTATCTGCTGGTGCCAGCTGTATGTTCGCTGCTCCGAGCTAATGATCGTCCGTATGTTTTCAGCGATACAGGAGACGAGGTAGATGCCCAGCACGCTAATAAGGATGTACTCTGCGACGGAGGTCTCGTCGTATCGGTACATGATGCGCTGGTTTCTCCCGTCGTAAACTAGGTCGAGGTTGTTGTCGAGGATATCGCATAAACTAAGCTCGTACCGGTCGTCCCCGGCCTTTATTTTTCGTCCGCTCGTTGGGTGTGTGCAGGAAGCCTTTCCATTGAGGATGTCCTGAACGTAGTCCGGCTGCTTCGCCTTGGAGGCCTCCCATACACTGAGATCGTCCGGTAGATCAACGACCCCCGTCGGTAGATAGAGCATGGAGATGTTGCTGGCCTCTGTTTGCTGGCACAACGCCCCGGGAAAAGGCGTGCATGTCTTCAAGTTCCAGCCCTTCGCCTCGGCTTCTTCCTCCCAGAGCCACCGGTGGTTGCTCGAGTAGGACGGGTAGTGGAGACCGCGGGCGGTGATGCGCATGAACTGACTACACAGGCCGATTTCCTGGAGCTCTCCGGAATTCCAGGGTACCACCCCTTTATTGCCATCGAAAACAACGTATGGATGTGAATTATCCTTGATACTAATGAAAGGCATTTGTGTGTACGTTGAGTGTGTTTTATAAAGAAGTGCAATTCCTCTTCATGATTCTTTGTCCGGCCGTCGCCTCCTCGATGACACCTTACGTACGCGCTTTCTTCCTGCTTGAGTCAGTTCCTTCCTTGCACGCGTCCGTTCCCGTCGCGTTCGCCATGAGCGTACTGAACGCGTTTCCTTCCTCGCCCTTGCCACCCTCGCCCGTCGTCTTCCCTTTCACCCAACCTGGAGGCGGGTTGGGAACAACGACTGACAAAGACTTCTTGCGCGGCTGGTAAGCAAGCGGAATGTCCTTGATTGTCTTCTTCCTCTCTTTGAGTATGTCGGTGAGGCTGATTTCTTTGCATGCCAAGACCACAGCCGGGTTAGCTTCAAGCCAGTTAATCGTCCGTTCGATCGATTGCACGCGCGCTTTCTGCTCTTCGTGGCGCTGAATGATTTCCTGCAGCTGATTGTCAATATTGCCCGTAGCGACGTCCGCGATTCCAGCACTGACATCGTTCTGGCCGCTGCCGACCGCGGCGACGTCCGCGATTCCCACGTCCTTGGGCTGCTCGGGATTCTTGAACAGGTCGGCTTTTGTAGCTCGGAGCATCTGAACCGGACTGTCCGCGTGCATCGGACTGCAGGCCTCGTCCTCGGCCTCGCTCGCCTCATCCACGACGTATTTTTTACGCTTCCGGTCTGCGCTTGTTGGGTCCTCGTCTTCTCCGTCGCTCGAGAGATCCCAGGTGTCCATGTCGATGACATTCCCGTCGCTCTTGCTTTCGCTGCCCTCCATGTCCACGGAGCTCGCGTTCTCCTCCTCGTCCAAGCCGTTCAGCGCTTTATCAAGGTCGTCGAACGGTTCCGGGTCGTCGTTGATGGTATAGCTTCCGTCGTTAATGCCAAAGAATGACGGTGATGGCGGTGACATGGGCATGATCTGTAGCGAATGCACAGCGACCGCGTTGTCCTCGCTCCACTCCGACATGTGGACGGGCTTTCGGAAATATTCCTCGGCCCTTCCGAACCCGCCAAAATATCTCAGAATCTGGACCCTAGGGTCCAAGTTTATTACCATTTAAGACTCCGACCCTCGGGTGCGGATTTTTGAGACCCATCGGGGAGGGACGCCATGGCGCAACCGGACAGTGTTCCAGACGGCCCGGGTGATCATTTCGATGAGCTTAGGATCGGAGCATGCGAGTTATCCGAAGAAACCACCAAACACGAACAGTGTCTGCTCAAGAATTGCGCAGAATCACTGTTCCAGGACATGGAGAAGGACGGGGCCGATGTCAGGCCATTGTTCACCGCCGTTGCACTGATAAACGAAGGCTTCGAGAAACAAGACAAATATCGACACTTGATGAATGTTCAATCCTCTATCCAAGATTGGTACGAAGACGAGACCCTTCTTAACGAGTTGTTGCAGAGCAGAGTAGTTGTGCAGGACGTTGCATACACCATGGTTCACGTCCTTCTTGACAAAATGATCGAGGTGGAGAACACAACGATCTTGGGTGCCTTGTTCGCCGACCCAGACCGTATGCGCTTTTGAGAGGCTTTATAGCGACTCCTCGATGTACTCGTCGTGCATGCGCGAGAAGTTTGCATCGTCGAGGCGTTTATACGTTCGTATGCGTGTCGCTGTTCGGTGTTTCGTGATAATAAACATGCGTGCACGGCGAGGCCATCCCTCACTCCCGTACGTGGTGTACCCGATTCCCCCCGAGTAGCATAAGTACACACCGCCTTGCTTGCGCCCACAGAAGTCGTTGATATGATCGTGTCCCGCGCTGAAGAGTTTCACGTTCTTGGCTTGAAGAGCGTCGTATAGACGATTTGGGCTTCCGTATGAGACCTTCTCATAATTGAATCCCATTCTCCTGTGTAAAACATTTCTCTTGGAGGCAACAAGGAGGTCGTCGTATTCCTTGAGTGGGATGTGAGCAAACGCGATGGAGGTCACACTAGAATTGCTATTTCTCTCAAAGTCGCGTATCTGTGACTCCGTAACTGGGCGGTATGCCCCCGCCTCGCCTTCCTGGCTCTCGGCGCCATGGAGACAGAAAATGCAGTATTGGTGCATGTAATCGAAGAGGTGAATGTGGATGAGAGTCTGCTCCTGCGCGGTGATTCGTATGAGTCCATTCCCCGAGAGGAGGGCCCCCCCGCCCATTTCAGACCGACGCCGACGCATGAATCGATGCATGTTCGTGACTGACACCCACGGCATCTCCACGTCGTGGTTGCCGATAACTAAAGCAAACTGAATTCCAGCCTCAAAGACGTCCCGGGTGATCTCAGTAAGGAGTTTTCGCGAGTACGCGTCGCTGGTAGGTGCGTACACATTGTCGCCTGTGAATATCACGAGGTCTGGTCTGTCGTACTCTATAAGGCGCTTGACGAAGGCGGTGGTATTCCGGCCATTACACGGCCACGTCTTCTCCTCCGGTGTGAGTTGCTGACACTCGTCCGACATATGCGCAATCTGCACGTCCGCGATCTGTAGTATTTTCAGGTCCCCCGACGATGGCATGCTCATCTCAGACAGCGAATAAACCTGCTGTCCGCAAATCGCAGCGTGGCGCCACGCCGCCTGCAGCAAAAAAAGAGAAAGAGCGATGGAAACTAGAATGCAGATGCCCAGAGCATACGCGCGGCGATTCCGATTCATGGCGGTCCACATTGGTCCCGATATCCTGCTCAAATTACAGTTTGATTTTGAGACACATGGACTCTATGGAGATGCTAGTCATGACCGGCTTGAATTACACAGGCGGTGTAGAGGTGTCATCATGGGAGGACGACTTCGCTTTGGGGACACTGATACTCAAAAATGCGTGGTCGCAGTGGCTAGACTCTCTGGAGGCTTGGATGCTCAACTGTCTCTTAACTATCTTATGAGGTTAAGAGAGTTTGAGACAGCGTCTGGGCATCCCGGCCAACATGCCCAAGCATCTGGCCAAGGATAAGAAGCAGCGGGCGGTGAAGCGTCAGGGGTGCTGTGGGCTGTTTGCAATCCTGTACGCCCTGGGTATTCCCGTCAAGACCGCGCAGGACATCGAGAAGTACCGCCGAATCTGCATCGAGCAGAAACTGGTCCATCTCCGGAGCAAGGAGTGGATGGGGGGGACGACGATGGTGGACCGCGAGAGAATTCTGCGCTACTTTGGAGGACGGGGCGAGTACCACGACTTCAAGGCTAAGACCCTCGGGAAGCTTTTGAAGGAGAAAAGCATCTTCCAGACGAAGAGTCGGTGGCTGGTGACGGTGACCGGGCATGTTCTCTTTATGCAGACAAATATGTCTAAGAAGAAGCTATATCTGGTCGATCAGCGTGGAACGAGAATGTCGATGGACTCGCCGGCGTTGAAGCGGAATTTGAAGCAAAAGGTCAAGCACGTCCTCCGGGTGTATAGCAAGCATTCGTAGAAGACCCTAGTGTCACATCACGGGGGTACTCCGTTGCGATTGCTCATCCGAATAGAATGAAGGCGACGGTACTAAAAAGTGAAGTTTGTCGAAGTCACTGGGCTGAAAATTCATGTAAGCCACGATATCGTTAGCCGCCTTGGTGGCCTGAAGCGTGAACAATTTCCCATGTTCGGAATCCGGGATGTCGAAAATCTTGATTTGGGGTTGCATATCGGTTGCCATGCCCTCTTCGTGGAATAAAGTATCCATGAACTCCTTTTCGGCTACCATGAGAGCGCCGACTGCCATTGTTTTCGGACAATCGATGAACCTGGAACCACACGCGCGCTGCATCACAACTGTGAACCAGCCAGCGCGGTCTATTATTTGCAGAGCCCGCTCGCGATTTTCCTTCACGTGAAAGTTGAAGATGGAATACAGGACATCGATGGTCGTGCAGCGGTGGATATCGAATTCGGTAACCTGCAGGATCTTAAACTCGGTTTCCGTGATCATTCTTGCCTCGCAGTCCACCAACTTACCCAAATCCGACACATTTGGCTGCTTCTCAAGGTAAAACTTTGCAACAACAAGAAAGCATGCACTGGCCAATCCCGAGATCGGGGAATCCTGGATGGCCTCCTTGTGAAGAATGACGCGGCCCAGCACATTGGAAGCGGCCATGAACATTTGCTGGAATTCAAAATCGCATTGAGGGAAATATTGGAAGATGATGCGTTCGAGTTCCGTGTTTGCCAGGGTGAAGTTTTTCCTGTCAGTGCATTCAACTCCATAGTCTTGTTCGATGGCGGTCATCGTTCCATACTCACTGCAGCGCAGGTCTTTGCTGGAGTTGTCGCGATGCAACTGAGTCATGGTCATGGCCATCTCCGAGATCGCCTTCTTGCGGTCAGGTTCTATGTCCGCGTCCTTCTCCGGCGACGCAGCGCGCTTCATCCCCGACAGGAATCCCATGAACGCGTGCAAATGCTTCGTCCGAAGTCGTATTTCTGTCAGAAAGGCGTATCATAGATTTTTACAACTTCATTTTTTTTTGTTCATGAATTTTGGACCCTAGGGTCAGTTTATTACACACGAGTGAATTTGAGACCGGAACCGCCAAAACCAGGGAGACGGGCACGCCATGTCTTGGACGATCGACATTGCCGCGGCCGATGCGAGTCCGACGTGCAGCGTGGAGACGGGGCGGATGGAAATTGAAACACCCTGTTTTGAATTCCCACAGTCACCTTATATGAAGCAGGTGTGGGGGCTCAGTCCATGGAAGAAGATTTTGCCTTCGACCCCACCAGCCTCGCCGACGTCGCCCACCTCGCCGACGTCGCCCACCTCGCCATCGACAAAGAAACTCCCTGGGTTCAACTTCTCGATGAGTTTCTTTTCTTCCAACGGCGAATCGACAGCTTCCACAACGTCGACATCGTGGCCGTCCGCTGTTCTCAGCAAAGAACGCGCTCTTGAGATCGCGCTCGACAACGAAAAGGAGAAGAATGACTGGTTTGGCGAATTTTCGATGTGGCTAGAGACGCTTATCATTGACATGGAGTCACAGAACGAGCATTACAAAGAAGAGTGTCGAGGGCTGCGGCAGACCATGGGCCATTGCGTGAAAAAATACCAAGAACTTCACGCGGAGTACAATGACATGAACAAGCGTTGGCAGGGCATCAATGACACGCTGAGTGACCAAAACATGAAGCTGCAGCGCGCCGTCGAGCAGAAGGCCGAGGAGAATCAAGAGCTGCAGATCGTACTTGAGCGGAAGACTGAGGAGAATCAAGAGCTGCAGCGCCTGATTGCAGAGAACGAGGCTATGTATCAGGCGCAGATCAACGATATCCTTCATGGCTTAAAACCGGAAGGAGGTGGAGAGGTCCCCACGGAAAACAACTGGCTGGATGTGATGCAGTGCAGTTCTTGTGGAAAGAGTGAGAAGGTATGGAAAGACAAGGCAGGCCGACCCGCGTACTGTGGCCGTTCCAAATTTTGTTGCAAGCACTGCCGGCCACCGGCGGTTTTGAAGAAGAACATGGGCCACTAAACGACACTTACCTGAGCACGCTTAGCAGCCTGGAGTTCCTTCAATAGAGAGTCTGGAACTTCTGTTTTTGGTTTCGCATCCACAGCGTTCAAATTTCTTGTTATTGGTGCTGGTTTTCGATGAACGTTGAAGTAATACACGAACACACAGAAGAGTATGATGACACTGCCTGCGACAACATAGGAGTCAGCAAACAGAACGTGTATGCTTGTGTGTAAGATGCCAAACGCAAAGCGATTCCGCTCCCTGTCCGGCTGAAGAGTTTGAGAGAAGTAGAGGACGATTACAATGAGGTAATAGAGCAATGTCCGGGCCAATAATTCCGGAACGCCCTTCTTGCGGCAGTCCACAAACATGAGGACAATGCAAGCGACTGCCCATGCCGCCGATGCAATATGGATGTTGAAGCGGGTTTGCATCCGCAACAGCATGTCTATGACGCAGAAGCTGCATGAGGTAGCCCACAAAATCCCAGTGGCATAATACACGACGAGGGAGACAATGTCCGAACACGAGCGTGTGTGGGGGTAGAAGTGGTCGGACATGGTGAGGATGAGAAGGAGGGGCGGTGCGAGGAAGCCGGCAGTGCGCGAGAGCGTGTCGTGTCGGAAGAACCAGGCGTCAAAGTAAACCCAGCACGCGAGGACAAGAATAGCAATGTCTACGCGGTGGGACACATTTGCAGCTTGTGTGTGAATGGGCGCGACGGAGAGACTAACGACTAATGAGGCATAGATGCATAACATCATGACAGCGCGCATCAGCAGGAGCATCGCTGGCGTGTACGTCTGCACCAGCCTAAAGTCGACGATCGCGTCCGAATCGTTGGAAGACATGTTTAAGGTGACGAGGGCCAATCAGCTAAATATGAGGATGCTACGCTGACGCGTTTCAGACACTACTTTCCGACTGCGATTCCTGCTCTGGCCTTCCGTTCAGCTGCATGCCTGGCGCAAAATTCCACCCCAGGCCAAAGAAGCCCAGATTAAGGATTTTGAAATTTGACGGGGGACTCGGCATCGGCGCGGGCGTGCTCGCAGTGTCGACCGCTATCTCAACGTTTTGCATCTCCGCTGACTGTAGTTCCACCTCATAAGGTGGCGGCTCTACGTGGACTAATTGATACCCAGTGGGGTACATTTAAACGCGCTCGTTTTGTCTATATATATATACGTATCCTTATCATTGCTGCAAATCACGAACTGTGATTTCGGGCGAGAAATCCGACAAAATCTTCACCAGCTCCGCCTGGGAGACCCCAAACACCATTAAAGAGCTCTCATCTGAGAACTTCTGAGCATCGCCATGTCGAAATCCGAGGCTGAACCACGACGAAAGCGAGAAATTGAAGTGGCTCATAATCTGTGGGCTCAGCCCCCTATCCCGCATTTCACTGTAGGTCACGTGCATGTCTGCAAGCTGGCTGGCCGTCCACCGCATGCTCCAGACTTCGCCAAGATCCGCCTTCATGTCCGTGAAAGGATTCACGGGAAAGATTGTCATTTCGGGGAGGTCGTGTAGGGTTAGAGATCCGCGCGTAATCCACGCGTTCTTGTCCTTCTGCAATTTGAACAATTCGAGGGGGGTAAACTTGAGCTCGGTCCGCAGTCGCCGCCAGGACCAATTCTGGCGGGTGAGGTCGTCCCAGGTCACGATTTTTCGGGGTTGATCCCACCAGCCAAAAATGGCAATGGACTGCTTTGCGCTGACTTCCAACATTCCAAATTACGCTTGCTTCTTAATATATATCACCTCGAGAAAAATGTATATTTACCAATCCCAGTTTCCATAAGAATGGAGATTCCAGAGTTTGTACCCGTGATGATCATAGAAATCTGGATATTTTTAATCTTCGCGGTGGGACTACACCTGCTTACCTCCCCAACATTCGCCACCCCGGTCGTCTCCGGTCTCGCGCTCTGTGTTCTTATCGCTGTTGCCGTGGTGTATACCATTGTTTTTCTCCTGTACAAGCGAGGCGTACTGATAGAAGATCCGAAGAACGAGTCGTTGACGCGGGCGGCGCAACTTATTACGCGGACGGAGCGAGTCGATCTTACCTTAAAAGAGATCGATGTCCTTCGCATTGCGAAAGCCGTTTTTCACTTCCAGTTGGCGTATTACATAGTTTATCTTAGCCACGTCATCGTGATTGCTCTATCAACCCCAGAGGATGTGGAGCCCGACGATGACTACTGGCTTCTACTCTTCCGCTCGAGCTGGGAGGGAGACAACCCGTCCCGCTACATGATCATCTTAAATTGCGTCGTGTCGCTGGCAATACTAACCCTGTTCATCATCCTGTCGTACATCGTGTACACCTCTTTCATTCGACCGCGAATTCAACAGGACGAGGTGAATAAACTGCGAGTCCCGCACTCGCGGAGGCTGGTCGAATTCAACCCGGCCGCGTTCTGGTTCGGCGCGGTGTCGATTTCGCAGATTCTACAGTACACGATCTGGCTATACTCAAACCAAATCGACGAGACTCGGTATGTCATCTATGCCTTCATCCCATGGGTTTCTGACCTAGTCTGGAACGGAATTGTTGCGGAAAGCTGGCTATACGCCATGCAGCAACACGGTCGTAATCTTGGGAGAGGCCTCAATTCACAGCCATTCATCAACAATATGAAGCTATACATCGCCCGATCGTCCACTCCCGTTTTCATGCTCTTATTCACCCTAACTAAAGCACTCCCTTTTGTACATGAAAGCTTCTGGTATGTGAATATTTTCTTTATTTCAGGCCTGATAATAAGTCGTTGTATTGAAACAATGAGAGAGCTATCCGAGTTAGACGGCCAAACAAATCCAAGTACCCCCTATCTACCGCCCCCCCTGAAGACATACGTCGGCGTGCAACAGCCACGGGTCTTTTTCAAGCGCCGGGGTGTGAGTAAGCGTGAGTAGAGTGTTCACTAACGCCTCAAATAAATGGTATTGCTAGCGCTTGTCTTCGCGTGTACAAAATTCCCATGCCGACAGCTCTGTGTATTATACTTGGTCCGTGTGAGAAAGTTGACGACGCCACACTTCTCGTCGCTGCTCATAATGTAAGGCGTGGTGTTGTCCTCGTCAGTAACAGGAGCGTCGGTGTGGATCATTGTGACATACTCGTCGTCTTCACCATCGTCCATGCCTTCACCCGCCGACGCAATATAGTCATAGACTTTGACATGGACAAGCGCCTTCTGCTCGTCTCGGTTCTCAAATTTGAAATCTGCATTTTCGCTGATCTTTTCCTGGATCTGGACCATCACGAGCATGGTAACGGTGCTCGCGGTCTTGGACTCGTCGTCGCTGATGACATAGAAGCCACTCAGATATAGTTTCCTTTCGCCATTCAGGACGGCGAAATGGTCGTCTCTGTGCTCCAGGTACGCCCCAGGGATGGCATTCATGAGGTCCGTGTAGCGCTGCGCATTCAAGCAAATCCACACTCTGGTTCCCTCCTGCTTGAAGCTCATCATCGTGGTTATGGCGTCCATCCTGCTCTGCCAAAACTGCCCCTCGTAAAGGAAACTGATCATGTACTGGCCGTTGCGTATGTATCGATTTGTCACTGCCACGTCGTCTAAGGACTGGGACACGTCCATGTTGCTGCCAAACCGAACGAGAGTTCCGAGGACGTGTGTTTCCGGATCGTTTCCTGCTTCGCATGCCCGGATATTCCACGATAGAGTGTCCAAGATGGCATCCCATGACATCTGGAGTGAGCGAGACGGTATGTGGCCGTGTAGATTGTCTTTCTTCTGTAAGATCTCCTCCATGGTTTTCCGGATTACGTCCTGGTTTTTTTCAATGTGTGACGTCATGTCGGATACGACCCGCCCGCTTGCGCTCGAGAATGGCGTCGCGCCGGAACTGTCAGTCTCCGAGGCAACGCTGCCTGACTTTTTCGATTCTTTCTCCAGATACCGGAGCCTATCTGAGTTTGTCGAAAACTTTTGGTGGAGGAGTAGAATTGAATTCCACGCATTTACGAAGTCGTCGTCCGTGTACAAATACTCATGTATCGCTTTCTTGTCTTCACGCTTAATTAAAGGCAGATATGTGTATAGATCGCCATCGTTCGCCTTCAAAAGATGCTCTGTCTGCACCATGGAGTCCGGGAAAATCCATTCTTCGCCTTCGTTCAGCGTCATCGGCTGGCCGTGATTATGCATCAACGTGTACTTGAGCTCCTCGCGTGTCTTGAAGTATACGTATGTGTCGGATTTTGTCGCCCAGAAGCTGACGCGTGGGTCTGAAAACAGCTTCGGTACAAACTTGTACTTCCCAACTTGGAAGAAAGAAGTACGCGAGAGGTACTGTGTGAATGTCATGTTATGGCTGCTGATAAACTCCCAGTTTTCATCGCTGAAATTGAAATCATCGTAAACGTCCATCGCGTCATCTTCGCCACTCTCGCATCGATCCACGTAATCGACAAGGACCTCAAGAATGTCGGGCTCGTCAATCTCATTCCAGCCTTGCAAATTAGCATTGCCGACGTTGATCCACGTCCGGCCAAAGCTGCTCTCGATGCAACTGCGATAAATCACGTGTAGCTTCCAATCGGGGTTTAGTGGCGGTACATCCGGGTTCGTTTCGATCCAATGCATGGTCGACTCCTCAGACGAGTGGTTGGCAACATCCTGCAAGAACAGCTTATGTGTGTTTAGCACCAGCATTTGGCGCTTTTCTGTTCCCCCTTCCGCGGACATGGTCATGCAGCGGTTGATGGGACAGACGATGCAGAATGCGGGGAATGGCGTGATTGGAAGCGGTACGGCTGCCAGAACCTCGACTACATTGGCATCCAGATCCTCTCGTTCCACGGTCCCCCGACTCTTCACATTCTTCGTGATGTCTGTCGGGTGTCTGCACACAACGGAGCCGTCTTTCATGAGCTTCAGCCCCCCACAGGTAAAGAACGCAAAATCCTGATACCTAAAGTTGTTGCGCCAAGGCCTCAATGGGAGGGCGCTAAAGGTCATGTCCTGGAAGTTATGAGTCATTTCCGCTGAATTGACGGTGAAGGTACCGTCCGCATTTGTCTTGACGGAGAAGACAAAGTTGTGACGCGACGTCACGAAGAGCATTTCACAGTCAGTCTGTGTTGTGCAGAATGTTGGTGTGACACAGAAAGCGGCGGAAAACTTCTCCACACCCCGATACTCTCCCATCGTATGCATGCTGGAAAGGTACTCGTTGAGCGCGTGGGGGAGGTAGCACTCCGGGCCGTACAAGGTCGCTTCCTGCCCTGTAATATACTTCTTCATAATCTGGTCGTAGAGTCGGCAGTAACTGAGCGCATGCGCCATGGATTCCGGTGGGTAAGAGGGAAGGTCGAGCTTAGACTGGACCAGACTCGCCCCCTCTCCTTCCTGCACGTGCCTGTACATCATCATTTGCTCGCCCTCCTTCAATGACACAATGGACATATTCTTGACCATCCGGCTGTTACTGCTCAGGATGTCTCCGCGATCAAGAAAAAGCCTCTCGTCGATATACACCTCCGGCCCCGTGGTTTCCTTGAAATGCTCCTCGTATGGACTGCAACCGCGAAGGATGATCCCCTTCCCACGCAGCGTGTTGCCGTTGGCAGCATTGACGGCCGGGATGACGCTCTTTTCAAACGCCATGTGACACAGTAAACTCAGGATTTGCAGCACCATCTGCGACATCACGCGCCAGTTGTGCACGTCCCACACCTTCGCATCGTCCGGAATGGAGTCGGACACATTCTGGTACAAAAAGGGGGTGCGGCACTCCGATTTCAACAAGCCCGAACCAATCACCGCGTCGACGATGTGGATGCCCAACATGCTCTCGAGTGTAAACTTTCTCTGTGCAGGCTTTGGAAGCATCTGCACGCCGATGGCAAACTTACTGGGCACCACGTTTGAGTCCGCCACGAACTTGGCCATCCACGCGGGCGAGGTAGGAAACGCCAGACCAGGATGCTTATCGAGCCACCGTTTGAAGATTCTGGTCATGATCTCGTTGGTACTGTTGCTCTCACTGAGACCACACATATGCAGCCACGTCTTCCGTATGCCGCATGAGAACTGCCTCGAATCGCGTAACGTCGTCTCGTAGAAAAGGGACTCTTCATGCGGGGTTTTGAAGTTTAATGTCGTCTTGTCTGTGACGTGTTGAGGCTTGTTCGGCAGCCGCCATCCGTCCTTCACTGCATCCCAGTAGGGGAGTGTGTCGTGGTGTGTAGGCTGTGCCTTTTCCTGCTGGCGGCTTGCGAGGACTTCCCGCTTCTGCGTGTCCGCAAACAGCTTCAGCGCCGTGGTTTCCCATGTATTCGACTTGGAGGTCGATTGCCTCCGATCCTTGAAGTTGCTCTTCACCGCCCACTCCGGCATCGCACTTGTCTCGAACGGCGTCTTATTCGTCATATTCGCGCAGATGTAAGTGCTGGGCTGCCAGTCCTTCTTGCGCTTGACGCTCAGCTTCGATAGCTCGTCATAGTTGAGCTGTGAATTTTCGCCAAACATCTTGTCCAGCAGTTCATTGTGATCGCCGTCCTTGATGATCGGCTTCAACTGGCCCACGGTCAGCAGCATGTTGTCCTGCGAGGTCACCCGGCGCTCACAGCAGGGGCGGCAGAACCTTTCCGCAATGTAGTCGAACCTGCGCTCCTGTTCCTCGGTGAGAGATTCGCCTCTGGCCGCCAGGGCGAGGATATGCAGGGGGCATCCGGTTTGGATGTTCATCGTGTATAGGCAGAAGTTGACGAGGACGGGGACATGCATGTCCAAGGCGTCGGTCGACAGCCAGAGATATAAGGTGCTGAGAACCGTGGTGATACTGGGGGGGACGTTCAGAATCGACATGACGAGATTGTCGAAGGCTTCTGCCATGTTCACGACCGGCTCGTTGGCGATCATTTTTGGCATGCTGCATGCCAGGAGGGTGGACTTGATGGCCAGCGCGTAGATATGCTCGGCGACGAGCAGGTTGGTCCGGACAACGGAGGAGAACTTGCGGTGAAACGCCTGCTTTGTCGTCCCGAAGCGCCATGAGCCGATCGTGATATGGTGGATTCCCTTGTGTATCCCGGCCAGCGTGGTGTTGAAGGTGTTCTCGCGCGGAACGTAATGCAGCGTCATTGTCTTGCCCGCATACGCAATGACCCGTCGCATCAGAAACTGGACCCAGAAGTAGATGCAGTTGATGCGGGCGGTGTCAGCGTCGATGACCTTCAGATTCGACATATTGATATCGGGGAGGAAGAGAAAGCCAAGGCCGATAAACTCATCGTTGGTTTCCGCGTTCATTGTCGCACTATGGTCGTTTTCCAGGGAGGAAACGTCGTCGTCGTTCTCCCCGATGTCCATGGGGTCGACCGCTTGCTTGCTCTGGCCGGACGCATGGCGCTCAATGATGCCCGCGTCGTCGGGCACCGCAGAGGGCGGGAAGGTGGCGCGCCCCCCGTGGAAGGTAGATTCGGGGACGATCTGCTTCACCTGGTTTGAAGCCACCGTGATAAACGGCGTTGGGGCCATCAAGCGCGTAGGAGTCATTTTGAAGCAGCCGAGACTCGTCTCCCATGTGATGGACTCGAGGTTGTGCGAGGTTCCCGTCGGCTGCCCGCCGCAGATCTCCAATGTTCGGAGGATGTTGTCCGCGCTCTCGCCCTGTTCGTCCTTGCCCACCTCCGGCAAGTGGACGAGCAAGCCCGTCTCCTGGATGCTCTGATCGGTTTCGTCGTATGACCCGTTCGGCCCCGTCATGATCGCCGACCCCAGGACGCAGTGGATACGAAGCGGGGAGATCTTATTCATCAACTTGTCGGCACTCGCGTATGAGTTGAAAAACTCCTTCAACTTCTTGTCGTGGATGAGGTACTTCGCAAAGACGCTGTTTAACATCGTCAGGAGACCTATTATAAAGTCGATGCCGGCCCCACTCGCCTTGGCGGTATACTTCTGGATCTTAATAGTTCCATTCGGAAACTCGACAGTGATGTTGCAAGTGCCCCCGAAGTCCCCGATGATGCTGTAAGTCCCGCAGGCCTCGTGCTTGCACTGGTAAAATACAGAGAGGGAGTTGTTGCGGATGAGACTGAGAATCATCTGGTTGAGGAAGCTCACGTGGATGTCGAACGACAGGAACGACCAGCGGTCGAAGATATGCCCTACGCTTTCAAGATCCATCAAGTTAACAAAGTCTTTCGGGTCCGAATCATACATCTTGAACTTCTTTTCCCCATACTCCGCACTGGTCTGTCCCCATGTGGGAATGCAGGGCACTTTCTTGTCCTCGCTGAGGTGCCCCAGAAAGGCCTGGTAGTTCTGGTGGAAAGGGATAAAGTCCGGTTGCTTGGGGTTCGGATCAATCCGCATGTTCCTGATTACCTTCGCGGTCATCGACATTTGCAGCAGCGGGCCCCGGGCAACATCCTCCATCGTCTTATGCAGCATCTGCTTGACGATGCTGTCCTTCATGCGAGCCATCTTGGAAAGCTCCCCGAATTCATTCGCGTTCATCGCTAGATCGCGGATCGGGTGTGTGCAGACGCCGGCAACAAACTTGATCTGCTTGTCGCGAATGTTCTTTATGCCGTCGCTGTCATGGCGTTCCCTGAAGTCGTTCTCTGCCTCTCGGACGGACGACAACAGCTTGTACAGATTCGGGTCGCCCTTCACCTCGTCCCTCTCCAGGTACTTGACGCAGAGTGGTAACTCCTCGTCGAAAAAACGCTTGAGGTTCAACGTGGAGTCGTAGTACAGCGACATCATCGCGCAGCAGTCGATGGGGTCCGGGAGCATCTTCTCTTCGACGTTGCTGGCGCTGATCTGTTGCTTGTTCTGGTAGCGACCCTTGCGCGTGTACGATCCGAGCGGCAAAATTTCGAAAATGACGCCGCTGTTGAAGATGAAGGACCCGTTCACGAACATGTACACCATCCCGTCCTCGCGGTACATCCGCGGATACTCGATGTTTCGGCCAGCGACGTCGTCCATATAGCCGGTTTCAAACTTCAACTCGGCAAACCTGATGCTAAACCACTCGGACTCTATGTCGTCGAGATCGGATTCCGACGGGGCCCCCGCCATCTGCCTGGCTTGCATGTCCAGGCCCTCGCTCCTGACCTCGTCGTGCAAAAGCTGCAGAAACGCTGCCTCTGACATGCTCATTGCCGTTATGCCGGCCCATTTCACGTCGTCTCCGAAATCTTTATGCGCGGCCTGCACGTTCTTCATGTTCCCGCGAGCCGACATGAGGGTGAACACCGATGCACTCACCATCTGCCAATGCTTCATGATGCATTTGGAGATGGAATTCGCGTACTCCCGCCACGCCTTCATTTCGGTCCTGCATGTCACGTCCATGCGCCGCCCACCCACAAACGGCGGCGACAGCCCGTTCTTGTGAGCGACTCGGAAAATCGACTCTAATAGTTTGGCCTCTGAGACGTAGGTAGCGATGTTGTGCTCGTAGCCTGGATCGAACATCTTGTCGACGTCGGACGCTCCGTGGTGAATGCCGAGGTTGTCCAGCATTCCCATGACGATGATGCGGAGGGGTTGCAGGAGGTCTTCGCCGACGTAGCCGTTCTCGGACTTGATGTGTTGCAGGGCGGTCAGTGGGCAGGACCCCAGCTGGCTTTCCATGCGCAGGGCCGTGACCTGGATCGTGTTCAGCTTGCCGTCGCTGTCGTAGGTGTTGAACGAGCTTATTATCATCTTGAACTTGAATAGACTCCCACTGTACGTTGCGGGGCTGTACTCCCGCTCGTAGTCGTCGAGTTCGCGCTCAAATATGTCCAGCGAAGGGTCGTTCTGCTGGCAGCTTGTCGGGATGATGTCCTCGTCGTCCGGTTCCGCGTCCTTGGCAGCGAAGCCGTGTTTCTTGCGGAACTCGATGATGTTGTGCAGAAGATGGGGGTCGATGTCATTCGAGAGGTTCCATGGATACTTGCGATACTGAGCCCGGAGCGAGCCCTCATGCGTCATGCGAATCCCGCCATGCCCCATGTTCTTGCCAAACTCGGTTACCTCCGTAAAGTCCGTGCTCACAGCCCATATCCCGGTTTTCAGGTCCGCGCCGCCGAAACACATGCTCAGCACGGTGGCCAGCCGCCGCATCGTCTTGCTGAAGTAGCCGGGGTTGACGGGGTTGATCTCTATCTCCGAAAAGACAATGGGGATTTCCTGTTCCACGCCGCCGGTGGGCCCGCCGTGGATCATAATCAGCTCGGGGCGCGCCATCGGCCACTGACAAATGTTGAAGTTGGTCAGATTCTTGACCTTGGAGAAGTGCAGGACGGGAGTCGGAAGTGTGTTTGAAATTGCCATGAGAGCTTTCCCATTCAGGTCCGTTTCCGCGCACACGGTGTCCCCACTCACCGTCTTCTCAATGTCACCCGGAAGCTTTCGCACTGGATCCTGTGGCGTGCACGGGACTGCCCATTTCTTCGCCCAGAACACCATTTTCTCTCGATCGGCCAGGTCGCGCAGTAGCTTGGTGTTATTGTATGGACTGACAGCGCTTGACGAACTTGCCTTATTAAGTCGGAACTGAAACGCAGTCGTCTGCTTGTATGGGGGAAATGAGCTGGCGAATCGGTACAAGGGGAGGTGGGTATACCCTCTTCCTTCGTTCCACCCCCGCCCACCGCCATCTGGGCCGAGTCCGCGCTGTTGCCTGGGTAGAAGCTCGCGTTCTTTCACTCTCTCTTTCCTGTCGTTAAAATCCCCGGTATTGGTATGGTCGCCATCATCATCGTCGCCCCCACCGCCTCTCCCACTACCCCATCGCCCCGCGCCGGCTCTATTCTGCTCAGCGTCGTCTTCAACGTCTGATTCGAGCATATCACTCCCCTTCACGGTGATGAGAGCCTCGTCGTCGGCAATATCTTCATGCGTTCGCTTCGCCGGCGTCGCCCGCTGCGAGCTAATGTGTTCCCGGAGATCGGGTACAGCACGCGCTGAGCGCTCCTGCAAGCCTCGCTCGACAGAAGTCACCTGGCAGCCAGCGATGAGAGAATTCACGGCCCTGGTGTCGGCATCCTTCACTTTGTTCTTCGCCCCCCGTGGCCTGCCGCGCTTCCTTTGCTCGGACATTGCAGATAAGCCCGTTCGCTTCCGAAGGCGCGCGACAGACTATTACGTGGCAAAAAAATAATTTGAGATACTTTTTATTGAAGGACCCTAGGGTCCTTTGAAAAAATGCGCCAAATTCAACCGTCTTAACCATGCTTGCTCAAATCAGCACTTCATTCAGGCGCCATGGACGCAGAAACCTGCATGCTCTCGCAAATCTGCGGCGATGTTGGTGTCAACATATGCATGAACTGCAGTGAACGCTTTGCGGCAAGCTTACGCCGTGTGTCATACACGCCAGTTCTGGATGCGCGGGAGTGTGACATCCAGCAGGATGCGCTGTCAGTGGTGATGCCCAAAAACGGACTGCGCCCGCGAACCCTCGCCGTGGACGCGAGAGGAAACACGATGGTCGTTCAGGACGACACACACGTTCCGATGCCCGTTCGAGGCAGCTCGCCGAGCTTCGATCTCCACAAAATCTTTGGCGACAACGCCGTCGTGCACGCCGTTTTCTTCCGCTCTAAAAACGACATGCAGGATCTTTGCAGGTCGGTCATTAAGATGTCAATTTTCGACATTAGTGAGTGCAGGAGTGAGGACTTCCGGAACCTGAGTATCCTGCAACGGTACTCTCGACTGGAACACATATTCCAGTGGGCGTGGTTCAACCTGCAGCATGGCGCGGTGATGGACCTGTGCAAGAAGCTCCAGTTCTTTTCGTCGGCCAAGCTACAGGAACTGGGACAGAAACTGATGCATGCCCAGGAAGTGGTGGAGGGAAGCGGTGAAAGGACCGTTCAGTGGTCGCCGGAGTTCCTCAACGCGTTTGCCAATTACTCCCTAGTGGGGCTTGGCGATTACAGGACCCTTCTACGGGATATTCCTGAAATGGAAACTGTACGCTTCCCGATCCCCACTCACATTCAATTGTCTCACGCCCCCATTCCAGCAAAAGACTGCTTCTCCCTGCGCGACCGCGTCGATCTTAAACTCCCTGGCAACCCGGTGTTTGGGGGTGTTCTGCAGCTGCCGGAGACCATAACCGACAGCGAAACAGCGTCGCTGTGGACGGAGGGCGGTACATGCAGCGAAACGCAGTGAAGTGTGTATATTAGCGTCAGAGTTGAAACTGATATATGTCAGACACACGCCCTTTACTAGAAGAATCTGAGGGAGAAAGCAGTGGAAAAATAAACCCAGATAAACATATTCGGCGGCATGTAATTATGGACTCAGCACTGTTTATTTTTATCATTTTTGGTGTCTGGGTTATCATTGATCCTGGGAACATCTGCGATATACCCAGAGGGGTGTCGAATGCGAACAATACGTGGCAGCTTCAATACATCAGCGAGAAAATCGCACAGTGTAAGGACGATGGCTTCGACCCCGCCTACTTTCGCGAGTGGCTTGCTTGGATTTCAGTCGCCTTCTTTCCTTTCCTCATGATACAGTTTCAGCTTATTTACAATACGATAGTGCGTGAAATAATCATCTATCGGGAGGCTATAGAGTCCGACGAAGAGGAGGTCATCAATCCCAGAACAAGGGCTACACGAGCGGGTAAACCCCACACAAACACTGATTCAAATCAGGTGTCGACGTCGAAAGCAGAGCCCGTTGCTCTGGAGGGAGGTTTACTGTGGACACTGACTAAACTCGTTGTAATGTTGCTCGAATGTTTCTGTGTCGGTGGGTTCTTTTGGCTAGTCTTCTATATACACACTGGCCCGTATCGCTGGTGGCATGCGGTCGCAACCGTAATCCTATTTGTATCCGCCACTATTCTCAATATCATTCTGTGTGTCATATACACAGTTTATAAGCACGAAACTGCTAAAAGGATCTATTGGCATAAACTGAGTGCCATATATCTGCTGATGTTGCTGCAAGTTGCAAGCGTGATTTCGTTTATATGGGCATTCGCCTTACAGCAGGACAAAGACCCAGGCGAACAAGACGTGGCGATTACTCTGGAGTATATTGTGGCTGTCATCTGGTTCATGACGATTGTCCTGGACTGTGTTCTGTACTACTCCATTCGAGTCCCTGAACACTCGAGTCCTCTATCACAGTGGTCACTCAAAATTATGAAATACTACGCCGGGTTCACTTTGGTGGGAATAGGGGTTGTGAGAGGTATCTTAGATCGGTTTCCTAAAACTTAAAAAAAAGTAAATTACACGGTCCTCACTCCGAACAAAGTATCTTCCAATGCGCAAGAGAAAGTATGGACATAGAGACAAGAAACTACGCGTCGACGACGTGTTGGTGGAGGACATCCAATCCTTCTGGGACCAGAAGGAGGACAATGAAGAAGATGGGGTGCCCAGGGCAAATATCCACAATCTAGTTGGGACTGCCTTTATAGAATGCTCCGTAAAGCCTCTCAACCTTCATTTTATCTCTCGCCTGCTACCAAACACTAAGTTTGACAAGCAAAAGTTTGCCGCCATCACTATCCGACTAAGACAACCTGAGTGCACTACATTGCTATTCACATCGGGTAAAATGGTGCTGACCGGATGCAGAGATTTCCTGGAGTGTGTCCTGGCGTCGCATGAGATTGTTAGGCTTTTACGTCGGGGAATTATGTCAGCTTCATTCAAATTGCGCCACGTCCACATTCAGAACATCGTGGGCAATGTCAGCTTGAACCTGTCCAATCAACGCGTTGACCTCGACCGTATCTATCGCGAGCATAATGTTTTCTGTACCTATCAGCGTAACATGTTTCCCGGTAATGTCTGTGTGTCCTGTATGTAGCTACGTTCTACCCGATACTGACTAGAACACCCACAGGGCTCATCTATAGACCCAACTGCTCCCCTGTAGTACTGCTCATCTTCATCAGCGGGAAGATTGTGATAACAGGCGGTAAGTCTTCCAATGATGTCAGGGAGGGGTGGCGCCAACTCTGGCCCTTCGTGCAAAAGTACATCACGTAATAACGATCGGAGCGTGCTTGAGCTCGATCTTCTCGAGCTCGCGATCGACCACATGCATCGCCTCCGTGAACGCCATGTCGTCGCTCTCTTCTTTCTCAACTTCCAACGCCCGCATGCCGACGTTCACTGCGCATCGAAGTTCCTCGTCCCTGCACACGTTTTCGGGTGTGAACAGGTCGTCGAGTGAATGCACAAGCTTCTTCTTGCGATGCGCTGAGGTGGAAGTGGTGGCAGCCTTCCAGTCCATATAGGTCCAGACCATGCGCAGGCGGTATGGGATCTTCATGTTCGGGTTGCTGAATGCTTTTTTGTAGAGAATATTGAGGCCATTGCTCCCGAGAAAGCCACTGGCGCGTTCGCATATCTTGCACACCTCGATGCAACCCATCGCCGCATCGTCCAGTGCAGCGCCGGTCATGTCAGCATGCCATGAACGCTTTGCAGTCTTGGCCAGCTTCCTCGTCTTGGAAAAAAGAGTGTCCAGGTGCATGCACAGTTCCACAACTTCGTCCGCCGCGAGTAGAACCAGATCTGCCCGAATCAGACCTATGGCGATGTCGATCCACTCAAGGGGAACTTTGCACTGATTCAGCTTCCGCCGAATCCGTTCCGAGTCTCGGTCCGCCGGCATACTCTGGGACGCCTCTTTCTTAATCGGGGTCATAATGTCGACATCGACACAGTTCTGCTGGGCGCTACCCGAGCGCGCTGCAGCGTGGGGAGCCTGCATGCTCTACGCCCTCTGCTCAATGGAATCGGGTTTGATCGGTTTTACTCCCAGATCTTTTTTTCTGAACAGCCACAACCCCGCGACTGTACTTTTAAGGTTCCTACGTACTACAAAAATAGTACCCAGAACTCGTCCATTAAAGTTTATACCATAGACCCTAGGGTCCGAGATTTTTGGAAATATTGGCGGGAAATATTGGAAGTGACTTGGATTGTGCCGGTCTTCGAAGTCGTGGATTAGTTGAATGTGCCTGGAAATCGCCATATAAGCCCGGGCGACGATGAGATGATGGCTCGCGCGTCTCACCTCGTGATGGTTCTCATTCTCGTGTACGTGTGTTGTCTGAATTTGCTGCTCATTCATTTTGTATGGAACAAATACCTCGAACCACGCATACCGCGCTTCGCTTCCAGACACACGCGAGTGCGGAACACGACGCGGCCCGCGCTGCGGCAGCGCCCGCCACCCCCCGCATGCCAGGGCAATGGTGCCCGGGCGATCGCTATCACCACAAATGTACACAAGGACACCAACGATGTCTCGGGGCGGGCCCCGGTCTTTTCTCAACTCCGCCAGGCTCTCCGGTTGCGCAGTGAGGTGAGGGCGAACGTGTTCGTGGTCGCGACCGCCGAGACCTTTATGGGCTCGCACCGGATCTGGTGCAACTCTCTCTTTATGCAGACACAGAGACGTGTGAGTTGTCAGCTTCTCCTGCTGCCGGCGCCCGTGCACGAACACGCCATCTTTGCGCAGGTGCTGGCGGCCTCGCCGTGCACCACCGAGGTCGTCCTCCTGCCCGACGCCGCGGAGGTCCGCGCAGATTTCTTCTCGCGCCTCGAAAAGACCCACCCGAAGCGCGTGACGTGCCTGGTGGCCGGGACCGCGAAGAGCATTCACTGCCCGGCCCCGGCCTTCCGCCTCCCCCGCCTCTTCCTCGATGCGTACACGGGGGAGACGAACGTCGAGACGGCGGCGAGGGGGATGCACATCTACGGGGGGAAGGCGTCCGTGGTCAGCCTTGCTTAGTATGTACCATCGCATTACAAAATCGTATTAAAGTATTTTACATGGCTAAGAAATGTCAGTATGGACATTCTATATTGTAGTATGGACACTCTTTATACTCGAAACATGCGTAACATCTTCAGTGGATAGGAAACTTCTTGAGCATGGTTGGACGGCTCCAGCCGGTAGTATATGGTTCAGAGATGGCATTGGAAATGACGCAAGTTTTAGTGGGAGACCTGGCATGTATGTACCAAACGAACATTGGCCAGAACCGTGTCCTATAGGAACATCTCATCAACTATTTGATCAGACCGTGAATTGGGAGTGCGAAGACTGTTCTCCAAACTCATATACAATTCTGGAAACATACAGAGTAGACTGTGTGGAATTTGGAACCACGGAGTGTGATTCTACTACCAATTACCAGCAACCCGGCAATACAATGGATTGTATCTGGAAACGAAGAACCTGTCATAAATGTCCGAATGGATTCCATGCTACTCAAAAACTGGATAAGTTGGCGACGCAAAATATCATCCGAGATGGAAATACGGTACCGATTCAAGATGATTCTATTTATCAACCAGGACCCTGGTCCTCAATAACAAGTAAAGAATGTCCGGGACCACGCAAACTCATAGGCACCGAAACACCATGTACTAAATGTGTTGATGGGGAAACGAGGGAAAATGGAGACATTTCATGTAGAGCGTGCCCAGCGGGGAAGTACGAACCAGAAGGTGTTAAAGATACTGCGACCGAAGATACGGTGATCTGTATAGATTGCCCTGTAGGAAAATTGAGCATGTCTGGGGCGTATGGGATTAATAGTTGTACCGACCAGAACCAGGTGAAGCAGAACGATGTATGGACCAATGCAAACGATGGATGTAGTGGTGGTGGATATGCCATCTGGTTAAATTTGCTTTATTATGGGAGATTTGTAGATGGAGAATTTCAACAGGCAGCTAATCAGCCCACGCAGAACTTCGATGATATCTCTACTCAGAGTTGTTTTCAACTGGATGCTAATTCAAATATAATTATTCCAGTTCAATTCAGATACAACGCCCGGGATATCGATGGTCCTGATAACATGATTGAAGACCAATATGGTCCCATGTTAAAATACGACGCTTCACTGGACTTTCCATTTGGCTACACAGCTCAATGCAAAGATGAAAATGGATATCATATCACGGGAAAGTGTATCTGCTGTCCTGTTGCTCCTGGCTATATTGCCCAGGGTAATACACAAAACAGATATTACGCGGACATCTGCCAAGCTGGTACATACACACCATCTTACGGTTACACTGCATGCATTGACTGTACAGTGGGTAAGTATAATGAAGCTCCCGCGTCGACATCATGTTCAAACTGTCCACCTGGAAGATACACTGAAAATACAGGGGCTAGTTCGGTGAAAGAATGCTGCGTGGAAAATGCACAATTTTCCATTTCCACTTCAAAATGCGGATGCAACCAGGGATACTATCAATCGCAAGTAGACCTCACGTACGATGACCCGGAATTTTGTTCACCGTGTCCGAGTAACATGACTACGATTGGAATTGGAAGTCTTAGCGTATTATCATGTAGATGTGAGTATGGATCCGGATATATCAACAGTATTATTGGCTGTCAAACATGTGAAACGGGAAAGCATGCAGGTAATTCAATCTATTCTCCCTGTCAGGCATGTGAAAAGGGTAAATATCAAAAAAATACGGGTCAGGAAGAGTGTGATATATGCCCGTACGGAACATACACACACACTACCGGTTGGAATGCTGATTGCAGAGCATGTCCTAGTGGCAAATTTTCCAGTGCCGAATATTGTTATAATGTGAGTGTTCAGATTTCTCGACAGGGTGAAGATATTCTTAACTGTGGAAGTAACCCTTCAACCTGCCAAATTCCAGAATGTGTGGATGACGTCTCTGATTGTCAAAATTGTCCGGAAGGAAAGTTTTCGGATGGAAACGGACAAATGTGTAATTTTTGCAGTGCAGGATCTGAACCCAATGACGAGCGAAACGGTTGCGAACCATGCTTAGCAGGTAAGTATTCGGATCAAATTCATACTGGAGGCTTGTGCAAAACTTGTCCGGAATACCACAAGCCAAATTCAGACAAAACTAACTGTGAGGCATGTCAGAAAGGGAAAACATATAACGTAGATAAAGATGAAGATGACTGTGTCGAGTGCGATGATGGGTACTTTCAAGTCGATGACGCCGATAATCGTCTGGACGATTATACCCCTTCGTACGGATGCTTCGGCTGTAACTATCTCAAGACCAATTCATACATGGACGAGAGAGACAGATCATGTAAAACATGCCCACAGGGCAAATATACTACCACAGACGAGGGCATAATTGGCGTGGCCGCGTGTGAACCCTGTAAATCTTGCGACCCTCAGCAGTACCGTACTGGCTGTGAACTCAATATTACAAGTAACGAAGCATCGGCAGGGACGTGTGTTGACTGCGAAGCGTGTCCCGACGACGAGGATGGCAACCCCCGGAAGCGGGTCGGCTGCATCAACCAACAGGGACACAATAACGCCTCGGGGACGTGTGTGCGAACTGAATTCGTCACTCGCACCCCCCTCTGTCCATTTCACGAGTATGACGAGAGCGGGGAAATCGAGAGGTCGACGCAGTTTGGCCTGGGAGGTTTCACGTTCACTGAGGTATTCGGCATGGACGAAAATCACACCGATTTCCAGTGTCGTCTCCCATGTGATGGTGACCTGTTCCACAACTTCGACACGGGATACTGCGCCGGCCCCTTTTCCTGTAACGTCCCCTCCTGTACGATGCAAAGCGACGACGAAGTGGCCGGACTCAGCAACTTAGAGGCCAGGGCATGCCCCGAGGAGGAAATTCTGGACACCGACGACGAAGCTGTCATTCGTGCAAAGATGGAAGCAGTGTGTCAGACCTGCGATGACTGCGAAGGACGAGGCTGTGCTCGAGAATGCTCTCTATTGAAGTGTGAGGTGGGTGAAATTTTCGACTTTAGCGAAACTCGGACACGGAACAAGTGCAAGACCTGCCAGGAACTGGCCAGCCACAGCTTATGCCAGAGTGGTTTCTACGAGGGCAATCTAAAGACGACCGACATATCCGGCAACAGACCAAAGTTTGAATTTACAAATTGTCAGCCCAAGCTCGCCCCGAACACCTTTACCGAGGAAGACGGTGAGAGTGTACCGCATACCGTCACGTATGGAGACTGTACCATCTGTGGGGATGAAGACATCAATGAATGTGTGTCTGGTGAATATCACGCGTCATGTGACGCTGAAATCGGATGCCTGTCCTGCCACCCCCACGGTGGCATGACGATAATCTCGTCGGAATACATGACAAAAGACAATGTTCGTCGCCCCCTATACTGCCAGGTCTCGACATGCAAGGACCCGGAGTTGACGGGGGTGGACGAATGGGGCGTGTTTTGCGAAGCTGACTGTGGCACGGCTGAATGCGACGCCGGGGAAACCACCTTACCGTGTCTACTCCCGCATCCCAAGCGTTGCAAATCACCCTACCCCACCGCTCGCGCGGGGCAGAGTAAGGTCGCTCACGTTCCACCCCACGCCAACATCCTGGAACGGAACAACTCCTACCATTTGTTTGCCAACTTTGAAAATCTTCTGATGCCACTGGGATCAACCCTACCAGAACATCGTCACCAATGCGTCTGGAATACGCAAGGCATAACGGATAATGATATGAATGGAGGGGGAATCGCGCACTCCTTTCTCCCCCATGGCGAGGTCTTTGCTAGCAACCAGCTGGCCGACGGGACGAAATTCTGCCACCCATGGCCCAACCGCGACATGTCACTGGAATACCCGCTTCTTCCACTCCAGAACTCGGTGACAGACACGGAATCCACCTTCCCACGCCGCGTTCTCGTAAACACGTCGGCGCGCGTCATGGATTACACGTACACCGGTGATGGTTACACCGCCAACGAATTCGACGTCCTGGACGTGACGGTGAACCCCGGCCTGGCCACCGAGTTCACCGGGGACTTTTTCCTCGACCTCGACGTGAGCAGGGCTCGCCGCGCAACACTAGCTGTTTTCATTCCAGATGACCGCAATTTGGACACGGTAACCTGGGTGCCGCAGTGGGAGTTTTCGGTGCTCGTTCGCGAGTCAACTGCTCCCAACCCACGAACCGACTTAACCTTGAAAATAGACGTCCCAGAAGTCGATGGCAAGATGGGTATTGATCTATCTCTCTTTCAAAAGAAAAACAATAATGGCAAATCATACTACGTGCATGGCGTCTGGGACGATTCCTGGTCTACACTTGATTTAGGAACTACAACGTACTATGATGGCAACTATAATCATCGCCCCCGCTTATTCTCAGTGGACTCGTCTTCTACCCAGACCGCATATGTCCGTTTGGACGAGGTTCCTACCGACTTTGTCGCAACTCCACTACCGGATTATATGGAGATGGGTACACTGGATGCCAGAAATCGTACCAGTGACCATGTCATTGAGGTTGACATTCAGAATATACCGCAGGGGGTGGTGACGTCGATGGTGTCTGTGTTTGGGAGTTATCGTGGATGCTATGCTACCGAAACGGACGTTACATGTATTCTGGAAAATGAGACATTGGCTACTGTAACCAGTACAACAAATGGCGATGTCATCCAGTCAATAACTGTCTGGGACAATATGCTGGTCATTACACGTCAGCGATCGAGCTCAAATAAACTCAACGTTGCACATGAATTTTGGACAGCCAACCTGGAAAAAAGCAGTTCATATTTACTCTTACCACCAAAAATTTTATGCACTGCAGCTCTGGATTTGACGCTATGGACGCTGAAGATGGATAGCGACGCCGTACTCCAACTGCAATCGTATACTACGAGTACTTTCGAGGCCATAACCAGGTTTGATCCCGATAAGAATCGCAATATAACCACCAACCAGCGCTATGAAATGCAGGTGAAGGATTTGGTGACTATTAGCATGGTGCTCAGCACCAGCTATGATAAGATCTTCGTCCTTGTGCCCGTAAAGAGTTCGTCGGCTGACCTGGGTAACACCGACGAGGTAGTCCTTCTAGTGCGAATGTACTCCAAAGACGGCGACCCCTCCATATCCACTGATGTCCTTGTTGACCCATCTTGGTCATTCTATAAGCTCTTGCGAGGACATGTATCATATACGTCGCGCGCTTGGCGCGACGAAACAACCGTTTTCGTCGGGTTCCTTGGCGAGGTGTATGAGGTCAACTGTCGCGAACCCAGAGCAGACGTAACCGTCCTAACATCTTCCTATCTCCGGAACCGCCATTTTATGCCGGTCTCGAATGGATTCCTTACCCTCGACACACAGCCCGTGCGGAATGCAATCTCACGTACCTGCACGGTAGGCTTCAATGATGTCATGGTCGACAACTCTGGCGTTATTAAAGCTATGTATTCCAAAGAGAGGTGTGCACATGAGTGTTTTATCGACGCCGCCTGTGACGTTTATGCTATGCGCGGCGGTGAATGTTATCACTACACAACCGAAATTGCCGGTAGTGTAAAAGGATGTAAGCAAAAAGACGGGGAAACAAGCAAGGATTTGTATCACACTTACCAACACGGGTCGGCCCATACGTCGTCGAAGGTAACATTCAAAGCTCTTCTCCGTGGGTTCGTCAATGTCAGCGGCGGAGGATCTGCGGTTGGCTACCACGCCCTGACAACAGGCTTACATGACGACTATTCAGCAATAATATTTCAGTATGTACCGTACTGTATATGGTATTCAGGAGAAAAGGTTGTGCTGATGGATGCCGACGGAGTGGAAGTTTACTGGCCGGATCGAATGGTTGGTATTCACGGAACTGGAACCACACAGATTCAATTTTTCAAGGAAGCGTTTGACGCAAATGGGAGTGAAATTACACATGATTATGTCTCATTTCAATTGCAAGAATCTAAGGTATTTATTGTATTCGATTTATGTGCATCTGGTACCATCAAACTTTGGTCCGACACTAATGAATTCATTTCAAAATCCACAAATACCGACAGTTGCATGCAGGAATACGTGGTAATATACTATAAGGGTTTTACGTCAAGCGTTGTTAATTATGTAGTTGTAATTACACGGACATTTGTTGTATGTGAAGCCATGGGTTGCTCGGAACACACCCAAAATTTCGACCAATATTCTTTCCTTTTTGAATATCGAATCTCCGGTGATGCCAAAATCATTAATGCAGTTCAAATAGATGACGTGACGGAGTTTGACCTACGCGCCCTCACCCGCCCCACGCGCGTGCGGAATGAGAACATCACCGACGAATGGACGCGTCATTCCCGATACCTGCCCGGACACCTAGTCCGGAACGCCGATCAGCCCCTCCCCATGTACCTACACGTGGACGGTGGCTCTGAGGCCCAGCGCTCCGTCTCCCTCGACGCCCTGCAGCTGCGCCCCGTGCTGACCGTCGCCGGGACGGAGAACGTTGACAATACACTTCTCACTCACTTCTACTTCCCGACGGATGCTGAACTGGATGAAATCGGGTTGACTGAAGTCAGGACAGGGGATGACACGGAGAAGTGGAAACGGCTGCATATCACGGTCGGTGTCGACGAGGGTGATAACTGCCGTGTCTCCTTTGTAGAAGTCGACGAGGATGGGGAAGAGGTAGCAGGAGACTCGGGAATTCACTCAGATCGTCTGAGAGAGTTGGGGTGTACGACGAGTGGGCGACAGTGTCAACTGGAGGTCCCGGAGACATTCCGAGACACGAACAACAAAAACTTAGTCGGTTTGAAGGTGAATATCACCGGCGAATGCCATGCCACGAATATCGAAGCCTGGATCGCGCCACTGGCAACGCTGTGGGAGTGTGACGGGGACTCATTCTGGTCCGAGGACGAGAAAAAGTGCCAAGAGTGTGAGACTGACGGGGCGATTAAAGAGGTTTGTGGCGACGGGGAATACGTGCCGGGGTGTGAAGCGCTAAAGCATCTGAGCCAGTCTGGATGCCAGAATTGTTCCAACGCTAATCTAAAGAATAATTTAAATCAGTGGGCTCCAGGTGAGACGTGTGTGTTGGAGTGTATTAATGATGCATCCTTTGGCGAGAATGGGGTGTGTACTCCATGCAACACAGCCTTAACCGAGGCCGATTGTAGCATGAGAGAGCTCGACGCCGCTACTGACAGGGGGTGGAAGCTCCAAGCATGCTCGAAAACTGCAGACCAGGACTGCGTTCTCTGCCCTGAAATAGACAAGTCTATATTCTCTAGCAACGAAGTCTTTGTACGGGACCTGTCCGGGGACACCGTCTGCAACACCACGTGTAAGGAAGGTCACTACCGCGACTTCTCCCATCCCTACTACTGTCGCCCGTGCCAGGACCTGGACGCGTTGAAGGCAGAGGTGGATTTTGTGCGGGAGGTGGATGCAGTGTACCGCTTTCGGGAATGCAAAGGGTTCCATCGGGCTGAAACTCAAAAATGCGAGGTAGCGCAGTGAATACATACACATGAATAAACGATTCATATCAATTCCACACCATGTATATTAGACTCATGCAGTGGCCGAAAACATGCTCCGGCTCTCGCCTCTGCTCTGCATATGCCTCATTTCAGTAGCCCGCGCCGTCTACGTGATCGAGATGGCAGTTTCCCTAAACGGCCTGGCCGATTTAACCACCCCCCAGCGACTGTCCTTCCGGACGGCGGTGGCGACGACTGCGGTCGTGAGCGTGGACGCGGTGTCGATTGTAAGCGTCACCGCGGCCGCGGGACGTCGCCGGCTCTTCTCCGCGTCGGTCCGGGTCGATTTCGAAATCACCACACTCGACTACGCGACGGCCTCGGACGTGGGTGTCCGGTTGCGGGCCAGCTACCTCAGCAAGGACTTGAACGACAACGGGCTGCCGGTGGCGGCGATTGTTAGTGGTCCATCCTTCAGGGGACACGACTACGAAATGCTCACATGCGGTGGCTGTCCCGATGGCCAGTATTTGGACGGCACTTGCCAGGAATGTCCTGAATTCAGCCGTGTACCGCCCAGAGTCAACGCCCCGGACCGGAGCTTCTGCGCGTGTGAACCTGGATACACAGAGAGTGGAAGTTTATGTACGCCGTGTGGGTTTGGCTTCTATAAGCCTCAGGTCAGTAATGCCACCTGTACGTCATGCCCCGCGAACTCCAGCACGGCCGTCGACACCGCCGTCGATGCCGCGGAGTGCCTGTGTCTTCCAGGGTTTTACCACGATGGCAATGCGTGTATAGAGTGTGGTACCGGCTCGTTCGATTCAAGTTTAGGTAACGAAGCCTGCGCCGGTTGCGCGCCCAACTCCACCCTCGTCGCAAACTCCGCCGGCCAGTATTTCTGCGCTTGTGATTTGGGATTCACCGGACCGTACGGGGGGCCATGTCAGGCGTGTGCTGTGGGCAAATATGGAAGTAGCACCGAAACTAGTATATGCGTCGATTGCGACGCTGGTAAGTACAATGAGCTGGATGCTGCAACATCTGTGGAATTCTGCATCGAATGCCCACAAAACACCTCCTCCTCCCCTGGATCTGGAAGCTCCCTCGCCTGTGTCTGCAACGCCGGCTTTGCAGCCGTACGCGCCAATGCTGACGCCGCTTGGACGTGCAATGCTTGTGAAGCGGGATTCTATGCAGTCGACACTAACTCCTCTTATTGTACCCCCTGTGGACCCGGAACGTATTCTATCGCCACGGCCGCCGCCTCCGCCGACGTCTGCACGGAGTGTGGAGACGGTTATTACAGCATGGACACAGGAGCAAGTGAATGCACTCTATGCCCCCCCAATACCTGGCAGAATACCTCTTCCGCCGCTGCGAAGTCCACGCTCTGTGAACCCTGCCCCGCCCATTCGAACCACTCCGTCCTTGGATCCACCGACGTGAATGACTGTGTATGCAGCACCGGTCTCTATGCGGTTGTCGACGCGGGGTTGTCGACTTGTGAAAATTGCCCTCCCGACAGCTTCTGCCCTGGGAATAACCTCTATGAACCGTGTCCCGAGAATTCAGACACAGGGGGGATTGAAGGCAGTTCAACGTCCACCGACTGCGTCTGCTCTGCCGGTTACGTTGGACCCGACGGAGGCCCCTGTGAGTTGTGTCCCGTCGGAAGATATTGTCCGGGGGGGGACGGCACACAGCCCTGCCGCTTGCACTCGAATAGTTCAACGGGGGCAAAAACACCAGAAGAGTGCACGTGTAATCCGGGGTACGTCTCAACTACGGGCGGGGCATGTATGAAATGTCCGCCAAACTCGTACTGTCCGGGAGGGGAGGTTGAGAATCCATGTCCGGGTAATTCTTCCAGTGTACCAGGGTCCTCCAACATCACCCAGTGCTGGTGTAATGAGGGCACCTGGCGGGGGTGTATCATTACCGCGGATGGCGACACCCTGGACGGCGATGGCGTTCCGTGTACCATCGACTACACCCTTGCTTGCTTCGATTGCGATGCCAATGACATCTGTGTAAACAATACGATGGAACACTGCATGGAACACGCCGTCGCGCCGGCAGGCAGTCACGAGATCGAGGCTTGTGTGTGTGTCGATGGATATTACAATGTAAATAGCCCCTAGGGCGATCGCATTTGAAGTTATATAAGATAGTTTGTTTAAGTGAAAATGTCAGAGACTGCTACAAGACGAATTCTTTCCAAAACAATAACAGATCAATTGACGGAAAAGTATAAATGTTTTGTTCGACATATGGACCCAAACGGGAATTGTCTTTTTGAGGCGTTGGCATGGGAGAAGAAAAGAATGGAGTTGGAAAAAGAGCATAAAAGTGCTATGATGATAGAAAAAGATGCGCAGGCTTTCAAATCAAAAATGCAGGATCATACCAACAATATTCGAAAGGACTGCGCGAGTTATTTCGAAGAATCGATGAAAAATTTTCATGACTTAGAAAAGGGGCAAGCGGAAAATTTCCTCCAAAGTTGGCAACAAGATTTACGTCAAGAGCTGTTAGAAATCAATTCTGATGAAAATCAATCTATAGCATACAGAACACTCGCACTCACTCATTTAGAATATATACGGACAAATTTCAAACAGAATCATGACAAGCGAATGAATCTTCCGTTATTAAACAAGATGTACAAGACAGTGATGACACCATCAGAATTTAACAAGAAATATCTGCAAAGTTCCCATCCTGATGGTAATGTTTATATTCCTCCTTGGCTATGGGGGGATCATATTGAAGTGTGGGCGTTTGCGCATAAGTTCAAATGTACGATCAAGGTTATTTACGTTTCAAAGTTTGGATCAATTAGAGAAGACATCGTTGAAGGCTCCGACGACAACAAGGATTGCAATCTACTAAACAGAAGATCAATTGTATTGGTGTATTCAGAGGCAGAAAAACACTATGACATGATGGAAGTTGAAACGTTGCATGCTGGTATGAAACTTGATGAGAAAAGCGATATATTTATACCAAAAGACGACGATGAGTATTCTGAAGAGGAAACGGAAGTTCAAAAGTCAGATAAACTCACGCCGGGGGAAGAGGACCAAAGAGAGATAGCAGCTAAGAAGGCTGCAAGAGCAGCGGATGCTGCTGCCCGAAAGGCAGCTGCGGCCGAGACAGCAGAAAAGAGGAAAGCGAAAGCCGCGGACAAGAAAGCAGAAGAGATGAAAGCAAAAGCCGAAAAGGAAGCCAACGCCAAGAAAAGAGCCGACGAGAAAAAAGCAAGGCAAATTCGCGAGACAAATATGAATCAATTATTGGAAAAATTTAGAGATGAATGTCATAAACAAAATCGCTTACAACAGGACTTTAATAAGGTCTATCTTTCAGAAGTCTCCTTAAAAAAAAATTACGCAGATATTGCCTCTGGTGGAGTTGGCAGTTGGCAGGAAGAAGAGTTGTATGAAAAGATTATGGCTAAAAAGGAGTCAAAGTTTGGAGAGTATAGCAAGTTCGACGATGAGAAGAAAGAGATGGCAACAATCTTGCACAAATGGTTGAGATCCAACTTGGACACTAATGAACGGGAGGAATTAATATGGGATCATTTTATTCTTATTGCCGATTCAATATTATGGCGTCAAAATACCCCATACACAGGTCCTAGCAAAGATGAAAATGCATACGAAGCCGATAAGCAAGCCTATATAGTAAAGTATTCGGGAGACCCAACAGATACCCGGAAGGAGGATCGTAAGTGGTTGAAACGGTTCTATGGAATTCTACACGGACAAAACATGGTCTTTCACTCAAATATTGCATCTTCAGTGATTGAATATGTTGAAAGGATTGTGCCTATAACAGGGGACAAACAACAAGTCGATCGTGGAATAGAACTGAGAAGAAAAATGTTTCAAAAATTAGGCCTCCAATCCTACCCCGCTTGTCTTCCCGAAGGTTTCATCCGTGATCATTTTAAAGTATGGAGTCAACACGCCGTTGATATCGCTATGAGTGGGAAGGCCTATACAGTTCCTAAATATTTACACGATGATCACGAAGCCATGGCAGCCTTCACCGCGTTGGTAAACATAACCGTGAAACATCTCAGACGTTCTTCTCGCGGAGATGCTGGCTGGGTGTCACGTACATTAAACGGGGATGGGAGGCCGAAAACTAGGTTTAAGAAAGACCCTATTCGATGGGGCGCGCAGATAACCACCAACAACCACTTCCTCGTCGACCCCAGCGTCCCCGCCCCCGTGCTCAACACGGCTCTGAGAGGTTCGCGTCGCTGGATGATCTCGGAAAATGTGAACTGGTGACGGAGCCC
>MDSW01076107.1_pt1 | contig 38612 bp, 29 predicted proteins | sample 811171 | NCBI WGS metagenome assembly MDSW01 (sample SAMN05326641, study PRJNA326480) | marine metagenome | isolation source: seawater | place: Atlantic Ocean: North West | collected 2012 | reverse complement strand
TATTTTCATTATTTGAATCTCCAAAGTCTACAGTTCGAGATACCTCATGTAATAAACCGGCAAGTAAACCCTCGTTCACTACGCTTCCATACGCATTATTAGAATTGATATAATTACCTTCCCAACGAGCTATAGAAACACTGTGAGAATCTATCATTACGGTATCTAAGTCGGTAACACTGACCTCGAGTGGCAGTGCCGAGTTACCAATAAGAGTAAAATGATCGCCTATTGATAATATTTCAGGACTTACGCCGGTCTCTCTAGATATTGGATTAGAAAATATGGAATTAGATTGAGGGCCCTCTGGTTGAATAATTGTGGGAGAATTTAAAGGATATTCATAATTAACAGACCCGTTATCTTCTATATACTCATATTTTAGTATTCTATTATCCCAATCTTCCTGAGGTACTGTGTATTCGTAAGTTAAATTATGTTCTGCATTAAAATCTTGATCTATTGGGCCTATCGGAGTTGCAGAAATATTAAACCAGAATTCATTTCTAATTTTATCTGCTTCAAAATATTCTCCACTTTCATTTGCATATGCACCAGAATCAACGATATCTCTTACGAGGCCAAAGCTGCCTTCGGCATCGCCATCATAAGTCCCGTCTACAATGATTGTATCAGCTATTGTTTCGCCACCTAATGACTCCACATGGATAATCGGAATAGTACCATTGACTTCGATAAAAGGTGAATCTGATGCAATAAAATCAAAATTACCTGCACCGGACATTTTCATTGATTGATGTTCGCGTATCCCGTCCTCCCACTTTTCACTGAATAGGAAGTCATCCAATTCAAATGAAAATGATTCTCCGAAGCCACTAATTCTAACTGAAACATTTGCTTCTATTTGAGTATCTTGTAAGCGTCTAATCCCATTTTCGTCCCATGTTTCATAATAAAATAATTCTATTTCACCAAATCCTCCTTCAGAGCTTTCGTTAGAACCTCCATTGAACGAAAGCCATCCGGAAGCATCAAGACGGATACGTTCAGTCAAAGTTTTTTCTGACCACGAACGGATAATCAAGGCATCTTTGACTTCTGCACTGATAGATAATTGATCTTCATTTTCGATATCTGTCAATATAATTGAGCCACTTCCAACCATTTCAAAATCTTGAGAAACCAACTCAGAGCCATCATAGGACTCATTTAACCAAACTTTACTCAAATCAAGAGAAAGAGTCGTTGTCCTTAACCCATCAGACAAATCCAGTAGTAAAGAACCATTTCCTAGTTCATTTGATTCCAATAATGAATTAGTTCTTTTTTGCCAACCCCTTCCTTCAAACATAATAGATTGGTTGGTATATTCTTCCCCTCCTTCTAGTGACCAAGTAGTTTCTCTTGTTACTTCATGATCAGAAATTGGTTGGTTCCAATTAGTTATTGATAGTTCCCTAGAACAGGAGGAATCACTAGTTTCGATAGATAAAGATATGATATCGCCGAAAAGAGGTTGCGAATCTATGACTATGTCGATAACACCTCCTGCAATAACAGATGATATATCTTCATGTGATAAAATATCCAATCCATCTCGGAAATGATGAGTTAGTACAGAAACGCCCCCGGGGGATGTTCCATTTTCATAAACTGGATTAAAATTAACTACATATCTATGTATAATTTCTGTACTAATGTTAGAAACTGGACCAGTTTTTTCAATACCCCAATCTGCAACTATTTCACAGGTTATTTCTGGATTAGAATCATCTCCAGAAGTCGTCAAGGGAGTTAGACTAAAAATAAGTATAATGAAAATTAATAGAGGCGCTTTACGACTTTTCACAATACATGGATGGTCTATTATCCTTTGAATCAAACGGTATGATGCTCTTGATTAATTAGAATAGAGGTTCTTCGTAATCATCATCGACCCCAGAACGTTCTCTCCATAATTCAGTTGGTACATCATCATAAACTCCTGCATACGGGTCGACATCAACTAAAGAATGCTGATTTTTTGCCGCCTCAGCAGCTGCTAGTGCGAAAGCTTCCGCATTTGCCTTAAATTTCCAGTAATGAATTCTCCATTCTCTACCATCCCAAAGAGTAGTTTCCTCAGATTCTGTAGTCAATAAATCATAATCTTGTAATTGATAAAAAAGATTTCTATCTGTTGGCTCTAAGGCATTATCAATTATCCTATTAGAAAAACCAAAGAATCCCAATGCGTGTTCTGCTATATTTTCAGCAACCACAGTTTCCATATCAATATCAACTTTAGTCCTTATTGCTTGGGTTAATTGTGCTAGTGTTAGACCCATTGCATTATCTCCTTATATACAGTATGCGAAGGACTTCGTTATTTCAACCATCTCACTTAAAGTGTAATTTTAAGAATAAAATAATCCGAAGCGATTAATCTTAAGATGCTCTCGCCCGGTTTGTGAAAGATTTACAGAAGACAAAATTTTTGGGGTTAAAAGAGGCAGAAATGGGCCCCTATGATTTGGTAATATTACCAATTCCCTTCGAAATGACGGTTAGTTGGAATGAAGGTACATCCAATGGACCTAATGCATGTATTGAAGTTAGTTCTCAGGTGGAATTGTATGACCCACTTCTAAATTCAGAAATTCCATGTGGGCTATCTTTTCATACAGCAGAAGAATGGTCATCAGAAGAGTCGACATTGAGAAAGCAATTAGATTCAATACAAAAATATATCAAACCGTGGATTAATGGGGAGCAATTTCCAATAGTTTTAGGAGGTGAGCATGGGATTTTACTTCCCATTATAGAAGTCCTTAATGAACATCCAGAAATTGACAATTTAAATCAGGTTACTATAGTACAAATTGATGCACATGCGGATTTAAGAGATACGCTAAATGGTGAAAAATTTTCGCACGGTACAGTGATAAGAAGGTGTTTGGACGCAGGTGTGGGAAAAATTATTCAAATAGGCATAAGAGCATATAGTGAAGAAGAAGCAAAAATAATTGATTCTGATGATAGAATAGAAACCTGGCATGCTAGAGATATATTGGGCGTGATAGAGAGGAATACTGGTTGGCCCAGGTTAATGGAACGCATTACACAAATAGGGGGTCCTATTTGGCTTACTTTTGACATTGATGGTCTTGATGCTGGAATAGTTCCTTCTACAGGCACCCCAGTTCCTGGTGGCCTATCGTACTGGGCGGCAATTGAAATAATTGAAAAAATATTTACAAATAATAGTCTAAAGGTACTAGGCGCCGATATCAATGAAATTTTACCTGGAGGGGAAAATGGATTGACGCAATTTAATGCTGCATTGATCGCTACAAAAATAATTGCATGCCATATTTCAACACTCTAAGTAGAAGGATTCAACAAACGGATACGTGCCGCATAAGATATGCATCGAACACTAACAATGACACTAGTTTTAGTACTCGTTGCAAATTCTATGATGCCTACCATAGATGCTCAGCAACCAGATATAATTCAGGAGCATTGGTATCATTCATATGCTACTTTGACTATAGATGTTAATGAATGGGCAGATAATAATCCAGATATTATTAATTTACTTAGTGTAGGACAAACAGAGCTGGGAAGAGAAATTTGGATGTTACAGATTTCGGACTGGAGTCAAGAAAATAAATCTGATGGATCTGCAAAAGATGTAGTCTATGTTGATGGTGGACATCATGGAAATGAACATCTAGGTACTGAGCTTGCATTCCTTACTGCTGAATTTTACATAGAAGGATGGATAGAGGGAAATGTGCAAGTAATAGAAGTTCTAAGGAATACTGAGTTACATATCCTGATTATGCTCAATGCCGATGGGAATGATTTTGATACTAGATGGAATGTAAATCAAGTAGATTTGAATCGTAACTATGGACATTACTGGAATACCTGTGATTCTACACAGCCCGGGAGTAGCGCATTCAGTGAATCTGAGACTCTTGCGAATTCGATTTACATGAATACAGTAGTTCCTGATGCAGATTTGTATGTCACTATGCATACTGGTGTTTGGATAATGTTGTACCCTTGGGGAAAATGGCCTGAACAACCTTCGGACTGGGAGATGTTTCATCATATCAGAGATGATGTAAATAGTAATATCTCAGATATACCAATCCGCAATGCTAATCAAGGTCTTTATCCAAATTGTGGGACTAGTCGAGATTATGGTTATGGAGTTATGGGATATCCTACATTTACATTCGAAACTGATGACGAGCAGTTTCTTCTTGGTACTGTAGAATCATTATCTGATAGACTGGAGGAAGAACTAGATGTGATGAAATATTTAATTGAGAATGTATGGTATTGGCGTGCTCGTTTAGTTATAGAAAATTTCAAAATTATGGACGATGAATTAGAAGCACATGTTGTTAATTTAGGCCATGCAAGTACCTCAAATGCTTCTTTCCATTATACTGATTCAAATGGTGGTTTGTTATGGCATTCAGAAATATTCGGAGTAAATGCAACCAATGAAACAATTGTAATTATTGATTCTACCAATCTTAGTTTAGTTGATGACGGGATTTGGAGTATTCACTATCAAAAGAGAGTAATTGATTCTTCTAAGTGGGTTTCTGAACAATTTTCAGATGATCTAGTTGTGGTCGATAAAGAAAATATTGGAGGTTTGTTACCTTCACCTTCATGGATAATGAGTATAGTTACAATAATTGGCGTAGCATTAATAAAAAATGAAAAAGAGTATTTAGAGTGAAAAATATAAAGATCTTAAAATTAAAAATATCTCTATAATCAACTTTTGATAAGTAAATTTTCTATATTAGTAACTTATCGTAAGTTTAGGCGTAATTATGGATTGGACAATAAATGAGTTTGGAAATGTTGGAATGCAATTGATATTACCTTTTTTTGAAGGAATTTCAAAGGCACCTAACAAATCGCTGGATGGTTTGAATAGAAAGCAACGTAGTTTAATTAGATCTGCAGTATCCTCAAAAGATTTTGAAGGGAAAAGAGGTCAAAGATTATCTGTGTGGACTGAAGAATGTAGAGTATTACTAATTGGGATGGGTGAAAAAGAAAAGTTTACTAGGAAATTAATTAGGAACACTGGGGCTAGGACAATTGCAGTATTATCAAAGAAAAAAGGAGTAGATATAACAGTTAGATTTACTTCTGGATGGAATGTAGAAAATATGCTATTATTTGCAGAAGGCATGATGTTAAGGGATTACAGTTTTGATAATCATAAAATGGCAGATAAGGATGGATGTCTAGATTCTTGGAATGTAGATTTTCAGTCCACTAACAGATATCAAGAATCATTAGAAAAGGGCTTACAAAGATTAGATGCATTAGCAGGAGGAGTTCATCTTGCCAGAGACTTAGGGAATGAACCTGCCAACGTATTATATCCGATGGAATTCGCAAATAGAGCAATTAAATGGGCATCAGATAAAGATAATGCATTAGTTGAAGTTTATGATTGGGATAAATTACAGGAATTAGGCATGGGCGGATTAGTTAATGTTGGTAAAGGAAGTGACAAAAAACCTTGTATGGTACTATTTACACTTAATCCTGATGAAGATGTAGATATTCAGAGGCCTTGTATAGTCGGCAAGGGAATTACATTTGATACAGGAGGAATATCAATTAAACCTACTAGTGGAATGTGGGATATGAAGTATGATATGTGCGGCGCTGCAACAGTATTCGGATTGATGGAGGCTCTTTGGTCAACTGGATATAAGAAAAGAGTAAACGGAATAGTTTGCTTAGCCGAAAATATGCCTGGATCAGGTGCTTATCGGCCCGGTGATGTAATCCCCACTTACTCCGGAAAAACTATTGAAATATTCAGCACCGACGCCGAAGGAAGGAACGTATTGGCCGATGGTTTATGGAAAGCAGGAGAGTTAAATCCTGAATACATCATTGACTTGGCTACCTTAACTGGTGCCGTTGTAGTTGCCTTAGGCAATCAAATAACAGGAATGTGGAGTAATAATAATTCATTACAAAAGAGGCTAAAAGAAGCTGCAGGAATAGAAGGAGAAAGTATTTGGAGAATGCCTCTAAACTCAGATTTTGAAAAATATATGACAGATTCTGCATTTGCTGATGTAAGAAATGGTTCATCAGGAGGGAGAGCCGGTTCTTCGAACTCTGCTGCGGCTTTTTTGAAACAATTTGTTCCAAAAAGAAACTTTGATGAAAAGGCAGAACAGATACCTTGGGCTCATCTTGACATAGCTGGCACAGCATGGGGGCCAGGCGGGAAAGCTAAATCTGAATCTAGTAATCCACTATTTCAATTTGGGACATCAGGAGTACATGTTAGAACGCTACATAGAATGATTACAGAAGAGTGAATCAGGAATCATCTGATTCTTCATCGGAATCAACAACTTCAAAGTCTGCCTCTACTACTCCATCTTCAGATTTTTCTTCTGAATCTTGCTCAGCCATTTCTGCGGCTGCTGCCTCGTAAATCTTTGTAGACAATCCGTGCATCAACTGTTCTATTTCTGCAAGTTTTGCTTGTATTGCAGCATCGTCAATGTCTTCTAATGGTATTGGTTCTTCATCCTTGACAATTAGGGATTCTAAATCATCTAATTTTTCTAATACTGGTTTCGTATCTTCCTCTGAAAGTTTTTCTCCTGTCTCTTCAATAGTCTTACGAGTCTGATAAATTATGCTATCAGCCTGATTACGAAGTTCTACTCTAGTCTTCCTTAATTTATCCGCTTCTGCGAATTCTTCTGCCTCAGAAATTTTTTGTTGAATTTCATCTTCAGATAGAGAAGTTTGACTTTCTATCTTTATTGATTGTTCAGTTCCTGTTCCAAGATCCTTGGCAGAAACATTAACTATTCCATTTGCATCTATGTCAAATGTTACCTCGATCTGAGGAACGCCACGAGGAGATGGAGGTATTCCTACTAAGTGAAATTGGCCCAGAGTGATATTATCTTTAGCAAATTCCCTCTCCCCTTGTAATACATGAACTTCTACAGCAGGTTGGTTATCAGCTGCTGTGGAGAATGTTTCAGACTTGCGCGTTGGTATTGTGGTATTTCTTTCAATCATTGAAGTAGTTATTCCTCCAAGTGTTTCTATTCCTAAAGACAATGGAGTTACATCTAGTAGTAATACATCAGTAACTCCTTCGTCACCAACAATTATCCCTGCTTGTAGTGTTGCTCCAACAGCTACTGCTTCATCAGGATTGATGCCTTTAAATGGTGCTTTACCTACTTCTTTCTCTATGGCAGATTGTACTGCGGGAACTCTAGTTGAACCACCTACAAGTATTACTTTATCTACATCTCCTCTTTTAACTCCAGAATCTTTCATTGCCCTTCTAGTAGGAGCCATAGTTCGCTCGATTAATTTACTAATTAATTTCTCAAAATCTGACCGAGATAGAGGTATATCCAGATGCTCTGGTTGACCATCTTTATTTTGAGTGATGAAAGGTAAATTAACTTGTGTTGATGCAGATGAAGATAACTCAATCTTAGCCTTTTCAGCAGCTTCCCTAAGTCTGCTCATAGCTTGTAAATCTTTCTTCAAATCAATTCCAGTAGATTTTTTAAATTCGGAAACAAGCCAATCAACCACAACATGATCAAAGTCATCTCCTCCTAAACGATTATCTCCACTAGTTGCTTTAACCTCAATTTGAGGCTGTCCATCTACTTGATATATTTCTAATACTGAAACATCAAAAGTACCTCCGCCAAGGTCGTAGACTAATATTGTTTGATCGTCGTCTTTATCAACACCATATGCTAAAGCAGCTGCCGTTGGTTCGTTTATTATCCTAAGAACTTCCAAGCCAGCAATTCTTCCAGCATCTTTTGTTGCTTGCCTTTGGGCGTCTGAAAAGTAAGCAGGGCAGGTGATTACAGCCTGCTTTACTTCCCTTCCAAGATATTCTTCAGCATCTGCTTTTAATTTTTGTAAGATAAATGCAGAAACTTCTTGTGGAGAATATTCATCTTTGTCTATTTTTTGAGACCAATCCGTGCCCATTTCTCTCTTAACAGAAAGTATTGTTCGGTTTGAATTGGTAACAGCTTGTCTTTTTGCAGTAATACCTACCAAACGCTCACCATCTTTGGTAAATGCCACTACACTAGGAGTAGTTCTTGATCCTTCAGAATTGGGAATAACTACTGCTTGCCCCCCTTCTAGTGTGGCAACACAACTATTGGTCGTTCCTAAATCAATTCCTATTACTGGTCCACTCATTTTTTAATCTCCTTTTTTTAAATATACATTGTTGAATTAATATCAAAAGTGACATCTAATATTCCATTATTAAATGTCCATTCAATAATTCGACTGGCTGGTTCTGGTAGGTTAAATTTCTTGAAAGGGCGTAATTGTGTAGTTTTCATAACTTGTAATAAACTACCTGCGGCGGCTAAATTAAGTTCCATAAGATTACCCTCTAAATCTGTATATTTGGATATGTCTACTGTAAAGTACATTCTATCTTCATGTACATGAAAATTATCATCGTTGATTTCTTCTTCGAAAGAATCTTCATCATTTATTTCCGCCTTAACTTCGACTATTGGTTCATTTATTTTCGTATTTATCCCCATATTCTTGAGTAAATCGCCAAATCCATCTGTATTACCCATTTCCATCAAATGGTCCATCATCTTCTTTATATCTTGAGGACCTAGATTAGCATCTATTTTATTGAAATCCATTTTAACATTAGAATTGGCCATATCCTCTGGATCCATTCCCATTTCTTCTAAACGATTTTTTAGTTGCCCCATTAATGACTTTAGCATATCATAATCTACTTTCATACCCATTGAAGAGAATAATTTTGCCATTTCCTTTAGCATATTTTCTTCCCATTCATCACTGTTTATGTCGGACATGATACATCACTACTTAACCTGTGGTTGTATAGTGGGAGATAAGAGAGGTATATTAATACAACGGTTTTCAGTACATATCGAAATTGTAGACTGAACAAGCGGATTAAAAACAAATTCTTTCTTCGCAAGGTTATAATGACTGAATCGGAACATGATATTGCTCTAGAAGATACAGATCGTATCCAAGGCCATGCTGCATTAGTTAACAATGTAAAAGCTGCTGTAGCGCTTGCTGGAGCAGTAAGATCAACCCTAGGTCCACTTGGCCTAGATAAGATGTTGGTAGAAGACGGAGGATCTGTCCTAGTGACCAATGATGGAGTTACTGTACTCGAGACTGCTAAGGTAGATCATCCAACTGCAAGATTATTGATTTCAGCATCTTCTTTACAGGATAGATCTGCAAGGGATGGCACTACAACGACGATATTATTGATTTCTGAATTACTTCAAAATTCTCTTGAATTGGTTAGGATGGGAATTCATCCTTCAGTAATCTTAAACGGTTATAATATAGCATTAGAGGAATCATTACTTGAATTGAAAAGAATATCAAAGAAATCCGAATTACCAGAATCTGAATTGGCCATTGTATCTACATCTTTGGCTGGAAAAATTGAATATGGTGCATCAAAAATATTGACTGCTTGTGCATTAGAAGCTGCTTCTGTATTAGTAGGTGTAGAAGGAGGTAATGATTTAGAAAGATTGAGGATAAAAAGACTCCAAGTCAATAATGGAGGAATAAAAGATTCACGATTAGTTCATGGATTAGTTTTGGCAAAAACTAGACTTGATAGTTCAACTCCTTCTTTTTCAAAAAATGGTAAAATTGCCATTATAGATGGAGATATTGAGAGTAAAAAAATAGAATTGGATGCTTCAATTGAAGTAAGTGATACGGGTGCACTAAAAAGTTTTCATGATAGAAATATGGATAAATTACAAGAAATGGTTGAACATATTAAAATGCTAGGAGTAAATATTTTAATCGTCCGAGATGGTGTAGCTGAAGAAGCAGTTGCACCTTTGAAGAATGCGGGGATAATTACATACAGAAGAATGGAAAGATCTGATATTGAATTACTGTCCAAAATTACTGGAGCAAAACCAATAAGAGATCCACTGAAAATTAATGATTTAGATATTGGAGATTATTCAAAACATTCCGAGGAGTTGATTGCTGGCGTAAAATATACAACTATAGAAGGTAAAAAAGGAGGAGGTATGACTTTTATCATTAATGGAACAACTCCTGAAATTAGAAGTGAAATAAAAAGAGTATTTGATGATGCTTTAGGAGTTGCTCATCGATTAAAAAGTGAATCTTGGATTTTACCAGGAGGAGGGGCCAGCCATACTCATCTTGCAAGACACCTACGGATGTATGCTACTAGTCAATCTGGAAGAGAACAATTGGCAATTGAGGCATATGCAGCAGCATTAGAGATTATTCCAAGAGTTTTAGCAGAAAACTCAGGAATAAATCCCATAGATGCTGTATTATCACTCTCTGCCGCCCAGAATAATGATCCTGAAAATGGATCTTGGATAGGCCTAGATGCAAAAACTGGTCAAAATATTTCAATGGAAATTGCTGGAATACTGGATCCTTTATTCGTAGCCAGACATGCCCTTTCAGGTGCGACTGAAGCCGTAAATAGTGTCCTTCGAATTGATGATGTCCTATGGGCCAAGCAAGATGCACAAACTCCAGATTGGCAAAATGAAACTGAAGAGGATTAATTAGTCACTTAAGCCTTCTATCATTGAATCCACAATTTTTTCGAGATTGAATTGGGCTTTCCATTTCCAATCTTCCTTTGCCTGTGAGTCATCAATATAATCAGGCCATGAATCAGCATATATTTGTCTTTTATCTGGAATAAAGTTACAAGTGAATCCATCTATTTTTTCTGCAATTGAATCGGCTAACTGTTGTGCAGTAAATGAGAGTCCAGAAATATTGTAACCTGATCTTGAATTACCAATTTCATTAATTGGCGCCTCCATTAATTCCAAAGTACCTCTTATTGCATCATCAATATACATCATTGGTAGTCTCGTATTTGAGTCGACGAAACAATCATAATGGCCTTTTTCAAGAGCTGCATGAAATATTTCTACTGCATAATCAGTTGTCCCTCCGCCTGCAGGAGATTTCCATGAAATTAATCCAGGATACCTAAGCCCTCGAGTGTCTACACGATAGTTGTGCCAATACTCATTTGCCAAGTTTTCACCTATTACTTTTGTTTTACCATACATTGTTTTTGGATTAAGAGGAGTTATTTGTGGTGCTGTTTTAGGTGCATCTGGGCCAAAGACTGCTATGGATGAGGGAGCATAGACTCTCAAATTATTATTTTTAGCAGTTTCTAAAACGGAAACAGTTCCTCCAACATTTATTTTTTTACATAATTCAGGTTTTTCTTCACCTGTAGCGGAAAGAATAGCAGCTAAATGATAAATTGCTTGGATATCATACTCTTTGACCATGTTATCCATTGAATCTGAATCGATAACACTTAGAATCTCAAATGGACCATTCTCCACTCCTGGATTGTCTTCTATTTTTCTAATATCAGTTGCCAAAATATTATCATTTCCATATTTTTTCCTAAGTTCTTCGACTAAATCGGTACCAATTTGACCAAGGGCTCCTGTAACCATAATTCTATTGGGCCCCGGTACGGACATGGCCTTGGGTATAGTACTCAATAAATGAACCTAAAGTAACATCCTACAGTTTATTTATGGCCAATGTTGATATGTCTAGCATATCCGCTTCAAATCCCGTTGATTACATGAAGTATGTCGTTGTCACCGGAGGGGTGCTGTCAGGATTAGGCAAAGGAGTAACTGCAAGTAGCATTGGCGTATTACTCAAATCTGCAGGATTACGCGTTACTGCAATCAAGATTGATCCTTATCTAAACAGCGATGCAGGAACAATGAGTCCCTTTGAACATGGAGAAGTTTTTGTATTGGACGATGGAGGAGAAGCAGACCTTGATTTAGGAAATTATGAGAGATTTCTGGATATTGCACTCTCAAAAGATAATAATATTACGACAGGTAAAGTATATTCATCAGTAATAGAGAAAGAAAGACGTGGCGATTACCTAGGAAAAACAGTTCAAGTTGTCCCTCATATTACTAATGAAATTCAAGAGTGGATTGAAAATGTTGCGCATATATCAAGCGATGAGAAAGATAATTCTCCTGATGCATGCGTGATTGAGCTTGGAGGGACTGTTGGAGATATTGAGAGTGCGCCCTTTGTTGAGGCTTTGAGGCAGTTTCAATTTAGAGTAGGTAAAGAAAATATTTGTTTTGTACATGTAAGTTTAGTACCAGTAATGGGACCTGTTGGAGAACAAAAAACAAAACCGACACAACACACTGTCAAAGAATTAAGAGGTTTGGGCATAATTCCAGATATCTTAGTGTGCCGTTCTGAAGTTCCATTAATTGATGAAACGCGTGAAAAGTTAGCCGAATTTTGTCATGTTTCTCCGGACGCAGTAGTGTCTGCACATGATGTTGCTAATATTTATCATGTACCTATAATGATGAATAAGCAAGGTGTAAGTGAGCTATTATCATCCAAACTAAGTTTTGATTTACCAAAAAATAGTAATTTACTTGATGAATGGGAAATTATGGCGAATCATGTTAATTCTTTAGAAGAAGAAGTTCATATAGCAATGGTTGGTAAATATACTGGCCTTTCTGATTCATATCTTAGCGTTACAAAGGCATTACAACATGCATCATATAGTGTTGGCAAAAAATTAATTATTGATTGGATAGAATCTGTTAATCTTGAAGAAACGGTGAAATCATCTGATCTTACAGCCTATGATAATTCATGGGAGTTACTAAAACAAGCAGATGGAATACTGGTGCCCGGAGGCTTTGGAGGTAGAGGTATTGAAGGAAAAATTAATGCTGCGAAATATGCAAGGGAGAATGATATTCCTTACCTTGGTGTTTGCCTAGGTTTACAAGTAGCAACTATAGAGTTTTGTAGGAATGTACTAGCAATAGATAATGCAAATTCAGCTGAGTTTGATAATGGTGATGATAAGAATCATGTTGTAGTTTTCATGCCTGAAATTTCAAAAACACATATGGGAGGTACGATGAGACTTGGTTCTAAACCTACTCCTTTCTTGGTAGATGATTGTAAAGTTCGTAGATTATATGATGGTAAATCTTATGTCGATGAAAGACACAGACATAGATACGAAGTAAATCCAAAATTAATAGGAAGAATTGAATCTGCAGGATTGATTTTTGTTGGCAAAGATGAAACAGGTCAGAGATGTGAAATAATGGAATTAAAAGATCATCCTTATTATGTTGGAACACAATATCATCCAGAATTTAAATCTAGACCAAACAGACCTAGCCCTCCTTTCCTTGGATTATTGAAAGCAGCATGTGGAATTGAAATCTAATCTATAGATATAGGTAAAATTCTAGTTGTCCTATATCCTTGTAATACTTTCATATATTTTTTTGACGAGAACTCAGAATCTAGATTTTCATCTCCTGTTTCAATTCTTAATCTTCTAACGGTCAATAATTTAGCAGGAGTAACAACTCCTAGAATATTATCAATACCTACCTTACGAATAACTGAATGTGATAATTGTAAATTTCCTCGACCTATTAAGAAACCTTGACCGCCCATAGGAGATAAGAGTGTAGTAATTTTGCCGGAATGTGAATTTAGATGTTTTAGAATACCTTGTTCGTCTAAGTCTATGCCAACTAATTTTTTGCCTAGAGAAATATCGATTCCAAGAGTTGTGAGATTAAAACCAATATATTCACCGATGGACTGTAAAGTTCCTCCAGAACCCCAAATTATCATAGTATCTTCTTTGACTAAAATTTCTTTAATATGCTCTGCGAGACCTTCGATAATTTCTTCCTCACTACTAACTTCTACTCTTTGTTTTGATCCTTGCATCCACCTAGGACTAGATGGAGTATTTACTTCTGCATAGTGTCTTACAATCCATTCTCCATTCCTATATCTTTCTTCATCTAAATCTAATACTTCTGTACTTGCAACCAACAAATCACCCCTTATCCATGCAGATAAAACCTCTGCAGCCGCTTTAGGACTCGCAGCAAATGAGCCAGAATACATTTTTACTCCAGTAGGAACGCCTATCAACGGCAATTTAGAATTATTAAGTTTATCTAACTCGGCCACAATATCCCTAGTTGTACCATCGCCTCCTGCATAAACTATCAAATCAACGCCATAATCTATGACTTTTCTGATAGCTTCTTTAGTGTCTACGAAACTTGTTTGTCCTTGAGATTCATGTACTGTTTTTATAGAACCTATGTCAATTTCATTTGGTATCCAAGTAGTGCCCATTCTTCCCTTACTTGTTACCCAAGAAATATCATTTAAATCTGCTTTATGTAATGATGAGAAGTAGTTAAGAAAAGTTGTTATTCTTGGTCCAGATCTGTCATCGGCACCTAAAGAGCGGGCTAAATCTGCCTTACCATCAGATCCTTTGAGGCCTAATTTTCCTCCCAGTCCTGCGTCTGGATTTACGACAAGTCCAACTCTGAGCATGAGGTCGGGTAGGGATGGACGTTATTATCGCTACATACCCCCTGGGCCAATACATGAGGGCGGTAGTAGCACTTGGAGGGAACGCTCTTTTACGAAGAGGAGAAGAATTGACAGCAGAAAATCAGCGTAAAAATGTAAAAATAGCCGCTAAAGCACTTGCTCCTTTGGTAGATAAATATCAACTGGTAATCACTCACGGTAATGGCCCTCAAGTAGGACTTTTGTCACTTCAATCTGCAGCATATACGGATGTCAAAGAATATCCATTGGATGTTTTAGGGGCACAAACAGAAGGTATGATAGGTTACATGATTGAGCAAGAGTTGGGGAATTTACTGCCTATTGAAGTTCCATTTGCTACAATATTGACTATGGTAGAAGTCGACCCAGAAGATCCTGCATTCAAAAGTCCAACTAAACCAATAGGTCCACTTTACGAAAGGGATGAAGCCCATAAATTAGCAAAAGAAAATGGATGGTCCATCAAGCCTGATGGCGGTAAATGGCGAAGGACGGTGCCTTCTCCAATTCCACAGAGAATTTTTGAGTTACGGCCAATACATTGGCTATTAGAAAAAGGGACTGTAGTAATCTGTGCCGGAGGAGGAGGAATTCCTACTATGTATCAAAAAGATGGAAGTTTGAAAGGAGTTGAAGTAGTCATAGATAAGGATAGGGCCAGTGCTTTACTTGCATCTCAATTGAATGCTAGAGTGCTTATCTTAGCCACAGATGCAGATGGCGTATACTTAGATTGGGGGACAGATAAAGCACATAGATTAGGCACCGTAACTCCTGAACAGATGGAACAATATACCTTCGAATCCGGATCAATGGGGCCAAAAGTAGAGGCTGCTTGTGAATTTGTAAATAAAACAGGAGAGAGGGCAGTCATAGGATCACTTTCTGAATTGGAAAAAATGATTTCAGGAGAAGCCGGTACGCAATTTGTAATACGTTAATATGTACTTTTGTTGTAATATTTTGTAAATGTCTTCATACGATAGATGTATCTCGGTAATACTGGAGAGATAGTCTTGTCAGCATTAAAGATTGAAGTCGGAGATAATGAATTTCGTGAATACAATGCTGGCGTGACTGCTGGTGATATAATCAAAGATATTCATGGACGTAAATCTGGAGCGGTAGCTGCACTGATTGATGGGATTGAAATGGATATGTCGACAAAAGTAGATTCAGATTGTAAAATTGAAGCTATTGATGGAGAATCTGAAGCAGGATTATACATTCTAAGACATTCTTGTGCTCACTTACTAGCACAGGCGGTTACACAACTATTTCCTGATGCAAAGCCAACGATAGGGCCTCCTATAGAAAATGGATTTTATTATGATTTCTTTATGCAACCAGTTGGGGATGAAGATTTAAAGAAAATTGAAAATAAAATGAAAGAAATAATGAAAGAAAATATACCAATATTTCGTGAAGAATATACTAATGATTCATTACGTGAATTATTCTCTGATAATAAATTTAAAATGGAAATAATGGATGATAAAATAGGTCATGAAACAGGTTCAACCGCATATAGGCAAGGAGAATTTGTAGATTTATGTCGAGGCCCACATGTAGAATATACCTCCAAAATAAGATGGTTTAAACTTACAAGTTCAAGTCAAGCATATTGGCGAGCAGATTCAAAGAGAGAATCATTGACTAGAATATATGGAATGTGTTATGCAACAAAAGAAGGACTAAAAAATAGAGAGAAGCAATTACAGGAAGCAGCAAAACGTGATCATAAAAAAATTGGTAGAGAAATGGAATTATACATGATTGATGAAATGATAGGTAAAGGCCTACCTGTTTGGTTACCGAATGGAGAAATATTAAAATCATCTATTGAAAAATTTGCTGTAGAGACTGAGGAAGAATATGGTTATCAAAGAGTTACAACTCCAGTTTTAGCTAAAAAGCAACTTTTTGAAACAAGTGGACACTTACCCCATTATGCTGAAGGGATGTATCCTCCCATGGAAATGGACGATGGGACATATTATCTTAAAGCAATGAATTGTCCAATGCACCACCTAGTTTATCGAAACAAGAAACGTTCATACAGAGATTTGCCATTGAGAATTGCAGAATATGGTACAGTTTATCGTAATGAAATGTCAGGTACTCTGGCAGGCCTTCTAAGAGTTAGAATGTTATCAATGAATGATGCACATATATACTGTACATTGGAACAAGTTGCTCAAGAATTCGCGAATAATATTAAAATGGTACAAGATTATTACTCAGCATTTGGTTTTGATGATTATTATTTCAGACTTTCACTATGGGATCCAGAAAATACCGATAAATATATCGATCAGGCTGATAATTGGGAAAAAACTCAAAACCATCTTAGAGAAATACTAGATGATTTAGGAGTTCCATATGAAGAAAGTATAGGTGAAGCAGCATTCTATGGCCCTAAAGTAGATATTCAATTCACTACTATTATAGGAAGAGAGGAGTCTATGTCGACAATTCAACTTGATTTTGCTGCGAAAGAACGATTTAATCTGGAGTATACTGACGAAACCGGTGCCGATAATGGAGAAGTATTTGTTATACATCGTGCACCACTTTCAACACATGAAAGATTTGTAGCATTCTTAACAGAACACTGGGCAGGAAATTTCCCTACTTGGCTATCTCCTATTCAAGTACAGATAATTACTATTTCTGAAAAACATAAAGAATATGCAAAAATAGTTTCACAGAAATTAATTAACTCTGGAATACGAGTAAAGAGTGATGATTCGGACAACACAATTGGTAAAAAAATTAGAATGCATAGAAAAATGCGTCCCGCTTACATGGCGATAATCGGAGATGAAGAATCTGAAAACATGACAATTTCCGTAAGGGCTAGGAATGGAACACAAAGAAATGGGATAGGACTTGAAGAATTTATACTAGAGTTAGAGAAAGAAATCCAAAACCGCCAAACTAAATTGGACATAGTTCCAGAACAATAATGGTGTAATAATGATTGTTAATATTGCTGGATATAGATTTGTTAATATTGACAATCCAGAAGACATGAAAATAAAATTTCTAAATAAATGTCTCGATTTGGATTTAAAGGGAACAATATATTTTAGTAATAATGGAATAAATTTTTTCATAGCAGGAGTTCAAGATTTCATAGATGAATACTTACAATTCATGGAACTTGATGAACGTTTAGCAGGTATTTCCCTAAAAATAAGTTATACAGAGTATCAACCATTCCGTAGAATGATTGTTAAAAAGAAAAAAGAAATTATTTCTTTGGGGATGGAGGAAGTAAGGCCAGTTGAACATACGAGTCCATCGATTAATCCTAAAGAGTTAAAAAAATGGCTAGATGAAGAAAGAGATATACTTCTTCTAGACACAAGAAATGACTATGAGTTGAGAATAGGTACTTTTGAAAATGCAGTGGATTTGAATATTAAAACCTTTAGAGAGTTTCCTACTGCTATTGAAAATCTAAAAGTGGATAAAACAAAACCAGTAGTGATGTTTTGTACAGGAGGGATACGTTGTGAAAAAGCCTCAGTTGTGATGGAAAATCAAGGTTGGAAAAATGTCTTTCAATTGAATGGAGGTGTATTAAATTACTTTGAAGAGGTTGGGGGAAAGTACTGGAATGGAGATTGTTTTGTATTTGACCAAAGGGTTGCATTAAATCCAGAACTTGAAGAAACCGAGATCGAGATGTGTTTCATTTGCAGAGAACCTTTGTCCAAAGAAGAACAAAAATCTAAAGATTACAAAATTATGGAATATTGTCCATATTGTATAAATAAAAACAAGAAATGATTGAGAGTATTTATTTGGTTTGTTTATTTGGAAATTACAAGACATGACAGAAGACACAGGTATTGAGGATTTATCTCATGAAGAGATTGTCGAATCTATGATAGTTTCTGCACGTTCGATAGTCAGAACATGTATGGAAATTAGAAATCATGAAGATGTCGTTATAATTACTGATACACATACTTCTGAGATAGGTAGGGCACTGTATGAAGCAGCGGCCGAAGTAACTGATAGAGTACTACTTCTTATGATTCCTCCAGCTTTCAAACCGGGTAATGAACCACCAAGTCCTGTCGGAGATTTAATGCGAAAATCAAGAGTTGTCCTAATAGCAACTAGAGAATCACTGACTCATACAAAGGCGAGAATTAACGCCTCAAAATCTGGAGTGAGAATAGCATCTATGCCAGGAATAAGTAAAGAGATGTTCATAACAGGCGGAATTACTGCTGATTATAATGCATTACAAATTGAAATATCCGGAATGAATAATGTATTCAGAAGAAGAAGAGAGGTTCACGTTATGACTCCATCTGGTACTGATGTAAAATTTACAACCGGATCAAGATGGATTTTAGAAGATAATGGAATTTGTAATAGACCTGGACAAGTAACAAATCTACCTGCTGGAAGAATTTTTACAATGCCGAAAGAGGGTACAATGCAGGGAAAGATAGTTTTTGATGGTTCATGGGAGGGAGAATTATTGGCCAAACCGGTTGAAATGAAAATAGTAAAAGGAAAAGTTACTGAAATATCTGGCTATGATGGTGTTGAAGATATAATTGAAAGTTTTAATATCCCACCCCATAGCAAAAGAATTCTTGATTTGAATTTGAACAAAACTGTTGCAGAATTTGGATTTGGCATGAATTCAAGGGCAAAGGTCGTTGGGAATGTGCTTGAAGATCAAGTGGTTAGAGGTAATTCATATTTTAGTTTTGGAGACAATACAGCGCTAGGAGGAAGTTCAAATACAGGAATACAAAAAAGAGGAGTCGTAAAAAAATCTACTGTTCTCTTAGAAGATATGGATTTAGTATTGGAAGGTAAGATAATAGCACGAAAAAGGAAATAATGAGAAATATGGTAGCCGTGTTATGGTGTAATGGAGAAATTCCTTCAGAAGATTTAGTAAAAAAAGTAGTAATAGAAGGTAATCGAATATTTGGAGTCGATGGAGGTGCAGAAAAAGCATTGTCAATGGGCATTGAAGTAGAAAAGGTATTAGGAGATTTAGATTCGATAAATCTTGGTAAGTGGGAAAAAAAGATTGAATATCTACCCAATCAGGACATAAGCGATTTTGGAAAGTCGATAAAATACCTTGTGAATAAAGGATTTACAAAAGTAGAGGTTATAGGAATTGATGGAGGTAGTCCAGAACATTTACTGGGCATATGGGGAGTTTTGTCAGAAATAAAAGATGATATTGAGATAATTCTTCATCATGAGAATAGGACGTCGTATAGAATTCATCCCAACCATGGAGTTACCGAAAAATTTATTCAAAAGGATAAGAAATTTTCTATTTTTGCCCTAACTCATTGTAAGAATGTACATCTGAGTGGTGCTCAATGGAATATAGAGGGCGAGGAATTATCACTTTCGAGTAGAGGCTTGCATAATCTAGGAATCGGTGAAAATATTTGTATAAAAGCAGATGGAATTATCGTTTTAATAGTTTAAAGATATCTATCACTCACTTTTGGGATTCATAGATAGCATCATTGCAATAGGCCTAGTACGCGGATCACTTTCTAGGGTCAATTTCATTATTACAGCGAGTGGCACGCCCAATACCATACCTAATACTCCCCATGCCCAGCCCCAAAATGCCACTAAGAGTAGCAACACAATGGGTGAAATATCCAAACGTTTTCCTGCTATCTGAGGTTCGATTATTCCGCCCCATAATTGTTGATTTGCTATGAGTAATATAATTAAAAATAATGCAGAGCTTGGCGAAAGTATGATTAAACCTAATACAATTGGAAATAAAAGTGATATTAATGCCCCTACATAGGGGATAAAGTCCATCATGAAAGTAATACAAGCCCATAAAAACCATCCAGGAATTCCATAAGAATACAAAATTAAAGCAGCAAGAATAGCTTGCCCGAATGCAACAGAAGCTCTAGTAACGACATAAACATTGATTCCTTGAGATGATGAAGCGGCTAATGTAGTAATCCTTTCTACATCTGCAGGATATGCTGCTTTGATGCGCTTAGGAAGTGTTTCAGCCTCTAGAATAATAAATAATAAAAATATCAATACTGTAACTAAACTAGCAGTAAAACTTGCTAAAGAACCAACTAGATTTGTTGCGAATGTTTCAATCTTCTCTACTGTAATAAGTCCAGTTACCTCAGCTGTATCAAAGGAAAAACCAAGTATTGTACCATTATCATCGAACCATGTTAGTTTTTTTCTTAATTCTTCAGATAGGTATGGAACTTCTTCAGTGAAAGATTGTAGATTTGAAAAAAGGACATTAGAAACTACAAATAAGAAGCCCATGATAATACCTACAAGGGCACCATAAGCCATAAATGGATGGCCTCCGATTTTCTTTTCCAACCATTCAGCAGGAGGTCGTATAAGGAAAAATAATAAAATCGCGACTACCAAGGGTTGGAGTATTGATTCAAGGTGTACTATTGCCAGCACTGAAATTAATAATAAAATAGCGATATTGGAGGTAGTATTGAATTTTAGCTTACCTAATTTCATTTCTTCTGACATCTTATCAATACTGCCGAGTAAGACATTACCATCAAGTTTTTCGCCTGCATCCGACTAATTGACTATGCTTTCATATAAATTTAAGAAGTCGATAGCATTTTGCTTAAAAGTAAATTTTTCACAAACTAAATTTCTTCCGGACCTACCCTTTTCCAATAGTTTTGGTTTATCATTCAATTCAGATAATATTGCTTCGGACATTGAATTAATATCCCCCATAGTGAATAATGATCCTACAGAACTATCGACCATTTCAGGTAAAGGGCCATGATTAACAGTAGCTACAGGAGTTCCTGAGGCCATTGATTCCAATGGTATTAGCCCTTGTCCTTCATAATATGAAGGATAGACTACAAGATCTGAAACTCGATATAATAATGCTAATTCATCGAACTTCATACTTGATTCAATAAATACAGATCCTTCTAGTCCTAATCTTTTAGCTTGCCTTAGTAATCTGGAACGAAGATTTCCACGGCCAACTATTACTAGGATCGAATGTGGAGATTTTTTCTTGACTTTTGAGAATGATTGTAATAATATTCCGAACCCCTTTCTAGCTGCTAAACGACCAACAGCAAGCAATAAATTTGCATTTTTTTGAATATTATATTTTGAACGTACTTTAGAATATATCATAAAGTCGTCCTCATTATCTTGTCTTAATGGGAAGAACATTTCAGTATCTACGCCCCAGTGAATAACTTTACAATTCCAATTATTTGGTGGAGAATATCTGTTTAGGAAATCTCCTTTTGTAGCATTTGAATTTGCAACACAAATATTGGAATAATTGATTGCTATATTTTCAAACTGTGCGTATCTTTTTGCAGTAAATCTCATAGTAAGATCATTTGGGTTTGCCCATACCGCAGATTCTTTATATTTTGAAGCGATAAATAATCCATCCCTCTCGCCGAGCCATGAGCCATGTAGAGAAGAAATCACAGGAGCAATGTTTTTCTTGCATTCATCAAATTGATTTTTATCCCATGAAATCATTGGACAATGTAAATGTACAACGTCTACAGATTTTATCGAGTTAATTTTTTTTAATAATTTTAGTGCATATTTGCCATAGGAACGTGTGAATTCCATTGGAATTTTTTTCCAAGGAACTGTGAATACTTCTACTCCATCAATTTCAGGGGGTTTGTTCATTCCATTTCTTGTGATGATTGATATTGTATGTCCCATTTCTGCTAAAGCAGCAGACAAATGATACACAGTAGACCCCATTCCCCCCCACCTAGGAGGATATTCAGCAGACAACATTGCAACATGCATAGTAAGACCTTATACAGCCCTAGTCGGTAACCTTTCAAGATAATGTTGGTGGTTTAACAATAGTATCATTCAAAATAGACTTCTTCCTCGGATGCTCGTTAATATGTCAGACTCATTACCTGTTCACGTAACTGTTGTAATTCCTACACGAAATGAAGAAGCAGCGATTGTTGATACAATTAGGTCAGTACCAAATGATGATTGGTGCGATAAATTAGATTTCTTAATTGTTGATGGTAATTCAACTGATGCTACTAGAGAATTAGCAGAAAAAGAAGGAGCTACGGTTTATCTTGAAAAAAGAAAAGGATATGGGCGTGCTTACAAAACTGGCTTTGCAATAGCCCCAGGAGAGATTATTGTAACCATGGATGCTGATTGCACATACCCTGGGGAAGAAGTACCCGGTTTAGTACGTAAATTACTAAATGATGATTTAGACTGGATTACTTGTGATCGTTTAACGAAAGCAGAAGATGGAGCGATGTCAGGAATGCATGGATTTGGAAATTGGACATTATCAACCACTGCTAGAATGTTATTTTGGTATGGAATTAAAGATTCACAAAGTGGCATGTGGGTTTTCAAGAAATCAATTTTTGATAATGTTAAAGTTAGGCCGATGCATGATGGTATGCCCTTATCTCAAGAATTTAAGATAAGGGCAAGACGCTATCTTCCTTCAAATAAAACCCTAGAAATTAGTGTTCCTTATAGAGTCAGAGTGGGGGATGCAGAAATTAATACATGGGGAGATGGATTATTAAATCTACGAAGATTATTCTGGTTGAGATTTGGATTATTTAGTAAGAGTTCTCCCTGGGGTAAAGAAGAGAATTAGGCTTCTTTTTTATCAAATTCATCATCTAAATCTCTTGGAACGAATGCTGACCAAGATTCAATTAATTCAATGTCTTTAGCGATTTGGATACGTCTGTTTTTGACAAAATAAATACCTAACAGAGAGAATATTATCATTGAAAAAATTAGGATAGGTAGCCCTGCACTAAATAACCAATCTAATGAATTATCATTATTTTGTTTAATTATAGGTATTGTTTCTACTTGAGATTGGCTAACAAGTTCTCCATCAAGGGCCCATATCTCAATTTTGACCCAGTTTCCTTCGGAAACAACCCAATTGGACCTATATGTCCAGATATCATCGTCTGCGACTTCATCACTACCTTCTCCATCATCCCTGAATATCATTACCTCAGAAATGCCTCCGCTGAGCATTTCACCATTTACTTGATTTGTTGTACCATCGGAGTCATCTAGCGTGACATATATGTAAACTTCAGTTGGAACATTTACTTCAATTGAGTCTATTGAAATAATCAAATTATCAAGTTTTGGGTAACTGGAGCCTACTGTTAAGTTAATTGAAGTAGCATCCTGTGCCCCTCTTGAATCCTGGACAAGTAAATTTATTTGTATAGAACCTGGATTAAAATTAACAAATTCTTGTTGATTATCACCGATAATAGTGCCATCATTTAGTGACCATTGGTATAATACGATATCATTATCAAAATCATAGGAAGATGAAGCATCTAGATTAACAGGCTCTCCTGGAGGAATATATTGACCATCTACTAAATTATGAATATTTGCCACAGGAGCAGATTCAAAAACTGTTATTTTTTGTGTGTAAATTCTCTCCATACCGTTGGAGTCTATTAATTTTATAGTTAGGATATGAGTGCCTGCCAAAAGGTAATCATTGTACCAATACTCTGTAGTTTTATTTTGTAAAATGACTCCCATCAAATCTGAATGAATACTTACTAAAAATGAATTTTCATCTGGATCAAAAGAATTTCGAAAATCAAATAAAACGGGAGAATTAGAATTTACTTGGGCATCAGGCATTGGTGAATCAAGAACCAGTATAGGTGCAGACTCGTTTATTATTATATTAATTGGAGAGCTACTTATTTGCTGACTACCATCATTTAATGAAAGAGTAATATTATGGTTTCCAGATGGCAGGCGAGTCTCGAACGTCCAATCAGTACCAATTGGGTCTACTAATTTATCGCTTACCCATAAAATACTAACTAGGTCTTCATTTTCTGATAATATTGGGTTGCAGAGTAAATTACTTCCATTGTCAATTAATTCTGAACATGCCAAATCCCAATCTCCAGACCCTGTAGACTCAAATTTCAGTAAATCCCCGGATTCTGCCATAATGCCATTTATTGGCTGTGAAATTAATGCAACAGGAGGTGAATTTAGTACTTCTAATTCTATTGAATAACTAGTCCAGAGCCCTGCATGATTAGGTAAATCATCACTAGCCCTCATGGTAATATTATGTGTCCCTTTTGAAAGATATCCTAGCCATTCGATTGTACTTGTCGATTCAAGTCCAGAATATAGTAGACCATCTATGCTACTCAAGAATTCAAATTTAACATTGTCTCCTTCTGGATCGATAGTACTTTCCCCATCGAGTTTAACTAAATTAGAAGATAAGTTATCAACTCTAGATATTTGCATAATTGCAGATGGTAATTCATTGTATAATCTGACATTAAATGTCCAGCTGCGACTTGGATTTATGCCATCTGAAGCAAATACTGTAACATTAAATTGATTAGGCGCGCCAACGAATGATCTAGAAATCTCTTCGGGGCAGTTTGGCTCTTCTTGAATTTCAGGTTCTTCATATGATGTCTCCAACCAACACCAAAGATCACCTTCTTCTGGATCATAAGTACCATCTAATAGAACGCTAATATTTGCTGTTTGGCCAAGATAAAGAATTCCTAGATAATTGATTTTAGGCATAGTCCCAACAGAAAGTATCGGAGGTAAATTTACTAATTCGATTGTCCTTGTTTCATTGACACATTGATTTTCAATATCGCATACTTCCAGAGTTATCTGGTGAACTCCATCGGATAAGCATTGAGAAGCATCATTTGCGATTATGTAAGAATAATTATCTATATTTTCTCCGTTTAAACAAGAGAATGTAAATTCTCCATCCAAACTACTTGACCATGTAAAAGTAATTTCATCTAAATCTAAATCCCAAGATTCAGTAGCATCAAAGATAACTATGCTAGCACTAGAATATTGAAAGTCATCTTCAGGGATCTCCCAAATTATGAAAGGTGCTTGATTTGAAATATCAAGCCTACAAATTACTGATTTATCTGAATCTAAGATAAATGAAGATGTATTATTTTGAACTCCATCGTAACTACAACTAGAATTAACTGTGTTATCTGATTCCCATCCATTTTGCGAGGTCCATCTTTTTCCAATAAAAGGACCATAAAGATAATTCCCCGAATATGGTTGGGTAGATATTAAATTATCTTCATAAAAATCGAATGTTAAATTGATGTCTGCGTATGGAATATTCATTAAATGTTGATTAATTGTATGTACATCTATACTCCACATTATATCAAATATATTATTGTCATTTGAAGAAGAGGGTGTCAGAATATACAATGATGAAATCCATCTAATATGATTATTATCTCCTAGAATAAATGAGTTTTGCATGGATGAGTTTTGAAACAAATTCGTGCGTGTGAAATTAACAAAACTATTATCTAAAGTTGGATTATTTGAGAAACAGTGAATACTAGTATTGCTAACCAGCAATTCAATATGATCTATTAAATCTAAACATCCGTTTTCAATACCATAAATTACACTATTTGACATTGAAGATTTGGATATCCCTTTTGCACTCCAGTACATTCCACCATTGGCATTTAATATTTTTAAATCATTTATTTTTGCATCGACTTCAACCATTTTTAATGCATAATCAGAAGAATTAGACAATATCATTACATCATCAAGTATAATATTACCAAAATAAGTAACATCTGAATTATCTATATTTAATGAAACTTGAGAAACTACATCTTTAACTAATATATTTTTTAACTGTAAGTCGATACTATTTTTAATAAGAATTCCATGTTGATCTCCGATAGATGAGCAAACAAAACAACTAACATTTTTCCCACCACTCATTACGGTATTTGAATCATGGAAAAATATACCTGCGCCATCTTCGGAATCAGATTGGCCAACTCCATTTTCACTTGTATATACATTAGAAAGTTCAACATTACTAGAGTCAAAAACGTATACTCCATTTTTTATATTATTATTACTCACTATTAGATCAACCCTAGGATGAAATTCACGGAAATCTACACCATTGGCCCCATTCTCTGATGCGACCCAATTGTTACCCATTACTCCTCCTTTCATCATTAATATGCCTGGTCCGATTGAATTATTTACGATTAAGTTGTTAATCACAGCTGGTCCTTTTGAGCCCCAACTTACACTTCTAAAAAATAATCCAGCCCGGTCATTAATTGGAGCAGAAAAAGATGTTTGTCCATTGTTTAAAAAAGTAGCATTTTCTATTTTGGTAGAAGAGTCTGTCATATATGCCCTTAGCCCTACGGCAATATTATCTTCTATTATAGCACCATCTATATGGACTCCACTGGTATTAATATCAAATGCTGCATAACCTAATCCAGAAGTTTTTGCATTTGGCCCTCCTGTACCTCTAAGTTCTAAATTTTCAAAAATTGCGTTTGTGAGTAAATTTGAATATTGACTATGATTATACCGTTCAACCATTATTCCACGATATTGACTATTTTCTACAACTATGTCTGAAAAGGTTGGCCTAGTAGTCCAAGCCTCTGTTTGATGTCTAACAAATATACCATTATCACAGCGATTAATATTTGTATTTGTTAGTAGCGGAATTGAGTCTTCAACCCAGACACCTGCAGATACCGATAAAGTTGCACCAGAAATATTTGAAATATTGATGTCAGAAAATAATCCTCCTGCTTTACCCCAGAAATTCAAACCACGAGTTATTAATCCATCTATATTTGCACCATTTACAACTGGAGCAGATTCAAAACCGATTGATAGCCCTATTCCGTACCTCCAAGATGATGAAAATCCATGTACATCTTGGCCCCCTCCTTCAATAGTCAGATTTGTTATTATTGGTGATGCCCCATCAAATAAATCTACGGCTACACTATCCGCATTGATTATGATTAGATTATTTATAACGGGGTCGCTTCCGTAAATTGTTACACCGTATTTTGCATCATTAATTGTCAAATTATCAATTATAGAATTATGACTATTACTTGTCACATTAAATACAATACCGTCATGATTTCCAGAACTAGCCTCTAATGTGACTGGAGAATTTTCTGTACCTTGGACACTTATTCTGCCATCAATTACTATATTTTCTTCATCTCCCAAAACAATATTTGTCCCAGGTTGTACAATTAGTATTTGACCAGTTTGGACATTAAAACCGTCCTCAAGAAAGACTGAGCCAGACCAAACTACAGTTGTTTTACTAGACTGGGAAGCGGTAGTAGTAATGGTTCCGATGCTTGAGATTAAGATAATGAATACTAGAAAAATAGCACGCTTCTGAAAATGAGAGAAGTGTACATCCATGAATTAGCGAGTCATTGGCACTATGTAATCCCTTACTTAGAGTGATTATTGATGTCTCATCAATCGTAGAAGTCATAAACACATGGCAAGGGCGAGTATTAGTGAAATCATGAGTACGGCTTTTGTTTTAATTAGGACGACACCGGGAAGTGAACATTTAGTTTATCAAAAACTACTTGAAATTGAAGAAATTTCAGAAACGCATGTTTCTTATGGCGAATATGATTTAGTAGCTAGAATTGATTTTGAAGATGAACGTAAAATGGCTAAGACATTAATTGGCGTCATGAGAGCCATACCTGGAGTTCAACATACTGAGACATTAATTGCAGTGGAGGCTCAATAATGGCAGTTGGATTTGTTTTGATAACAACTAACCCTGGAAAGGAGGTGGAAGTTAGAGAAGCTGTAAGTAAATTTGAGACCGTTGTTGGGCAATGGATTGTTTTCGGTATGCATGATCTATTTGTAAAAATAGAAGCTGAAGAAGAGTCTGAATTAACAAGGTGTATTATCCAAGATATAAGAAATATACCAGGAATTTCAGAAACGAGAACTTTAATTGGTGCTGAAATATAATTAGATTATTGTAGATATCATTCTTAATAACTCATTTGCTGCGTTATTACATTCAGCTTTTCTAAATCTACCTAAGGCTTCTCTCCAGTGTGAAAGTTGCCTTTCGGGCTCCAATAATCCTTTCCAGAACCATTTTTGTGCAGATATTCTTCGATATGCGGCTATATCTTCTCGTAAAAATTTCTTAGAAATATTAGTATGTTTTTCAGTTAACCAATTTGGGTAATTAGTTCCTGATGCCTCTAAAGTTGCATGTATCAAACTAATTTTATCAAGTAAATTGTTACAATTCTCAATTTCATTTTTTGCTGCTTCAATTGATTCTGAAGAGGCGGTATTATTTTCTCTTACAGATAGGCGAGATCTTAAATCAAGAATTCTTAATCTTGGATGATTATGACCTAATTGTGATTCTAATAAACTTCTTGAAGTCGCTGCAGAGGAGAGATCTTGTAATTCTGATGCGATTGAAAATTTTAAAAGATTTATAGAAAGCATTGCCGGATTTTTTTGTTCTGAAGGTAGATTAGAAATATCTAAAATGCCAATTCTTTGGTTTATCTTTTCTGCTAAAGAATGATTTATAGGTCCAGGTAATCTATCATCATATAATCTGACAAGTGTAGAAATTTCATGCTTTATTCTCTGTACAGGATCAAGTTCTTCCATTGCCTGAGAATCTAAATCTTCTGCAAGATTATAATTCCCCTTGATTCTTGCAAGTCGGGCCTGGCGGAGTTTCTTTCTTGGACCTCCTGGAAGAACTCCAATATGTAAATCTGCAATTTCAGTTTCACCCCTCTCTAATGCTATATCAGATGCCATTTCCCTCAACAGACTATTATCACAAATTTCTATAGCCTGGTCTGCAATGATGGCTGCGGCTGCACTATCTTGGTTGATTATTTCAGAAAGATTGGCGATTAACCATTCAGAATCGAGATCTTGTCCAGACTTAAGTCGGAAATGTGCTTCCAACCTTTTTGCCCTATATCCTTCACGTTTGGCCCATTTTTTGGCCATTTTTGAATTTAGTGCATTTGAACTTTCTAAAGAGAAATTATTTCTTCGGACATTTCGTATTAGATGATGTGTTTCTAATTCATCACCTAACCATCTTAATATTGCTGAATTATCTAATTCACTGGTTCCTGAAGGATAGAATAATTCATCATAATTCAAAGGTATTGGAGATAAGCATAATTCATCTAAGGTTTCTAATCCTTCTTCACTGAGTCTTTTTAATACTGTAGATTTTACATATTCTTGAACTGCTTCAATTTTTTCTGGAATTTCTTCTTCTGGAGACCATAAATGTAGTGCTAAAGGATGTCCTCCTAATGATTTTGTTACTTTCAAAGCAGAATCCTCATCTAAATCAATTGGCAGAATATTTCTCGCATACTCGTATGAGAGCCCATCTAATCTTATATTTTCATAATTTGGTAAATCTCTGAATGGGCTAGGTGCCCTTACTATAACTAAAACAGATGATTGAATATTAGATATTGCAGAAAGTAGGATTTCAATATTGTTAATATGTCTTTGATTTAATTCTTGTATTTCATCAATAATTAATAAATTTCGTGAGGAGTCAAGATTCGTTGCAATGGCTTCTGGTGACGACCATCCAGATTGGCCCAGCCACATTTCAGCTATTGATGAAATATCGGAATCGCCTCCACAAGATGCCCAACGTAAGATCCACCCCTTTGCCATTAGAGAATCTGCAACTCCTCGGGCAAGACTTGATTTACCTATTCCAGGAAGACCGTTGAGAAGTATATTTTTTCCATTTTCTAATAAATCATGAATTTTCTTTATGTCCTCATCCCTCCCATGAAGGGTTGTTAAATTAGGAACTGGTCCAAAACTACGATATTTCCTAGATTTTGGTGTTTCACTGGATAAAAGGGCCGTTAATCCTTTATTAGTTATGTGAATAACTATTCTTTTTCGGGAGCCAATACCTGAAACGCGTGCACTTCTTGAAAATATAAAATTGTATTTTTCCAATGAGGATAGTGGCGTATGTAAGGCAGATCTTACTACACCCAATGATTCTGCAATCCCTGGAAGAGATTGTTCTCGAGGGATATCCCATTTAGCATCTTCATTACCTTGAAATTTTGATAAATGAGCGAGTATTCTTAACTCAGCCCCTGACAACATATGACATCGGAGAGGTCAAGGGTTCATGGGTATTAACCTACGGCGCATCACTGTAACATGCCAGTTGAACAGGCCAAATTGAATCTTCCAAGTAAATCTGGAGTCTATCTTTTTCGTAGAATGGATGGGAGAGTAATGTACGTTGGCAAAGCTACTAACTTACATTCAAGAGTGCGTTCTTACTTCTCTTCGAACCCCGATAGGAAAATGATTCCAAGTCTTATTATGGAATCTGACGATATTGAATATATAGTAACGCAGTCCCCTAGTGAGGCACTCATACTGGAGAGACAGTTAATTCGTAAACATAAACCAAGATATAATTCAAGATTAAAAGATGATAAATCATATCCATTTATTTCTTTAACGAAGGAAAAGTTTCCAAGAATTCGTTACACAAGATTTCCTTCTGATGGAGATTTGAGATGGGGGCCTTTTCCTGATGCTGGAGCGGCAAAAAGAGTAATTCAGTTGCTCAGAAGTCAATTTGGAATCAGAGACAAAGATTGTAATGGAAAGGATGGATGTTTTTCGAAGCACATTGGACTATGTCGAGGCCCTTGTGTAGATCCAGATGGTTATCCAGAAATAGTAAACGCTGTAATCAGTGTACTAGATGGTAATGCAGGGGCATTAATTAAATCCTTACAGGACGAAATGGATAAAGAATCAAAATCTCTAAGATATGAAAGGGCTGCATTAATCAGAGATATGATTGGAACAGTTCAAAGAACAATATCTCAACAAATTATTCATAGTCGTTTTTACCAAGATTGTGATGCTATAGGATTTGCATCCAGAGAAGATACAGGGTCGGTAACAATATTACATGCTAAGAATGGCGTCATTCAGGGTCAGGTAGATTACCCATTAATTCATAGAGGAGATATTTCAGAATCTGTTGCATGTGTATTGTCTGAACATTATGCAAATAGGAAGCCCCCTCAAACGCTCCTAATTCCTTCTCCTTTGGGGGAGTCAATGGAAAATTGGCTAGATAGTAAAAGAGAAGGGAAGATCAAGATAAGGATTCCGAAACGTGGCGAATTTGCTAAATTGAGGAGAATGGCTGATAAAAATGCAGAGATACATGTATTAAGGCACCGGAAAATTAGTTCAGGAAGTTTAGAACAAAATGCTGCAAATGATTGTGCTAAATTACTAAAACTAGATTCAATGGATTATGTTGTATGTTTTGATATGGCTCAAATGTCCGGAGAGGAGCGAGTTGGGGCCTCTGTTGTCCTACGTAAAGGCAGGCCAAATAAAAAAGAATATAGAACATATAGAGTCAAAACTGATGCCCTTGATGATTTGAGAATGATGTCAGAAGTAATTGAAAGATGGTTAAAAAGACAAGAAGAATGGCCAGATTTATTACTTCTTGATGGAGGTAAAACTCACTTAAAAACGATAATGAATATGTTAGAAAAATATGATTTACATAATCGTTTTCCTGTTGCAGCGTTAGCAAAGAAGGAAGAAACGCTTCACATGATGCATAGGGATCCAATAGTTTTGAATCGAAATGGAAGAGTATTGGTCCATGCTAGAGATGAAGCCCATAGATTTGTCAATAAATATCATAGGAAGAGGAGAGGGAAAAAAACACTTTTAGATCCCTTAGAAGAAATAGAAGGTCTGGGTGCAAAAAAAATACAATCTTTATTGCGTCAATTTGGAGGAAGAAAAGGAATAGATTATGCAAATATTGAGGAATTAATGACAGCCCCCGGGATAGGTAAATCGATGGCGGAAAGAATATATCAACATCTCAATGGGTGATTATATGCCTAAAATTAGTCCTTATGAAAATTTATTACTTTCAATAAGTAGATATTTAAAATTAAAAAAATATTCTTTAGTAGATATAGATAAATTAGTAAAAGAAGTCCCTAAACGTTGGGAAAAATTTTCTGATGTAGTACTAATCCCAAGTTCCTCATTCAGAGATGAAGAATGGAAAACTCATGAAGAAGAAATATGGAAAATCATTACTGAATCTCTAGAAGTAAAAAGAGTTGGGAGAATTGGAGAAATTATTGGAGAAAAAAGAGAATCAACAGTGGAAATCTTGCACGGGGACAATGATTGGGTTATTCGAAAAGAAAATGGAATAAAATATGGCTATCATTTGACGGAATGTATGTTCTCTTCTGGCAATATAAACGAAAGAAGAAGAATGGGTGAAATAATAACTAAAAATGAAATAATTATTGATTTGTTTTGCGGCATAGGATACTACACTTTACCAATATTAGTAAAGGATGAAGTAAAGCATGTATATTCTTGTGAATGGAATAATAATGCAATAAATGCCTTGAGGTTTAATTTAGAAAATAATAATGTAACAAATAAATGTACAATAATTGAAGGAGATAATAGATTAACCACAGATAAATTAGAAAATATTGCCGATAGGATACTTTTAGGTCTTCTTCCCTCAGCCGAGAAATCTTATGATATTGCATTAAAATGTCTGAAAGATAGTGGAGGAGTATTGCACATTCATGGATTGGCACCATCCAATAATCATCAAAAACTAGCCTCTGAAACAACTGAAAGGTTGGAAAAATTAAATTTAAAATACAAGGTTAAAAAGATAGAAATAAATAAAATTAAATCTTATGCACCTCATTGGGACCATTTAGTTTTAGATGTCAGAATAGTAAAATTCTGACTCTAACCTTCAAAGCACTAGTATAATTTGCTATCAACTAACCGCAGAGTCAATGGTTGAGGCTTTGGATGCTGAAATAATTGAAGGACATAGGTCTTTTGATATCAGAAAATATCCTTTCTTAGTTGATTTAAGTTTAGGTAAAAAGGTTGGAGTTTTATTCACAACAGTAGTGGTTGTGGGGATAATTTTCATCTCGACGGTTTGGTCTGGTGCAGGACCTGGTGGTTTTAGTAATTCAGAATATGAATGGTGGGAAACATCAGTTGATGAGCGAGAAAATATGGAATTGAATATGACAGGGTGGAGAAGCCAACTACCAGTTGAAGGTATTTACTCTTGGTCTGGCCCAACAGAATACTTTGTAGAAGTTGATCTCCCAATCTCTGAGCAGGACGTAGGATATCCAGAACCTGCCCTAATGCATATCTCGTTATGGATGCCTGAAGTCCCACCTGGGGCAAAAGTACCCGTAATTGCAACAGTACACCCATACTATGATTTTGGAGGAGAAGGAGTTGTAGGTGCAGATTCTAATCCTAATACTATACCAGATGCAGGAGTCGGTTTATGGGTCTTAGAAGAATTCGTACCACATGGTTATGCTCTTGCCCAGATATCAACATTCGGTACAGGTAAATCTACTCACTGTCAGGATGTAAAAGGTCTTGGTGAACAGATAGGAATTCAGGCAGCGGTTCACTGGCTTGGAGAACAAGAGTGGTCTAATGGTAATGTTGGATTGATGGGTAAGTCATATGCAGGAACAACGAATTGGGAGGCTGCACAAAATCCTTCTGAACATCTTAAGACTATTGTGCCAATATCTGGTTCAATTGGAGTTCAACAAATGTTCTATCGAAATGGATCTAGTGAAGCTAGAGCAATGCTGTACGATGTACTCTATGAAGGAGCAACTGCTGATGCTACTACTGATGATATGAGATTCTGTTCTGATGATGCCATAGGTCCACTGAGTCCTTTTACTACATGGTTAGGCGCAGGTTTAGGGGGAGATGAATGGAATGATTATTGGGATGAAAGATACCACTTACAGGATGTGATAGATAACTATGAAGGTAGTGTGTATATTGTTTGGGGCTTACAAGATTGGAATGTTGATCCGTATCATGCATTCCCAACACATCAGTTATTGAAGGATGCTGGAATAAATGTCCGAACTATTTCTGGACAATGGGGGCATAACTATCCTGATCAACCCAGCGTTCATGAGGAATTAGAATCTGGATATGGAGCAGAGGCTTTTCCAAGTGTAACGAGGATGGATTGGGCAGTTGAACTATTTCCATGGTTTGAATATTACTTGAAAAATATAGGTGAGGAACCTGAGTCATATGTACAAGTACAAAGAAATGATGGAGAGTGGCATATTGAAGAAACATGGCCAGCAGAAGATACCAAAGATGTACAGTATTCAATTGCTGATTGGGAAGGAGGGATGTCAGGAACGGTTAATTCTCAACAATCAATGACCATCACTAGCCTACCTCTAGCTAATGATATGCATATCTCAGGGTTACCGACATTACATGTAGATGCTAGAACAAATATGTGCAATGGTGGGCAATTATTCGTAACAATGTTTGATGGTACATCGGGATTGAGATTGGGTCATGCAACTATGGATGTTAGATATAGAGAAGGAGGATATGAATCACTACCAACATCTCCCATGACGAATTATAGGATGCTGATGGAATTTAATCCCATGGATGTAATAATTCCTGAGGGGCATACTATTCAATTGGTGGTTACTGAAACTGGAGAAGATTACCTTCCTTCACCATGTGCATCGGTAGGGATGACAATATTTGCGGGATATCAAGTCCTAACTTTGCCTACTTTAGATAGACCTGTTGATCATCAAAATTGGTTTAATGCACCAAATTGGTGGGATGAATAAGTAATTATTTCTTATTTAGGAATATAATTAATGATGTAAGATAAGTGATGTATTTAATTCAGAAGTACTTCCTAAATAGGACCATGGTAGATGAGTGGCTAGTGAGATCTGCTCAAAAATACAATAGACAGTCGTTAGAAAATAAAGATAGTTATCCAGCAATAATTCTGATGCCTGTATCTTCACTTGAAATAATCCTTAATTGGACTTTTGAATCACTTCCAGATGAAATTCTGATAGGTATGGACCCCAATCCAGAGATTAAAAATCCTAGAGAAGTTGAAGATTTGTATAGAGGAGAAGATTACCAAAATGACTTATTTGCAGGTCAAGGATATGTTCTTGGCGAGCCTCATTTAGTCAATCGAGGAGATGCGTTTTCAGTACATCATGTCCCTGAAGAATGGAATGATGGTTTATTTGTTGAAGAAAGAGGAGTTAGGGGCAGTCGTTTCACAACTTGGTTACATACCCATCCGAATGCACCTGCATTACCTAGTATGGCGGATGCAGATGCGGCACAGTGGACCGAGGGGTGCGATATGATATTAGGAGTAAGATTTTCTCCTGAAGGAATTTTTCCATGGTTTGATGATATTGAAGGAGCAAGAAGAAAATTATCCCCGGAGGAGATAGATGAAAAGATAACAGGATCAAAGCCATATATTGGCACAGCAATTACAGGCCATAGAATACATGATTTAGAATTAATTTCATTTCATAAAAGGGGTTTTGGGATAAATATTGTACTTACTGATGAAAAGGGGAATGTTTTCTTAGAAAAATAAATATATTTTTCGGAGGAAGATGGGAATGACACCTTAATATGGTGTAAAAAAGACACTAACTTTATAGAGTAAAGCATCATTGGATAACTGAGAGATATGGAAATATTAGCTATCTTTAATTGCCCTGCTTGTAAATCGCCTTTATTGTACCAAGAGTATGTAACCAGAGAATTACGAAGTACAACATGTATGACATGTAATATTACTTCTATAACAATAAATGAATATTGATTAATAATGGAATCGGAATTAATTATTCTTGTTCATTTTGATATGTGAATAATTCAACTGGTTCATACTTCTCAGATATTCTAGAAAATACAATCCATCCAATGTTCAATAGTACTGTAGCTGTAGTTAAAGAACAAAGAAACCAGATTCCCCAATTAGTTGCACTATAGTACCATCCCAAGTATATTGAAAATGATATTACAAGAATAAACCATAGCCTTGAAGCACTACTGGGAGTTTTATTCCCACTTTGATCTCTTCTGGGAGAATGTAACGAACTATTGGCCATAAATCACGTTCTACGTTAGTAGTTTTTAATATGTGTTCAAAATGATAATATTTTACTCTACTGAAACTGTAATACAACGTCTAAACCATTCTGAATTATCAACTATATCTACTGTCCATTCTGCTAAATCAGTGCGAGAAATACTTGTATTACTACGAGTCACCAATGATTCTCCACCCCTAATTTTTTGATTTAGAATGTCATCTTTAAGAATTGGAGGGCGTATTATTGTCCAATCTAAATCTGATTTTTTTAACATATTATCCGCTCGTTCATGATCCTTAAATGCAAATCTTAAGTTACTAATATTTATTAGAATTCTAAATAGAATACCTGTACGATTTCGTGAATCTCCGACACCTTGAGCGGAAATTTTGATTATTCTTTTAGTATCGGTATTTTCCAATGCATTCAAGAGCAATCTCATAGAGGAACTATGCAAATCCAAAGGACCGATTACTGAGGCGAAAGGTGATTTAGATTTTCTTGGAATTGATAATGCTAAAATTATAACATCTGCTCTTTTGATTGCTTCTAATATTGTATTAATATCAGTGACATTTCCTTTGAATGGTATCGCTCCGAGAGGAGTATTTTCAACTGATGCAGAGCGCCCCAAACAAACAACTTCATGCCCTCTTTTGATTGCTATTTCAGAAATTTTATTACCTATTCGACCAGTTCCTCCTAGAACAACAATACGCTTTTTCACAGATTGTGGAATGTATTAATTGTTATATATTTATGATTATCAAATACAGACAAATAGAATTTGTCCATTCTTCAAAAATGATACTTGATGTCAATGGATATATTACTCAGTTTTGATTGGACATTATATGCCAAAACTCAAAGTTGATGGTCACAATTTTCACTATCAAGAAATAGGAGATGGACCAACAGTACTACTATTATGTAGTACTGGATTAGATTCTAGACAGTGGACAAATATCTTTCCGATGCTTGAAGGAAAGAAGGTTATTTGCCCTCATTACTTATGCTATTCGGGCACAGATAAATGGCAAGGAGTTGGAGAAATTGATCCATGGATAGACTATCGTGCTGTTGAAGCAATTCTATTAGCTGAAGATTCTCCAGTCGATATTATTGGTCACTCATATGGTGGTTTTATTGCATTAAAGCTGGCTAAGAAGTATCCAAAAATGATTAAAAAAATAGCATTACATGAACCAATAGCCTGGGGATGTCTTCAGTATACTGAAAGGGACGATTTGAAAGACGAATTTGGAGAAGTAGTGGAAACTTTTTTCACAGAAAATCTTGGTCCAGAAGATTTTCTAAAAGACTTTGTCGACTATTGGAATGTTCAAGGGACATGGGACTCTATGGCAACCAAAAGAAAGCATAAATGGCTTGATTTACAACCAAAGATTCTCAGTGAGGTAAGGATGTTATGTTATGATAAAACTCCTCCCTCTTTTTACGAAAGTATACAGCACCCCATTCTCATCACGTTAAGTAAAGAAACTCCTCCTCATCAATTTGAGGCTTGTAAAATAGTTGCATCGTCTATGAATGATGCGCATATAATAGAAGTTCCCGGAGGACATATGGGCGTTGTCACCAAATCTCATGATGTAATGCCATATCTTGTGGATTGGCTATTATGACACGAAAAAAGGTTAGTCATCGAATACTTCTATCTCTGCATTCTTCTTTACTAGATCGGTAAATTTCGAAGTATACCTAGTTGCACGTACCACATGGTTGTCAATCCAATGGTAATTTCCCCCTCTAGGCTTACCCATCAATAATGAGTGGTATCTGAAACCTTTCTCAACTAACCATGTTTCTGTTACTTGTCTGTGAGCTTCTGTACGGGCAGTGAAAAAGCAAATTTGATGTCCTGCTTCAAACCAATTATTGATTGTTGAAATAGCATCTGGATAGGCCTCAGCTATAGCCATTCGCTCTGGTTCCTCATTGGGAATATCTTCACCGATCGTACCATCGATATCTATCAAATAATTCTTGATATGTTCGGGCAATACAGGGCTTATTGGCATTCCATGTTTGTTTGAAGTATCAACTAGTTTCATATTTATATTCGTCCATGGGCCGTCCATAATCATAACCCTTCTCTGATGTATATACGAAAAG
>MDSW01031124.1_pt1 | contig 38721 bp, 15 predicted proteins | sample 811171 | NCBI WGS metagenome assembly MDSW01 (sample SAMN05326641, study PRJNA326480) | marine metagenome | isolation source: seawater | place: Atlantic Ocean: North West | collected 2012 | reverse complement strand
CTCGTCGCCGAGCGACGACGCGGCGACCGAGGCGCGGAGCGCGTCAGCGCCGAGGCGAGGAGCCGACTCGAAGGCCGGCGTCTCCTCATCCCCCGAAGGGTCGAAGGGACCCTTCTCTTCGCCGCGGCGGCGGGGGGAAGATAGAGATGGCGTGTGTCCCGCCGGAGTGTGTTTCTCCGCGTTCGCGTTCGCGTCGGTTTTCACTTCGGTCGCGCGTCGCTCTGACGCCGTTCGCGCGCGCGCCGCGCCGAACGCGGACGCGGGGTCGGGGGTCTCGAACCCGCCCTCGAAAGGACCGCCGCCCTCGAGGAGAGACCCTCCGGCGGACCGTTGGCCGCCGCGTCGAAAACGACGAGACTCGGCGCCTCTCCTCGGCGCGGGGCGAAGGTCCAGCGCGAACGCGGGAAGGTCCGCGGGCGCCCACGTGACCTCCGCCGCGTCCGCGGAGGAGATCTCGGTCGGGGCGCTCGCGGATCCCTCGGCGGATCCCTCGGCGGATTCCTCGGCGGATTCCTCGGCGCCGCGTAGCGCCGCCTCCGCCTCCGACCCCTCGCGAGTCGGCTTCCGCCTCGCGATGACCACCGCGCGCGATTGCGCGCCCGGCGGCGGCGCGAGGGGGTCCACGACCGACCCGCCGGGGACGGCGAAGTGCGCCGCGCACGTCGCCGGGGGGTGGGAGGACCCCGAGGGACCGCCTCCGAACGTCGGCCGAACGTCGGTCGAACTTCGGGGGGGGTTCGGGTTCGTCTCCGCCGCCGCGGCCCCGGGGGGCGCGTCCGTCGCCGAGGGCTCGCCGGAGGGCTCGCCGCCCCCGCGCTCCCCGCGGAGCCGCCTCAGCGCCTCCGCGACGGTGATGGAGACCGGGGCGGAGGCGCCGATGGAGGCGGCGACGGCGGCGGACGCGTCCAACGCCGCGAGCGCGCCCGCGGGTTTAGTCTGAGGTTTTTGAGGGTTCTGAGGGGTTTGAGGTTTTTGACGACGCGCGGAGTCAGCCTCGCGCGCGCCCGCGCCATCGGCGTCCAGGTCGGGGTCGGGGTCGGGGTCGGGGTCGCGCCCTCGCGGGCCGAGCGGGTCGACGTCCTCGAGCGTCGCCCGGAGCGACGCCACGCGAATCCGAACCTGAGGGAAGGCCGAAGACGTCGAACCGAAATCAGACGCCGCGTCCGACACCGAGAGTCCCGCGAGCGCTCCCGCGAGTCCTCCTCCTTCGCCTCCTCCTCCTCCTCCTTCGCCTTCTCCTCCTCCTTCGCGCCGTCCCGCGGTCACTCGGTACGACGCGAACACGGGCGCGTGGTCGCTCGTGGTGACGGACTCCACGGATTCGTACGCGCGCGCCGTCGCCGGCGCCGCGCCCGGGCGCGACCACACCAGTACGCGGTCGCACCAGCTCGGCACGCGCTTCTCGTCGTACCGCCGACGACGCGAGCGAGCCTCTTCCTTTTCCTTTTCCTTTTTTTTTTCGTCGGAGGGTTCGACGGAGGCCGCGTTCGCATCCCCGCCGCCCGCCGCGTCGTCATTTTCTCCGCCGCCTTCTCGGGCGTTCCTTTCCCTCGAGGGGACTTCGAACTTGAACGTCGGCGGGAACGCGATCTCGGCCTCGCGGAAGCCGTGCAGCGCCGTCCCGATGCGGCGCTCGCGCGCGAGCTGATCCCCCGCGAGTACGCGCGCGAGCGAAGCGGCGGCGGGCGGCGGATCGGGAGCCGAGTTGTTCGGGGTCGCCCCTTCGTCGTCGAGCGCCCCTTCGTCGTCGAGCGGCGCGCTAACCCCGCGTGTTCGTTCGCCGAAGGCGGCGTCCACCGCGTCTGCGACGAAGTGCCACCCCGCGACCCACCGCGCGATCGCCGCCTTCTCCTTCCACGCGCGCGTCGAGTCCGCGCGCTTCGGGCGGTCCTCGCGCGCGTTGTTTTGGTCATCGTCGTCCTCCTCCTCCTCGTCGTCATCGCGCTTTTCGCGTGCCTCCTCCGCGGCTTCTCTGTGTCTGCGCTCCGCGACGAACTCGGCTCTCGCTTTCTTCTCCCTTCGCTTCTTCGCGCGTTTACTCGCGAGGCCCGCGGCGTACGCGGCGATGGACCCGCTCGGGGCGTCCGACCCCGGGCGTTTCCACATCGAGCCCCACCCTCGGCCGCTCGCCGCCCCCGGGTCGACGCGGTAGTTCAGGTCCCCGAACACGAAGACGTGGGACGTGCACGCCAACAGCTCCAGCGGCGGCGGCGGCGGTCCCGGTCGTTTACGACGGTTCCGAAGCGACGACGCGGCGGCGTCCGTTGTTTTCCCCTTTTTACGTTGGTCGAAACCACTTTTCTCCTTCGCGCCCCGCACCGTCTCGGCGGCGCGTTCCGTCGCCTCGTCCAGGGCGGCGCTCAGGCTCGCCGCCGTCGCCGACGCGGCGGTGACGAGCGACGCGAGGAGAGGCGGCGCGGCTTCGAGGGGCCCCGGCTTATTCGAGGATCCGGTATAACCGGAACCGCGTCCCCGTTGGTCCTCCTCCGAAAAAACGCGTCTCTCGTCGCGCTCCTCCGACAAACCGCGTCTCTCGTCCCCCTCCTCCGACAAACCGCGTCCCTCGTCCCCCTCCTCGTCCCCCTCTCGACTCTCTCGGCGACTCTCTCGGCGACTCTCTCGGCGAATCACGGTCACGGCGTTCGCCCGGTCCCCCGGCGGCTCCCCGATGTCCCTCACCGCGCTGCTCTCCCAGCACCCGCGCAGGATCCTCGCGAGATCGTCGTTCCTCGCGCTGACGTGCTTCGCGCCCTCGTGCGCGGCGAGGTGCGCGGCGACGAACGCGATCGAGCCCAGGCCTGGGTCGTCGCCGAAGCGCACCCGCACCATCATCCCGCCCTTGTTCCCGATCGCGTTGAACACGCCCGTGGCCTGGTGGCCGACCCGCACTTCGCGAACGCGATGGACGATCGCGTCGCGAACCAAGACGACGAGGCGCATCTGCACGAACGCGACGCTCTGGACGACGACGTACCCTGGCCCCGCCGCCGCCTTGACGAGATCGTTCCAGTGCGTGCGGACCTTGGCCTCGCGCGCGGCGGCGAGGGAGGAGTAGTACCCCGCGACGGCGCCGACGACGGCGCCGACGGGCGCGAACGGGCCGGAGGTGACCGCGCCGGCGGCGGCGCCGGCGACCGCGCCGGCGGCCCTCGCGAGTTTGCTCGATCGGAGCCAGCCGAGCGTCGAGGCGCCGAGGCGCTCGACGCGGTACGTCTCGCGGGACCCGGACCCGGACCCGGCGGCGCCGAGGCGCTCGGAGACCGAGGCGGGGGAGAGGTTGCGCTTGCTGTGCGGGTAGGAGGCCTCCTGCGCGGCGATCGCGACGATGTCGTGGCCGCGGCACCGCGCGAGCCAGTCCGAGCACGCCGCCATCGAGGGGGGCGCGTTCCCGACGTTCCACGTCCCCACGAACACCGTCAGCGAGGAGGCGTCGGAGGGGGAGGCGGAGGCGGGCGGGGGACCCGAGGGGGGAGGCGGCGCCGCCGCCGCCGGGAGGGGGGGCATCCCGGCGAGCGCCCGCCGACGAGACCGCCAGACCGCGCCGGGCGCCGAGCCGCCGTGTGCGAGGCCGTGTGAGCCCCGAGGAGGCGAACGCCCGAAACGCGTTTTGTACGAGAGGAGTTGACTTGACACAAAGGCAACAACGACAGCAAGTCAAACGATCCGAGACGATCCGCGGGCATCAGTTGCTGGACGTCCTGGTGCTGGTCATCGTGCGTCGGATCCGACGACGCTCTCTCGCGTCGGGGGAACCTGGCGCGTCCGTCGTCGCGGTCCCCGTCATCAGTCGCGCGCGCGCCGCCGCTCGCGCCACCCCGCCGACCGGTCGCTCCCGTCGTCGCGCGAAGAGCGGCGTCGCCTCCTTCGCGCGCGCGCCGTCTCCGCGCCGCTCGTCCCCCGCGTTCGGCCGCGCGGGCGGGCCGTTTTCGCGTCACGAGCGGGCGCGTTGGATTCTTCGTCCGAGACGCGATTCGCGCTCGGCCCCGACGCCATGCCTCGCGAGCCGGTGATTCAGGAGCCGCTGATCCCCGCGCGGACGCGCCCGGTCACCGCCTCCCCCGCCTCGCGCGCTCCGCGGACGTGGCGCCCCGCCGGGACGACGCCCCTCTCCCCCTCGCCGCGCCCCGCGACGGCCCGGCGCGCGTCCCCTCGCTCGCCGAAACCGTGGGACGCGGTTCCCGGCGCGTTACCCAGTTATTACGAGTACCTCGCCCCCTCGCGGTGGAAGGACGCGAAGCTCGACGAGTCCGCGCGCCTCGCCTCCGCCTCCAGGCTCCACGAGGACGCGCTCAGGCGCCAGAAGCTCAGGCGCGAGGCGGAGACCGCCAAGCCGCCCGTCACGCGATGGAGCGGCCGACGCGTGCCTAAGGAGACGGTGGACGCCGCGTACGACCGATTCGCGAGCCAGGCGGACGAGCACACCAACAAGCGCAGGTCCATGTACGAAGACCAGGAGCGGCCCCAGACGGGCACGATCCGGTACCAGGGCCACCACGAGGGCTTCGTGGGTGTTCTCTCCCCCACCAAGAAGCTCCCCGTCGTCGACCGCGACGCGGGTTTGTTGAAGCAATATTACGCGCGGGGGGCGACAACCGCGGCGCACAAGGCGGAGCGCCTGGAAAAGTTTCTCCTCCTCCAGGCGGACGTCACGGACAAGGAGCGCCGCCTGTTGGGCCTGGACGACGTCCCGCCGGTCCCGGACGCGAGCGAGCTGAGCCGAATGGCCGCCGAGAACGTCGAGGCGCGGCGAGCGTTAAAACCCGCGCGCGCGGCGAACGTCGCGGAGGCCAAGGCGAAGGCGCGGGAGAACGCCAAGGCGTACGAGGAGGCGCGGGCGGAGAAGGAGGCAGCGAACGCGCGCGCGATGGCCGAGCGCCTCGCGGCGCAGCGCCTCGAGCGCCTCACGTTCGACGCGGAGCGTCAGAAGAGGCTGCGGCTTAACGCTCGGAAGGCGCGGAGGGAGGCGAGGAGGGAGGAGAAGAAGAACCTCAAGCAGCTCGAGGCGCTCCGATCGAAGTTCGAAAAAGCGGCGCTCGAGCGCCGAGAAGAGACCAAAGCGCTGGACGCGGCGCGCGCCGAGGAGGAGAAGGCGCGCGTCGCGTACGCGCGGAACAAGCGGAAGCAGGAATACCTCGCCGCGAAGAAGCGCCAGGAGAAGTTCGCGGCGATGATGGACCCGGCGAACGACGCGGGGTCGGTCCTGGTGATGGAGACGCGGCGGCACACGCGCGAGTGCGACGCGCGGCGGAAAGAGGCGCGCGAGGAGGCGGCGCGAAAGAGACGGGAGCAGCGCGACGCGTTTCGCGCCGCGACGGCGAAGCAGCGGGCGTTTGTCGAGGAGGTGGAGAGGAAGGAGACGGAGCGCATACAGAAGACTTTGGCGGAGTACAAGGACCGCGCGCTGGAGGCGGCGAAGCGCGCGGAGGAGGCGGCGAAGAGGGCGAGGAAGATGCGGAGGGAATCGGGCACGCTCGTCAAGCGCAAAAAGAAGAAGAAACCGAGCGGAACCTCCGAGGAGGCGGGCGAGGGAGCGGCGGCGCCCTCAGAGAAGTAGATAGCGGGGTCGAGTACGAATGTTCACTGCTCGTGTGTACTCGTACGTACTCTCGTATTCTCTCTTCGCGTCCTCCTCGCGCTCGCTCGTCCATTCCTCACGCCTCGAACGCCTCGAGCCTCCTCGCCAACCGCAGCGCCCTCCTCGCGGCGTCGTCGTCCCCCTCCGCCGCCGCCGCCTCCGCCGCGTCGAACGCCGCGCTCAGCGCCGGCCGACCGCGCGCCCCGACCCCGCGCCCCGTCGCGGGCGTCGCGGGCGCCGACGCCGTCCCGTTCGCCACGAGAAGCGCCGCCGCGAAGGAAGACGCCTCCGCCCGTCGCGCGAGCTCCTCCGCCGCCGTCCGAAACCGAGCGGACCCCGCGGCGGACCCGGACCCCTCCGCCCCGAGCGCGATCGCGACGGCGTCCTCGTCCCCGTCCTCCCCGTCGTCCCCGTCGTCGCGGGAACGACCCCCCCGCGTCGACGTCGACGTCGACTCTTCTCTCAGAAGAGCGGCGGCGGCGTTCCTGAAAAAGTCCGCGTCCGCCAACGCCACGCCCGCGAGCGTCGCGGCGTTTCCGGGCCCCGCCGTCGCGTCCCCGACGACGCTCCCGACGGTGCCCACGCGACCGAGGGGCGTCTCCTCCGGGCCGAGGCCCTCCGCGGCGCCTTCTCGTCCGCCGCCGAGTCCGCGCGCGGGCGTGCTCGGCGCCGACGCGACGCCGTACGCGACGGAGACCGCGAGCTCCGCCGCCTCCGCCCTGCGCCGGAGGTCCTCCGCGGCGGTGACGAACCCCTCGCGGGCGGCGGGGACGCGCGCGGGCGTGGCCGGCGCGCTGCCTCCCCCGCCGGACGCCGATCGGCCGCCGCCGCCGCCGCCCGTCGTCCTCGACCTCGGCGGGGACATCCACGGCGGCATCTCTCCCGAGGCGTTCGTCTCGACCCCCTCGGTTTCGGCCTCCTCGGAGATGCGACCGACTGCGGGTCCCTGGGACCCGCGTCTGATCCCGGGTATTCCGGATCGGGTCCCGTTGACGACGGATCGGACGTACTGCGCCCTAACCGCCTCCCGCGCGCGCGCCGCCGCGCCGACGATGGCGTTTTGCCTCGCGTTTCTCGCCTCCTCAAGCCTCCGCGCGGCGCGCGCCTCGCGGACGTGTTCCGGGGTGAGGCCTGGGGGGAGGGCGGCGCGGCACATGGGGCACGTGCTGAAGTCCGCCTCGCGGCACCGCACGAGGCAGCACCTGTGGAAGACGTGCGCGCACGCGGTGGTGAAGAGCTCGGCCTTGGGGTCGGACGCGGAGGAGGAGTTGGACGCGCCGTCGGGGGGGTCGGAGGATGCGGCGTCGTCGCGGTCCTCGAACGCGCCCGGGGCTCGGGTTTTCCCGCGGCCTTCGCGCGCCAGGGGGCTGTAGCACACCGCGCACATGTCCCCGTCGTGGCCGGGGACCTTGAGCCCGCTCGCGGGCGTCGCGGCGGCCTTCGCGCCGGGGCCCAGGGGCGTCGTCGCGGGCGTGGAGAAGGCGAGGCGCTTCGCGCCACCGGTCGCGGGCGAGCGCGCGAAGGGGGTCGAGCGCGAGACCGCGTCCAGCGCGGAGAGCAGCAGCGCGTCGTCGTCGGCGCTCGGGGCGACCGCGCGCGCGGGCGGAGCGACGAGCGGCGCGCGGGTCGGGCTCGTCGGGGTCGCGGGGGGAGCCCCGTCGGGGGCGTCCGTGGGAGGTGGTGCCATCCCGGGCGAGGACGACGCGATCGGCACCTCCGAGACGTTGACGCGAGAGCCGAGAAGGCGGGCTCGGCGTCTCGGCGCGCGACGCCCGCGCCGCGCGCCGACGCGACCGCGCGCCGGCTCGAGGGACGACCGCGCCGAAGAACGAGCGACCCGGGCGGCCTCGACGCGCGCCGCGCCGGACCCACTCCGGCCGGAGAGCGCGCGGAGCGATGTGTCGTCGGAAGAGGGAGAGGGGAACGTGTATCGCCGCCAGTGCCGACACAGCTGTCAAAATCGAGTTCGGCATCACCGTTTCAGAACTGATGGTTTATCATATCCTCGCCGATGAGAGCCCTTTCGTCGAGTCGCGTCGTTCCGTCTCGCGTCGGTGATCTATACGCGGCTCGCGGGATCGATTCGAGGAGACGAGCCGGTGCGCGAAGCCTTCAGTGTCTTCGTCTTCGTCCTCATCCTGCTCTTCAACGTCCTACTCCTCCTCCCGCGCTCGCTCGATCCCGCCGCCCACGTCGAGTTTCTTTTGCGTCTTGGCGTTTTTCCCCCCCGCGCCCAGCCTGAGCTTCCTCTCCGCGGGAACCGAATCCTCCGGCACGAAATCCAAGCTCGGCTCCTCGTTCACGCGGACGTAGTACCCCTCCCCGCGATCCCGCCGCGTGAGCGTCCGCGCCCTCCTCCTCGCGTCGAACGCGGCCCAGTCGCCGGCGTCGCCGTCGTCGCCCCCCGTGGAGTTGAACCCGCGCGTCGCCGCCGCCTCCGACGCCAACGCCGCGGCTCTCCGATCGCACTCCGCCGCCATCTCCGCCTCCGTCTCGGGCAACAGCGTCTCCTCGAACCGATCGATCGCGTCGCCCAGGAGCGCCGCGACGTCGTCCGACAGCTGACGGCGGTACACCGCCCGCCAGGGCGGCTCGGGCGAAGGCGGCGCGGGCGATTTCGGACCCTCCGAGGAGTCCTCCTCCGCGTTCTTCGCCTCCGCCTCCGCCGCCTCCGCCGCCTCCGCCGCCTCTCGCTCCGCCTCCTCCTCCTCGGGCGTCTTCTGCTTGCGCCTGGGCTCGTTCGCGCGACGGCTTCGGCTCGCCGCGTGCTCGACGCCGCCCAACGCTTTGCACAGAGCCTCCGCGAGCGCCGCCTGCGCCGCCGCGCTCCGCGAAGGGGGAAGCGCCGCGACGGCTTTGACGTCGTCGAGCGTCGCGACGCACGCCTCCAGTACCTCGCGCGGATGCGGTCGCGCCGGCGGCTCGTACGCCCAATCCTCCCCCGGGGGGTCCGCGCCCTCCGCCTCCGCGCGCCTCGTCGCCTCCGCCTTGGCCTCCTCCGCGTCCCTCTCGATCTGCGCCAGCTCCTCCTCGGTGCGCTCGGGCATCTCCCACTCCGGGTCGAGCGTCTCGACCCGAGCCGCGAGCGACGCGACGGCAGACTCGAGGGACTCGAGCGACCCGTCCCAGTCCCCCCAGGGCGGCGGGTCCGGCGGCGGATGTTCCGACGAGGCGTCACCCGAGGCATCGAGCGTCTCGGCGGGCGCCTTCTCGGGCTCCTCCTCCTTCTCGGGCTCCTCGTCATCCTCCTCGGGGAGCTTGGGGAGCATCGCGAGCGCCTTCTCCGCCTCCCTCAGCGTCTTCCACGTTCGCGCAAACGCCTCCGGGTGGTAATACGCGCGGGGCTTTCGCTCCCGGTTCCCCGCGAGCCACAGCCCAACCTCGCGCCCGGTCGGCGCCGGTTCGGGTCGCGTCGCGCGGCGCTTCTCGGGGCTCGGCGTGCGCACGCCCTTCAGGATCGTCTCCACGGCGGTCTCCACCTTGGCGCGCATGCGTCTGCGCTCCAGCTCCGCGTCGAGGCCGCGCCTGGCGAAACTCTTGACGTCCTCGAGCGACGCGACGCCCCGAAGCGAAACCGGGGGCGGGTCGCCCCCGCGGGGCCGCGGCCGCGTCTCCAGCCGCCACGAGTCCAGGTACACCCCGGGCGCGGCGCACTTGAACGTCCACGTGACGACGCGAGACTCCCCGGGGAGGAGCGACCCCTCCTGCTCCGCCAGGTAAAACGCGCGCGAGGGAGGTTTTTCGCGCTTCGGCTTCGTCCGCGCGAGCGTCAGCGTCTTGAGCGTCTCGCCGAGCGCTCGCGCGCCCGGGGGCTCCTCCCTGATCCACCGGAACCACAGCGCGGTGGTGCCGGTGTTGTGCACGACGGTGGACACCTTGGTGGCGCCGCCGTCCCTCGCGGCGTCGCGCGTCTCGCCCTCCTGCGTGGCGCCGTCTCGCGCCGAGACGACGGCTTCGGCGTTGAGTCGCGCGTCCCTCACTCGGACGTGCGGCCCGAGGCTCGCCAGCCTCTCAATCTCCGCCCTTTCCCGCTCCGCGAGCCTCGCGGCTCTCTCGTTCGCCTCGCGCGCTCGTTCGTCCGCGCGTCGCTTCTGGATCGCGGCCCAGGTTTCCACCGACGTCTCGGCGATGCGCTCCTCGAGATCCTCGAAGGTGATGCGCCGATTCGCCCTCCGCTCCGCCAGGCTCGCGACGCCCTCGCCCACCACCTCCAGCATCTCCACGTCCTCGTCGTCCAGTTCGCCGGGGAGGACGTCCTTGACGCGCTTGCGCAGGCGCGCTCGGCGGGCGTCGAGGTAGCGGGAGCTGAGCACCGATCGCCCGCGCGCCAGGGAGTAGCTCTCGCCGTCCTCGACGTTTTTGCGCCGGCGCACGTGCACGGGATCGGCGAAGGCCAACTCGTCCCTGACGTAGTACAGCTCGCTGAAGACGTTCCCGACGCAGACGTACCGCGTCCAGTTGTTCCGGAGGCTCATGCGCCACTCCCAGCTCATCCCGCCCTCGCGCTCGTGCACGGGCGCGGCCATGTCGAGGTGCGACATGATCTCCATCTTGCGGCGATGCTCGTCGCACCGCTCCATGGCGAGATCCCCGGGCCGCTTATCGTGCCTGAGCGCGATGCGGCGCTTCGTCTCCTCCCACTTCTCCCTGCGCAGCTCCCAGGCGTCCAGCGCGCGCGCGTGCGCCTCGTCGCCCATCTTGCAGTGGAGCTCCCACCCCGTGTGCGCCTTGGCGTTCATGCTCGCGGCGCGCTCCTCGCCGCTCTCGAGGTTCCCCTCGCGGAGCCGCGACGCCATCGCCGCGAATTCCTCGCGCTCCGCGCACAGGTCGCGGTACGCGCGGCTGTAGTGGTCGTGGAACTCGCCGTCCGCGACGCGCATCTGCTGCCGCTGGAGGTGGTGCGGGAGATCGGGGAGGTGCTCGGGCGTGGGCGGGAGCTTCGCTCGTTCCTCCGCGATTTTCGCCCGGAGCGTCGTCTCGTACTCCGCGACGTCCCCGAGGACGTCCCACGCCGCGCGGCGACCGCGCCGGTTCGCGCGCGGGCCGCGGGGCGCCACCGCCGCCTCCGTCGCGGGTTCGGGCGGCGTGCGCGGCGCGGGAGGGCGGGGCTGGCGGCGCGAGGGCGAGGAGGGCGCGCCGAGGCCGGTCTCCGCGCCAGGGAGAAGCGCGCGGGAGAAGTCGATCCCCCGCGACGGCGTCGCGCGCCTCGTGCTCGCCTCCGAGCCCGGCCCGCGCTCGGACGCCGCCGACTCCTCGCGCGGCGTCGCCTCCATCGCGAGGCTCCGCGCGCCCTTCTTCTTGCGCACGAGAATCTTCCGCCGCGGCGCGGGGCTCCCGGCGGGGACGCCGTCCGGCCCGGGCGGCGCCCGAGGCCGCTCCGACGCCGCGCTCATCGCGAGCGCGCCCCCGTGCAATGAAATGATTGACCGCCCCCGCGCCAACCCCCCAACGGGTGGGTTCGACCACGACCTCGAGGAGCCGAATTTGGCACGGGAGCAGGGGACGAAGGATCGGGTGGAAACGACGGTCCGTGACTCCAGGAAAAAAAGGGCACGCCTCCCCCGGTCAAATGGTTTCCCTCTCGGTCAACGACCCCGTCCGCGCGCCGGTCGAGCGCGGGCCGCGCGATCGCGTGCACGTCGATCGACGAGCCGCGTTTCATTGTGATGCATCAAATCGTGCCGGGGCTCGCGCTTTTTCGATGCTTTCCGTCATCATCCGCATCCCACTTCACCCCCCCTCCCCCCGCGCGCTCGATGGCCGCTGATTCATCGGGCGGGCCCTGGCTCCCGATCACGTCCCCGCGGACGCTCCGCGCGTGCTCCGCCTTCGCGTGCCGCCCGAGCGACGCGTTCGTGTGCTCGTACCCCAAGTCCGGGACGACGTGGATGCAGAACGTCCTCGCGCAGGTGGTGACGCGACTCGAAACTCTCCGACCCTTCGCGCACGTCTCCGACGTCTCCCCGTTCTTCGAGATCGATCCGCACTGGGAGGAGGCGCCGCCGGACGACGCGCCCCCTCGCCCGTCCTCCTCCTCCTCCTCCTCGCCCCCCTCCTCATCGCTCGCGCTCTCGTCCAAGATCCGAGAGAACCACGCCGCGTTCGGCCGCAGGTGCTTCAACACGCACCTTCCGTTTTCTCGGATGCCGCGCGGCGCGAGGTGCGTGCTGGTCGTCCGCGACGGCCGGGACTGCGCGGCGAGTTTCTTCCACCACCTCTCGAGCCAGGCGGAGGAGGACGGCGGGTGGGTCCAGGGGTGGGACGCGTTCTTCGACGCCTGGATCGAGGGCCGGATCGCGTTCGGGTCCTGGTTCGAACACCTCGAGGGGTGGCGCGAGGGCCTCGAGCGAGACGCCGCGTACGACGCTGCAAACGACGCCGCAAACGCCGACGCGAAAAACACAAAGCCTCGTTCGCGGCGCCTCGGCCCCGCGCTCGTCGTCCGTTACCAGGACGCGCTTCGCGACCTCCCGTCCGTCGTCCGGCGCGTCGCGGCGCACGTCTCGGTCGACCTGACCGACGCGGAGGTGCGCGCGATCGCGGTGAAGTGCGGGTTCGCCGCGATGCGTTCGGACCTCGACCGGTTCCAACCGATCAGCGTCCGGTGGACGGATCCGAACTTCGCGTTCGTGCGGCGCGGCGAGCGGGGGTCGCACGCGGAGCTCTTCACGCCGGAGCAGCTCCGGAGGTTCGACGCCAAGGCGAGGGAGGTGTTCGGGGTGGACGAGGCGACCGGCGCGGCGCGCGTGCCCTTCGGGGCCATGGACGATTGATAGAGCGAAAGGCGTTTTTTAATCATATGGGAGAACAAGAGTCGACGCAACGTTATGACGGGAGCGAGACGACCTTCGCGTCTCGCCTCGCGCTTTTTTCCGAAACTCTCCGTCATCGTCCGTCGTCACTTTTTCTTCTCGAGGTCGTAGATGTCGAGGAGCCAGACGAGGATGATGCTGTACAGGGCGTATACGACGTACGTGGCCATGTACGTGTACCCCATCCTCACGGTCAGGTTGAACCCGTTGAGCGCGACGGATCCGTAGTAGAGGACCAAGACGCCGGCGAGTATGAGCGCCGACGGGACGAGCTCGTCGGTGCTCACCTCGATGTAGTTGGGATCCTGCCACGAGACGTAGAGGAGCCACGGGAGGCCGAGGCCGAGCCAGATGTCGAAGACGTTGGACCCCACCGCGTTCGCGACGGCCATGTCCGCGAGGCCGTCCTTCGCGACCGCGATCGAGCTCAGCGCGTCCGGGATGGAGGTCCCCGCGGCGAGCACCGTCGTGCCCATGACGACGGAGGGCACGTTCAGGATGCACCCGATGCGGACGCACCACTCCACCATCCAGTGCGTGATGAACCCGATCCAGACGATGGACATGACGAACGACACGACGTACCACTTCTCCCACCTGGAGTCCCCGCACGGCGGAATCGTCAGCTGGAACGCGGCGTACCAGGGCAGCGAGAGCGCCCACAGGGGCCAATCCTTCTTATCCTCGGGGACGTCCCAGGGCGAGCCGTCGTCCTCCTCCTCCCCCGCGTCGGCGGCGTCGGATTCGGCGTCGTCCAGGGCCGACGCCGTACCCTCCTCGAGCGCCGCCGCCCTCTGCGCCGCCCTCTGCGCGAGGATCTTATCGCGCGCGGCGAGCGTTCGCGCGGCGTGGATGGCGTCCGCGCGGTACTTCCGGATGTGGCCCGGGGTCATCGTCGGCGTGATGATGGACCGCTCGGCGGGCTCGGGGACGCCGAGCGTCGCGCCCGGCGCGTCGGCGTCGATGGCGTGCTCCTTCGCGCGCCACTGCTTCGCCGCCTCAAGCACGACGTTCGCCATCTGGTGCTTGACCACGGTCTTCCGGATCTTACCCCACATCGCCTTCGCCTTCTGCGCGCCCTCGCCGCTGGATCGGAGCTCCAGCGCCACCTTCTCCTCGCGCGCGAGGATCGCGTTCGCCGCCTTCTCCGCGACGTCCGCCGTCCTCGGCGACGCGATCGGATCGTCCGACGGTGCCGAGGTGGCGGAAGCAGGCTCCTCTTCTTCCGGCTTCTCGACGATCTCCGCGGGGCCGGCGCCGTCGTGCGTGACTTTGTACGCCGCGGCCTGGTCGCGCGCGGTTCGGTAGCTGAGCCTCCGCTTGAACGCCTGGACCTTGTCCGAGCGCTCGAGGGAGTCGAGCCAGCGCATGAGCCGCTCGTTGTACATCATGGTGACGATGTACGTGGCGTAAAACGCGACGTAGACGCCGCCCTCCCACCAGTCCACGCGCCCCCCGGCGAAGGTGCCCACGATGCCCGCGATCGCGGCGGCGTAGAAGAAGCAGTCGCGCGTGATCGGCTTCCAGTCGAGCTTGAGCGTGTTCCCCGTCGCGCAGACGGTGGCGCCGATGATGACGAGGATGTTGAAGATGGCCGAGCCGACGATCGTCCCCACCCCAATCTCCGACCCCGCGTTCGGGTTGATCAGACTCATCGCGCTCGACGCGAGCTCGGGAGCGCTGGAGCCCGCGGCCATGAACGTCGCGCCGGCGACGTCGTCGGAGAGGCGCAACACCTCGCAGATCTTCTCGAGGGAGGCGACGAAGAAGTCGTCGCACACGATGGCGATGCCCAGGAACATGAAAAAGACGCCAAGGATGTACGCGACGATGCCGCCCTTCTTCTCCCAATCCGGCGTCGTCCCGCAGGACGAACCGGCGCTCAACAGACGGCGCCCGCCCGCGGCGGACGCGTCCGCGCCGCGCGAGCCGAAGAAGAACGTGTACGGGTCGGAACCGTCCTTATACACGACCGCGGTCACCGCGAAAACCGCGAAGGAGATGAACAGAAGCTGGCCCCTGATTGTCGAGAACAAACGACGTTTCGGGAAAAAGAAAATTTTAGGGAGGGCGTCAGTCTCACACATGCGGCAGCGGTTTGGTCGCTGACAGGTGACGACGGGTGCCCGCGCGGCGCCCTCCTCGACGCGTGGCTGCGGATTGGTGGATTCTGCGTTCGCCCCGCGCGCGATCGCGCCGCGTGCTCCGGGTCGTCTCCGCGACCCGCGCGCTCGCGATCGCGCGGGGGGTGCGCTCACGCCCGCGGCGACGTCGGCGCTCCCGGTCGCGGACGCGCGGGGCGCGGCGGGCCTCGCTCCGGAGGGGATTCGAGAAACGCGTGGGGGAGGGGATTGGGATTGACGATTGTCGGAAGCGTGGCGGATCTCGCCCCGCCTCGCCCCTCCCCCCGGGCTCGCCGCGACCCGCGCGGAGGTCCCCGTTCGCGTTCGCGCGGCGCGCACCTGTTCCTGAGCTTCTGCGCGGGCGTCATCTTCGCGCGCGCGGCGGCGTAGCGCCGAACCATGGACGGAAGCATCGCCGCGGGCGCGCGCGCGCGACGCGCAGAGACCCGTTCGCCGCGTTCAACGAGCGCGCGCTCGCCCCCTCCCCGTCGGGATGACGCGCGATTCCGCCGGCGTCCGACCCCGGTGCCGAGCGCGCGCGGGTTCGCGGGGGCCGCGGAGAGCGCGTCGGGAGCGAACGCCGAACGCGCGACGTCCACGGGCCGCGGCGCGAGGCGATCGCGCGGCGGGGAGTGCGCGGAAGCGCGCGCGTGTCGAACACGACGATGCCGCGCTGGATGCAAAGGCGCGTTGCCGTGTCACCCCGATCGACGCGATGGACCAGCGCCATCATCCGCGTTTTGCTGCTGGGCGATTTTCATCAACGACGACGACGAGTCTCTCTCATCATCAGCACTCAAAGGCGGTTTACATTTTCTTTCGCTCGCGGCGGCGTCAGCGTCGTTCGCTTCGCTTCCGCCGTCTCCCCTCCCCTCCCTCGCCACCACCTCCCCGAGTACTCGCGATGATCGCGCGTCCCTCATCATCATCAGTGGAACTTGTTCTGGATGAGCCTGTGGACGTGACACAAGAACTCGACGTAGCTCATCCCCGCGGGCGATCGGTCCTCGATGAGTTTGCGGTAAAACTGATTCTCCGCCGGGTCGCCTCGCTTGATGACCCTCGTCCGCATGTACCGACTCCGCTGCTTCCGGACGCAGTTGACGAACGCGTTCAGCGCCTTACTCGCCCCCGTGTCCAGGCTCGGGAGCGTCGTGCTCGCGGCGGACAGCTTATCCACGTGGTCGACGCCGAAGACGTCCCGCAGCGCCTCCGCCGGCGCCATCCTTCCGACCCACACGAACAGTTCCCGCCCGTCCTCCAGCAGGTACATCTGATCCTGCTCCAGCTTCTCCGCGCTGAGCCAGGTGACGTGCGGCAGAGGCGGGAACGTGATCGAGGCGTTAGTATCGCCGGTATCGGAATCGGCGCGGCGGTCCAGATCCCGAACGGGGAAGTTGCGCGGGTAGATGCTCGGCACGGCGGTGGCGGGCGACGACCCCAAACCCTCCAACAACCAGCTCGCCCTCTCGTCCGCGCCCGCGTCGGACCGGAGCCCGTCGCTCTTGTGCAGCGCCAAGCAATACAGGGGTAACACCTTGAGCGCCTCGGGTAAGATGAGCTGCCCCGTGCTGTTGTTGCTCGCGCAGAACTTGCGGTACGCGTGGAGGGTGCTGACGGTCGTCTGCAGCGCCGCCTCCTTGGCGCCGTGGAGCGAACACGTCCCGGATAAGAGCTTCTGGGACGCTCTTCTCACCAAATCGCACGTCTGCGCCTCCAGGTCGGCGGCGCGGAAGACGTTCCCGAGCACGGACGTGATCGGAAGCGCCATCGTGTGCACGCGGATCCGGCGGTGGCCGGAGGTGGTGGTGTACAGCAGGGCGCACTGCACGTACGCCTCCTGGCCGTCCTGTAATTTTTCCTCGAACCGTAAGTGCGCGGCGATGGTCTTGTCGCAGTCCAGCGCGGGCAAGTCCACGTCCGTGGGCGTGCGCTTGCAGTAGTACCCGCCGTACTCGCTCACGCCCAGACCCGCGCTCGCCCTCACCCGCATCACCGCCTCCAGCCCCTGCGGCCTCATGAGGTTCCACCGGAGGTCGTTGTGCAGCTGCGCGAAATCCAGCTGGGTGTCGAAGTTGGGATAGCGGTAAAACGACCCGCCGGTGACGCGGGGGAGGTGCCCGAGGCTCGCGACGTCGACGTACGTCCCCCCCGCGCACAGCGCGAAGACGTCGATCGCCACCTGGTACTCCGCCGCCTCCTGCGCCATCTTCTGGTACGTCTTATCCACGGGGGGCATGTGCTTGAGGGGCTCCTTCTCCGCCTCCTTCGCGGTGGCGGACGCGGAAATTGTTGGACCCGCGCTCCGGTTCGCCTTGGCGGCGCCGTACCCGCCGCTCGGCATCGTCGCGACGAACGCGAGCACCTTCCCGCCGACGGGTTTCAGCGCCTCCACGCACGATTTGATCGCCGCGGTTCCCGCGGGGGAGCCCGGGCGGCTCGTCGCGAACATCTCCGCGATCTGACCGACGGTGGACTTGAACGCCTCCTTACACTCGGCGAGCGGAAGCGCCAGGCCCGAGGGGAGCGGCGCGTACGGCTCGGCGACGTCGGGGACGACGAGCATCTTCGTCTGAGACGCCGCGGGCCCCCCCGGTTTCGCGGATCCCTTGGGATCCGCGTTCTCGTCGCCGACTTCGCCGCTCCCCACATTCTCGCCCCCCGGGAACTTGTAGAAATGCGCGGCGTGGTCGAACGTGCACAGCCCCACGAGCGTGCGCTCGGGGTGCGGGATGGAGTCCAGCGTTCGCAGAATCGCCTCGCACGCCGACGTGGTGGCGCCGGTTTGAACCGCGTGCGGGTTGACGTCGACGCAGAAAAAAACGGCGGGCGCCATCGGCGGCCGGACCATGTACTCGCTCGGGGCCGCGTACTCCACGCTCCCGCGGCACAGCTCGGGGCGCTCCTGCCAGTCCACCCTCCGCCCGTCCGGGCCCACGTTGCACATGTACTCGCGCGGGCACTCCGAGACGTGCTGGCAAAAATTACACGCGAACCGACCGTGGTCCACCCACCGCGCAAACGGGTTCATGTACGCCTTACACCGAGCGCACCGCACCGGCCCAGCCTCGCCGTTATCCACGACGTGAATCGGCTCCTCGTCCGGGTGAGGCACCGCCAGAGGCTGCACCAAGATCGTCAGCGGCATGCCGCTCGTGTGCAGCAAATCGCCCGTGTTGGGAATCGTGCTCATCGTCGAGCGCACGTACCGAGGGTTACACGCGCCCGCGTCCGTCGCCGCGAACGCGCTCGTCGCGGGGGGAGGGTGCGTCGCCGCGCCAGACTGAGGATGGCGCGTGTCGTGTCGAATGGTCTCCGCGTGCGCGTCGTGGGGCGGGCGGGGGATCTGCGCGGGGTCGATGCGCTGCGTCGCGCTCTGCGTGGGGCCGCCGCCGAGGGAACCCGCGGGACGAACGTGAGGCCCGGCGGCGTGGGGAGGCCCAGCGGCGTGATGAGGGTAAGGAGGCGGGGGCGCCATCCCGCCCATCGCGGGAGGACCGGGCCCGGGCCCGGGGGGCATCATGGAATGCCCGCCCATACTACCACCCACGGGGGGAGGACCGGGCCCGGGACCGGGGGGCATCATGGGCCCGCCGCCCGCGCGCGCGGCGGGAGGGCCCATCGGCGGAGGGCCGACGCCGGGCGCGCGCGTCGGAGGGGCGCCGCCCAACGGCGGAGCGCCCATCGGAGGGGCGCCCATTGGAGGGGCGCCCATCATCGGAGGGGCGCCCATCGGCGGGGCGCCCATCGGTGGGGCGCCCATCGGCGGGTACCCTCTCAGGGCCTGCGGGGGAGGGCCGTGGGGCGGCGGGCCCACGCCGATGGGGGGCGCGGAGGTGCCGTTCGGGGGACCGTTCGGGGGCGCCATCGTCATGCCGCCGGCGCGCGGGGGCGCGCCCGTAATCGACGGGGAGGGCGCGCCCATCGACGGAGGAGGGGGCGCGCCCATCGGTCCCGTCGAGGTCGGAGGTCCGGCGCGCATTTGCGGAGGTCCGGCGCGCATTTGCGGAGGTCCGGCGCCCATCGGTCCCACGGCGGTTGGAGGTCCGGCGCTCCCGAGGCCCATGCGCTGCATCTGCGCGACGGGAAGAGGCGCGCCCTGCGGGGGACCGGCCGGCGTCGCGGGAGGCATCGCCCCTGGAGGTGGTCCCCCCCGCGCGTGCATCTGCGCGCCCGGAGGAGGTTCCGCGACCATGGGCGACGCGCCGTGGAAGCCGCCGCCCGCGGACGGCGGGCCTCCCGCGGGCGCGCCGTTCATCGGGCGCTGCGCGGGCGGCGCTCCCGGGGGTCCGCCGGGAGGCGCCGCGGGATGATGGTGCTGCCCCGGGCGAGGCGCGTACGCGCCGGGCGCGCCCTGCGGGGGACCGGCTGGCGGCGCGATCGAGGGGAGGGGGCGCGGGGATCGGGTCGAGGACGTCAGCGATCGCGCGACGACGGGGCGGTCGGGGGGGGGGGGGACGCGAGCGGCGTCGGTCGGGGCGACCGCGGCGCTCTGGAGACGAACGAGATCGTCGTCTGTCGGTGCCGCGGCCCGACTTCGCGATTCGCGCGCCGGTGCTCGGTCCGCGCGCGTCCCTTCGCGTCGCGACGGGGACGGACCTTGAGGCATCATCGGCGCCCCCGGCGGGGCGCCGGGCGCGCGGGGGGGCTGCCCGTAAGGCCCGGGCGGGGGCTGCATCGCGGCGACACGAGACGCGCCCGCGCGAGTGACGACGCCAGGGGAGAGTCGAGATGTTTCACCGGCGCGGGCTTTCACAGCGCCGCGGCCTCGGCCGGGCGAAGCGGGCGGACGACGTCCGTCCGACCCGAGTTTTGTCAGACGGCTTCACGGTGGTCTCACTACTTCGTGTGGAAAAAAGGTGTCGGTCGCCTCTCGGCCCCGCTCCCCTACAGCCTCCTCCTGCTGGACCCGTGCTTGTGCCTCTTCATGCTGAGCTTCTTCGCCTCGTCGTCCCACCCGTTTTTCTGCATGCCCTTCATGAGCGAGCGGTCGTTCTTCTCCTCCTGCTCGTCCATCGCCGCCGCGGTCATCTTCATCCGGTGGTTCATCGCCAAGAGTTCGTCCGAGACGTGGTCCTCCGCCTCCGACTTGGCCAAGCGCGAGCGGTGATCGTTGTCCCTGCGCGCCATGATCCCGCGACGCGCCGCCTGGACCTTCGTCGCCGCCGCGTGCTGGTTCGCGAGGTCCTTGCGGGACTGCATCCCGCGAAGGCGCGCCTGGATTTTCGCCGCGGCCTCCGCGCGCGACGGCTTGTGCTTGTTCTGCGCGAGAGGGGATTTGGATGGAGACGAGCGCGGATCGGAACGTCAGGGGAACACGCGTCGCGACGCGCGTCGGTCGAGGGCGGGGACGTCCGCGACGCTCGCGCGGGGTCATCGTTCGCGGACGCACCCGGCCGCCGCACAGCCTGCGCGCGGGGAGGAGACGGGGAGGGTTCGAGGAGCGCGAGCGTCAGCCTTCGCGAGGACGCGCGACGGTCGGGTGTTCGCTCGCGCGCGCGCGCGAGCGACGGAGTGCGGAAGAAAGAGGAGGACGATCCTCGCGAGCGCCGAGGCGGACGCACCCGGCGAACCACATCGTGATTGTCTCAAACATCGCGAGACGGAGCCGCGACGCGAAGGCGTCCCGTCGAGGCGCGCGCGGCGTGGCCGAGGCGCGCGAGGGGTCTGCCCCCGGGCGCGAACGGAGGAGGCGCGAACGTGCCCGAAGATGCGCGTACAACGACGCACCGGACGTACGCGCAAGTCGCATCTCAAGCACGTGAAAATATCGTCGTCGTGCTCACCCGCCTCGCGCCGGATCGCGCGTCCGATACATATCATATTCGCGAAATCGAAGCGTCGCCTACTACGCCCCCGCCCCTCCCGCCCTCGCCGCCTTCACCGCGCGCCTCGCGCGGTTCGCCCACCGCGCCGCCCGCGCGACCACCGCCATCGTCAAGGCGCCGCCGCCCTCTCCCTCGAACGCCTCGTCGCCCCCCCTTCCCCCTTTATCCGCCGCCTCGCCCCTCCGTCGGCCCTCGTCTTCGCCTGAAGAATTCTTTTCCTCCGCGCGGCGAACCTCCTCGCGCGCCGCGTCAAGGGCCCTCGCCCTCTGCGCCGCGTCGAACTTCCGAAACGCCGAGTCGAGCGTCGCGGACGATCTGCTGGGATCGTCCGCGCGGTCCACCGCGTCCGCCTCGGCGACGATCGCGTCGAGCGTCGTCAAACCCGCGGCGGCGAAGGGCATCATCGCCTTGCGATCGTGCGGCAGGTTTCGGTCGCGCATGAACATCGCCAGCGCCTTCATCCTCGCGTACGTGCCCTGCGGCGCGCGCGCCCTTCCCGCGGGATACGCGCCACCTTCCTCCGCCTCCTCACCCTCCTTCGTCGCCTCCGTCGTCACCTTGGCCCACTCCGGGACGTCCTCGCCGGCTCGTTCGAGCGCGTCTCGTGCGAAGGGCGCCCATACGGTTCTCGCGTGGACGTCCTCGTCGAGGCTGATGAGCATCCCTCGGATCAGAGCGACGACGCGGACGAGCATGAAAGTCTCCTCCGGGATCGTCTCGATCTTCACCGCGCGCATCTCCGGGGGGATGTCCGCGTCGAGCGGGCTCAGGTGCGCCTCCTCGATGTCCATGCGCGTGTCGAAGAGGACGTACAGCACGACGAGCGCGAACCGCGACGATACTTCTCCCGCGATTTCGAGCCCCAGGCGGTCCCGCGCAATCGCCAGCGCCTCCTCCTCGCGGTCGTGCGCCAGGGCCAACACGAGCCTCGCGAAATCCAGGCGCGTCGCGTCCTCGAGCTCCTTCGTCTGCCCGAAATCGATCAGCGAGACGGTTCGTCCGTCGGGCCGGACGAGGATGTTGCCCGGGTGGGGGTCGGAGTGGAACTTCCCCAGGCGGAAGATCATCGCGCCGTACGCCTCGACGAGGCTCGCGACGATCGCGCGTCCGTCCACGCGGTTCCCCGCGCTCGTCGCGATGCCCTCCGCCGCGCGCTCCGAGAATCCGGGCGCGCTCGACGCGCCCGCCGCCGCGACGGCTCGGTTGATGAGCGTCCCGAGCGGCTCGCCCTCGACGAAGCGCATCGCGAGCATCTTCGGCGCGCACAGCCCCCGCGCGATCGCCGGCGCCGCCACTCGCGCCTCCGTCGCCTCCTCGCACGCCCTCCCCAGCGTCTCGAGCATGCGAGCCTCGCGCTCGAAGTCGAACTCGAGAGGCACCTGCGCTCGGTACTCGCGCAGAATCCTCGTGTGGTCGAACGGGAGCTTGAGGCCCGCGGCGTCGGCGAGCTCGGACGCGGCGAGCATCGCGCGCATGTCCGTCGCCATGAGTTTTTGCGCCCCGGGGCGAACCAACTTCACCGCCACCTTCGTCCCGGGAGGACCGACGGCGGTGTGTTCGCGCGTCGTCGCGACGTGGACCTGCGCGATCGTCGCGGTGGCGAGCGGGGTGAAATCGAACGTCGCGAACGCGTCCTCGAGCCGACGATACGAGCGCTTCGACTCGTCGCCCCCGTTTGATACGCGGCGCGACGCGATCGCGAGTTGGCCCTCAACCTCCGCGCGCACCTTCTCGGGGGTGTCGAGGTCGCCGTCGCCGCGCGGGCAGTCGTCGAGCGAGTTCCTCAGCGCCGCGACGTACTGCGGCGGCAGGAGGTCCGATTTCGTCGCGAACACCTGCCCGACCTTGAGGTAGAACCCCCCGAGCTCGTTCAGCATGTCGCGTACTTTCCGCGCGCCCCACTCGTGGCGAGCGTCCCACAATTTGCGCGAGCGCGCCTCGTCCTCCCGAACCCCGGGCCTCCGCGAGTCCACCAGGAGGCACTTCACGTACCCCACGATCACCGGCGTGAGGCGGCCGTAGAAACGCAACGAGCGCAGAGCGCCGGGCGCGACGACGCGGAGGGCGAGGGGGGAGGCGTGCACGAACGTCACCGGGGTCGCGAACGCGCGCGCCGCGGGATGGAGCAAGAGAGAGGGAGGACGAGGGAGGATCGCGGCGGCGGCGGCCGACGACGACGACGCCTTCGCGCGGCGGCGCGCTCGCGCGCGGTCGGCCCTGGCGAGGTTGCACGCGAGCGCGAGGGCGGAGCACGCGCGGAAGGCGCGCTCCGGCGCGAGCGCGCGCGCGGCGAGGACCGCGGTCCACGGGGCGACTTTCGCCGCGCCCAGCTTCGCGGCGACGAGCGCGACCGCGAGGGGGGCTTTCGCGAGGCGGGCGAGGAGGCGCGCCGCGTTCGCGCCGGGGAACGCTCGCGGGGCGGCGAGGGACGCCGCGCGCGGGGCGTCCGGGACGCCGCCGCGGCGGGGAGGCGGGCGGCGCGGCGACGGGCGCGAGCCGGTCCGCCGACCGGCGAGCTGCTCGCGCCGGCGCATCGGACGCTATCCGAAACGCCCTGGCGACGACGGGAGACGAGGCGAGATCTCCGCCGCGCGCGAGAGCGCGGAGCGTCGAGCGTCGCGCCGCGTCGAGCGTCGAGCGTCGCGCCGCGTCGAGCGTCGCGCCGCGTCGAGCGTCGCGCCGCGTCGAGAGCGCCCCCCGCCGAGACCGGTCGCGCCCCAGCGCGCGCGCGCGAGAGTGAAGCGCGCCGGCGACGACGACCGACGACCGTGGACCGAGGTGCGATGACGAGGGAGACTGTCGACCGGCGCGGACGACGACATTGAATTCGAGATCGCTGACATGATTTCAGCAACATCGGGTGTTCGAATACGTTCTTCGTCTACAATCTCGTTCGCCTCGCCGCCTCGCCCTCTTCCTCGCTCGCGGCGGTCTTCTCCGGCACGAGCCCCTCCCGCCTCGCCTCCCTGATCCTGATCGCCCTCGCCCTCGGTTCCGACATCTTCGCCTCCAGCCTCGCGCGGTTCGCGGCGACGGTCAGGTCCGGACCGTCCGACCCGTCGTCGTCGGGGTAGCGGTTATTCGCGAACTTCGCCGGCGGCGGAGGCGACGACGCCGCCGACGAGCCGGACGACGAGGCGTCCTCATCCTCCGGCGACTCCGCCGCCGACGACCCGGACGCCTCGGCGACCGCGTCATCGGCGACCGCCTCATCATCGACCGAATCTGCCTCGGAATCAGCCCCCGAGCCGCCGGAGTCGGAGGGCTCGTCGTCAGCGGCGGCGTCGCCGGAGGACGAGGACGCCTCGTCGTCCTCCGCGTCGCCCCCTCGCGGCGCGTCCCCCTCCTCCGCGCCCCCCGCCTCCTCGACGTCCTCGACCGCCTCCTCCACAACCAACGGTTCGAGAAGAGCATCGTCCGAACCCGAGACGCTCGTTTCGAATCCATCGGATCCATCGGATTCCGAAGCGGAGGACGCCGCGCTCCGAGGAGACGACGACGAATCCTCCTTCGCCGACGAAAAAGAAGCGTCCTCCTCCGCGTTCTCCTCCGCGTCCCTCTCCTCCCCTGTTGCCTCGAGCGCGGATGACGTCGCCTCGCTCTCGTCGTCGCCGCCGGCCGCCGCGTCGGAAGAACTCCCGTCCGCCTCCTCCGAGACTGTGCCGGCGTCGCGCGTCGCGTCGAGCGCCTCCTCCTCCTCCGCCGCCTCCCCCCCGCCGACGTCCTCCCCGACCGCGGACGATCGCACCGCGCCCACCTCCCCGATCGGATCCGGAAACGCGCCGAACTTCCGCGGGAGCGATCCGGACGATCGAGCGGGTCGCGATCCGGACGATCGAGACCCGGATCCGGAGTCTCCCCCGGATCCGGAGTCTCCGGATCGGGAACCTCCGGATCGTTCCTTCGCGCGCTCCTCCGCGAGCGTCGCCAACGCGTCGTCCGCCACGCCGAGCGCGTGATGCGCCTCCCCGCGCGACGCGTCCCCCGACGACGAATCAGAATCACCGAACGACTCGAACGACTCGGCGGCGGCGGCGGACGAGAGGTCCGCCACCTCCGCCTCCTGCAACACCTCCGCCGCCGCGGCCGACTCCGCCGAGAACTTGACGCCGCCGCCGACGGCGTCGACGCGCGTGACGTCAGCGGAAATCTCCGCCTCCGCCTCCGACGACGCCTCCGCCTCTCCCTCGCCTTCCGCCGCGACGAGCCCCCCATCGTCGTCCAGCGCGGGGGCGCCGAACGCGTCGCCGTCCAGGACGTGGTGCTGCGAGTGGGTCGCGTCCGGCGAGTTCCGCTCGGCGGCGTCGTCGTCGACGCCGCGCGAAAACACAGCCGTGTCGTCGTCGCGCGCGCGCAACGACGCCGCCGCCGCCGACGCGCCTCCTCGTCGTCCGTCGTCGTTCCCCTCGAGGGCGGCGGCGATGAGCGCCTCGTGTTCCTCGTCGCGCTCCGCCTTGGAGGGCGCGCGGATCGTCGTCGAAGGACCGGTTGGGTCTCGAACCCGCGCGCCGGCGTCGGCGAAATCCGAGCGAAATCCGCCGCCTCCCGTCGATCCGTCCGGAGCGCGCTCCCGCCCGCGACGCACGCGAAGGCTCGGGGGGTCGACGCCCGCGGGCGCGCGGCTCGTCCTCGGGTAGACGGTGACGGACTCTCGCTCGTCGTCGAACGCGCCCATGTGGTGGTCCACCGCGTTCGCGCCGCCGAACAGGCCGGAGACGTTGAGCGCGGCGACGGCGGCGCCGACGAGGCACACGAGGACGACGAGGCGCTTGCACGCCGCTCGCGTGCGCGCCCACGGGCGCCGCGGGCCGAAGCCGGTGATGCGGCCGCTCGCGGCGGGGGACCGGCCGAGGGCGGCGCGTCCGGGGGAGGGGCGCGCGTACGCGGGCTGGGGCGGGGTGGACTGAGGCGGGCCGGGACGCCAGTCGTCCTCCTCGTCCCCCCAGTCGATCGAACCGGACGCGTGGTGTTTCGTCGTCGCGCCGGGAGGAGCGCCGGCGAAGGGCGAGGAGGCCGCGGGGGGCGAAGGCTTCGACGCGATCGCCGCCGACCGCGGCGCGCCGCCCGCCGCGAGGGGGCTCCCGCGAGACGCGGCGGACCCGCCGATCGCGGGCCCGGCCTCCTCCCAACCCTCCTCGTCGCTCATCGCGGACCAGTCGTCCGTCGCCATCGCGCCGGGCGCGCCGTCGCACTGCCGAAGGCGGACGGGGCGTCCTGAGGTCGATCGCGCCCCGCCGCGCGCGCGCCTGTTCGATCGATGACGATCATCCGCGGCCGGCTCGCCGCGCGCGCGCGCCACGAAAACGCGCGTCGTGGCTCGCGAAGCGTCGTTTACGTCACCCGAGACGCCGCCTCGCGGCTCGACGCACTCCGCGGCCCTCCGCGCGCGCGGCGTTCCTCGTCGCGTTCGGTCCGTCCGCGGCGCCGATGTCGACGCTCGCCCCCGCGCGGCCGCGCGCCGGCTCCGCTGCGCGTTCCCCGCGCCTCGGCCCGGCGCGCGCCGCGCTCGCCCCTCGCGCGGGCCCCGGCGTTCGTGATGGCGTCCGTCGCCGCGTCTCTCGCGCGCGCTCGTCCGTTCGCCTCCGCCCGCGCGTCCCCCGCGCGGCGCCCGGCGGCGGCGACGACGCGCGGTCGGACGCCGCGAGCGCCCCCGCCAACACCACCTCCACCACCATCTCCGCCCTGGACGCCCTCCTCGGCACTCCGGACGCCCCCGAGCCCGACGACGCGCCGTCGTCGTCCACGTCGTCCGATCCCGCGCCGGAGGTCGAGTCTCCGGCGTCCGTCTCGCGCGGCGAGCTCCTCGGCACCGTCCGCGGCGCCCTGACCCCCCTCGGCAAGGCCGCCGCCGCCGACGAGACGGGGTCGCGCGCGATCGACGCGTACGACCCCTCCTCGGACCCCCTGGGCCTCGGCCCCGGGTGGGACGTGCCGTGGTCCTGGCCGACGCTCGTCGCCACCATGCTCGCGGTCGAGTCCTCCTTCTACTTCGCGGGCGCGTTGGCCCCCGCGGTCGTCTACTCCGCGAACCGCGCCCCCGACGAGATCCCGCTCGACGACCAGCTCGCCTTCGCGAGGGACATGCAGGCGGTGTTCGACGACCCGACGACCTTCGCGGACATCGTCCTGTGCGCCGAGGTGACCCAGACGGTCCTGGCTCTGTTGATCATCTTCCTCGTCGCGAACAGTCGAGCGCCGCTGCCCCCCGGATGGTTCCGGTTCTCCCTCAACCCCTCGGGCGTGGACCCGGACGAAAACTTCGCGGAGGAGGAGCGAAGGGTCGCGAACGAGGCGAACGCGAACGAGGCGAACGGTGGTCCGATTAATCGGTCGACGAACGGAGACGCAAAATCAACGTTGTCTGAAAAGCGTTTGGCGTTGTCGGCTCGAAGGCGCCGCGCGGCGGATTGGGGGGGCGAGGCGGTTCGCGCCGCCGCGTTGGTTTGGCTCTTGGTCTTCGCCGTAACCGCCCTTTCGTACGCCCTGGGCCTTCGCGGCGACGAGACCGGGACCGCCTCGAACGGGACGATCGAGAAGGCGTTCGCCGCGGGTCCTAAGGGCGCGGCGAGCTTGGTGCTCACCACGGTGGTGCTCGCGCCGGCGCTCGAGGAGACGGTGTTTCGCGGCTTCTTGCTCCCCACGCTGACGCGGTGGATGAACCCGAACTGGGCCCTGGGCGCGTCCACGCTGGTGTTCGCGCTCGCGCACCAGCACAACACGGGGGACACCGCGCAGCTCCTCGCGGTCGGGGCGATGGCGGGCGTGGCGTATTGCAGGACGAGGAACCTCGCGGCGAGCGTCGCCGTGCACGCCACCTTCAACCTGGGCGTGTTGGTCTTGTTCGCCCTCTGGACGCACAGCTGAAATAGTGATATCACCGCGCTCTCATCATCACTCGTCCTCGTCGTCGTCTTCGAGCTTCGGGTACCTCGGCTTGTCCCCCCCCCTCGGCGGTTGGGCCGCGTTCGGTCCGAGCATCTTCTCGGGCACCGCCATCTTCTCGGGATCCTCGCCGGCGGTTCCCTCGTTCGGCTCATCATCCCCGGTTTTCGCGCCTTTCGTCGTCCCTCGGCCCTCCTTCTGTCCCCTCACCTTCTCCCCCGCCTCCGGGTCCGTCTCCCCGTCCCCGACGCGGACGCCCTCGCGCGGCACGTTCGCCATCGGCGCGTCCGGTTTTTCAGGCGCTTTTCTCCGCTCCTCCATCCCCCACGCCGCCTCCGCGCCCTCCTCCTTGATCTCGATCCACCCGAAGCTCTTCCCCGCGTCGTCCAGCGGTCCCCACTCGCGCTTGGGTTCGGGCGGCGGCGCGTACTCGCGCGGCTCGTCCTCGGGCCGGATCCCCCTCGTCGCGAACTGGAACATCGCGCGGTCGCGCCCGCCGGCGGTGATGACGAACCCGTCGTCGCACGAGAACCGGGCGCACATCGCGTGCGACGCGTGTCCCTTGTATTCCCTGTACGGCGCGTCGTTGTACACGCACGGGTAGTTGAAGAGCTTGATCTTTCCGAAATCGTCGCTGGTGACGAGGAACCCCGCGCCCGGTAACCCGTCGACGACGGCGTTCCCGGTGGCCAAATACACGTCGTTCGTCGCGTCAAGGTCGCCCTTATCGTCCACCTCGCCGCCCCGCACCACCTCCAGGCGCTTCACCTTCTTCTCGTACGGCTCGTCGGGAGGGACGTACCCTTTACTCGTGCCCGCGCATCCCGCGAGCTGAATCTTCTTCTGCCCCCTGTACGCGCGGTCCACCGCGTTGATGTCCGTGCCGTCGGACCCGTCCGCCCACACCCCCATCACCGGGAAACCCAGAGCGCACGTCCACGTCTCCCACTCCTGGTCCCTCTGGTTCCTGTATATCTGCTTCCCCGTCACCGGGTCCCAGTACAACAGTTCGTAGCTCGCGCACGTGCTCTGCAGCGTCCGCCGTCCCGTGTCGAGGTCGGGGAGGCTCCAGTCGAGGTTGGTGATGGTGCTCTGGTGGCCCCGGCACTTACTCAGAGGCGCGTACCCGGAGGCGACGTCGTACACGTCCACGACCAGATCGTGGCTCCCCGCGGCGAGCATCTGGCGCGGCTCGCCGCAGTACTTGAGGTCGTCCACCGCCGTCGCGGGGCCCGGGAGGGTCACCAGCGGCTGCAACGTCACGCCGTCCAAGATCGCGATCCCGCCGTCCTTCCCGCCGACCGCCAAGTGGTGCCCCGCGTCCGCCTTCTCCGCCTTGAACTTGTTGCTCGTGCCCATGCGCTTCATGACGTACGGCTGCCACCCCGGGAACCGCGTGGACTTGCGAACCGGGTCCGCGGAGAAGGCGATCGAGCGCGCGATCAACCCGGCGGGCGCGGTTCGAGACAGGTTTCGATCCGCCGCGGACCATAAAAACACGCGGTCCGCCTCCGCCGCCGACGCGAAGACGTTGGGGTCGCGCGGGTGCGTCGCCACCGCGTGGAGGTCCGCGAGGTGGCCGTGAACCTGCACCGAACACACGGGCGGCTGGTCCTCGCCGTTCTTGTACTCCACCTCCCACACGTCGCACCGGTTCGTCCCGAACACGAACTCGCGCGGGATCTTATCCTTATCCGCCTTCTTAGGCTTCTTCTTCCCCGGCGGCGGGATCCCCGGCGGGCGGCAGTCCAAACTCCGAATCGCCGGCGGGGGCTCGTTCGCGTACGGAGAAGCGAACCGGAACGAGTTCGGGCCGTTCGTCTCGGCGGTATCGCGCGCGAGCTTCCGGAGCAACACCGCGCGTACGCGCTCCACGGGAGGGCCCTTACTCCGCTGCGGTCCGTCCGTCCGCGGGCGGCCGGGGACGCACACGTCCCCGTCGGCGATTTCCCACGCGTGGATCCACCCGTCGGCGCCGCCGCTGAGCATCGTCCTTCCGTCCGGGCGCGTCTCCAGCGCCCGCACGCCCCCGAACGCGGTCGTCCCGTCCGGGAGCGTCACCCGGGGGCCCGTGCCGTGCGCGTCGGAGATGCGCTGCGCGAGGGCGCAGCTCCACCGCGCCACGGGCGCCGCGTCGGGTGCGCCCGGGTCAGCCACCGTCGCGCCGGACGCGTCGCGGTGCGTCACGACCCAAACGCCCAACGCGCCGTCGGGGAAACCCGTCACGAGGACGTTCCGGCGAACGTACGCCGCGCTCAAAACGTTCTCCGCGGAGGAGGACTTTTGATGCTTGTTCACGGAGGGTTCGTCGAGGGAGGCCTTGGCGAGGCTCGCGCGGACGCTCGCGGACAACCCCGCGAGCGAAGCCGCGACGAGGCCCTTTTTCCCCGACGCGCCCTTAGTCGTCGTCATCGCGGATAAGCTCGTCATGGACTTGGACACCGCGGAGGACACCTTGGGCGTGTTTTTGTCTCCGCTCGGACCGCCGGGCTTCTCCTTGTTTGGGCTCGTCGGCGCCGAGCTCCCCGGGGTGGCCGTCGGCGTGGGCGTCGGCACGAACCCGCCCCCCGGCTCGCCAGTGTTCACCGTCCTCGGGTCCTTCGCGCTGAAGTCCGCGACCCGCCGCCCGTCGTTCCTGAGCCCCATCTCCCCGACCCACGGTCTGTCGTTCGCACCGCCGCCCGAGGATCCGAGGTCCACGCGGCGCCACACCTTGACGTGCTTCGCGCCGTACGTCACGAACTCCTCCATCCCCGGGAACGGGTTCCAGACGCATCCGTACACCATCGGGGGGAGGCCGTTGATGCCCTGGCCCTCCCCCGCGAGCTCGTACGTCCCGTCCCCGAACTTCCAGTTATCCGCGTGCGCGTCCATCTCGGCCGCGAGGGCGTCGTTCCGCTCGTCCGAGAGAGTTTCCGCGGCGGCGTTCAATTCTCCCGCGGCGAGGTCGAGCTTGGACGCCGCCTTGGTGGCCGAGACGCCGAGCGCCGACGCGCGCGCCTTGAACGCGCCGGGGTCCTCCGGGTCGTAAAACTCGAGCTTCTCCCTGACGCGCTTCGGCGGGCCGAAGCTCCACCCGGGCGCGGGCTTCGCGCGGTCGATCGCGGCGTCGTCGCCGCGCTTGCTCCACCGCCACACGAAGACGGAGTGCCCGTCGTCGGAATTCACCGCGGTGAGATGAGCGCCGCCGTCGGATTGCGAAAAGCCGAGCGCGATCACGCCCCGCATCCCCGCCGGGTGGACGATGCGCTGCAGCTGCAGACACGTGACGGCGTCCCAGACGCACACGAACGGCCTCCGCCCGAGCTGGCCCGTAGCGACCCACTCGCGGTTGGGGTGCATCGCGATGCACTTGATGTCGTCGTCGTGCCCGAAGAAGAAACGCTGGCACTTTTCCCGCTTCTCCAGCTTGTCCTTGTCGAGCACGACGCCCACCGCGGCGACGTAATACACAACCTCCCCCGTGTTCAGGTAGAACAGGTTCGGCGCCAGGTTATCCACGCCGGCGTACCCGTACGCGTGTTCCAGCTCCAGCTCAGCCTCCGGCGGGGCGCGGGACCGCGCGACGTTCTCGCCGTCGAACTCCGAGGGGGGGAACACCGTCGTGCGGCACTTGGGGTAGATGATCTTCCCGTCGAAGTGGAAATCGTCGTCGTCCTCGTACCCGTGCCGATCGTTCTCCTTCGCGTCCATGATCGGCTCCATGCCGAGCAAACGCGACGGCGCCGAGAGCAGCGCGTTCACGAACACCTCGTACGGCATGAACCCCTCGCGGTCGCACCCGTACTTGGCGAACAGCGCCGCCGCCGCGGATTGGGAGACGCCGCCGCCGCCGTCGTCAGAAGACGCGAGCGCGCCGAGATTCGGGTCGGGCGCGAGCGCGATGGCGTCGAACTTCGGGTCGCGAACGCGCGCGGTCCCGCCGAACGCGCCGGACGTCCGACGCATCACGAACGACGCGCCGAGGTCCGCGCCGGTGGCGAGCATGGCGTCCGCGGCGAGGCCGCCGCCGCCGCCGCCCGCGAACGACACCCGAGGCCTGGGAGGCTTCGAAGACGCCGGCTTCTTCTTCCGCGGCGAAGCCGCCTCGGGAGACGGCTCCGGGCCCGCCCCGTCGTCGTTCGAGGCCGACGCTTCGAGGTTCGGAGCCGCGTTTTCCGCGACGTTCTCCGCGTCCTCCGCGTGTTCGATCTCGGCGTCGTCGATGCGCTCGTCGTCGACGAGCTGGGCGCGAGTCGCGCCCGACCACACGCGCATGAACGAGCCGACGTCGCAATCGCCGGTGACCCTTCCGTGCCTCTTCTTATCCACGCGCTGGAACACCCTGAGCAGGAAATCCCTCGGCCTCAGCGCGGGCGACTTGCTCTTCTCGTTCTCCCTCCGCGTCGCGAGGGTCAGGCTCCGGCGCATGCGCGCCTCGAGCGACGCGACGGCGGCGCGGATGCATCGATCGGGATCGCGGCGCCAGCGGACGATCGAGTCGCCCGTCCACGGCGTCTCGTTCGGGTCGCGGTCGAGGCCGCGCGCCAGGGCGAGGATCTGCTCGTGCGGGGGCAGGGAGCGCACGAGCTTCACGCGCCGCGCGGGCGAGAGGGCGTCCGACTCTTGGGTCTCGAGGAGGCGAAGCGTCGCCAGGATCGAGTTGTTGTTGGACGACGAGGCTCTGGTCGTCGCCTTCTTCGGGGACGAACCTCCACCGCCGCTCGACGCGGCGGGTCGGGATCCCGCCTTCCGCGGGGATCCCCTGGGTTCGCGAGAGCCGCCGAGGGACGCGCCGGGGAGGCCGTGCTTCTGCGTGCTCCAGAACGGCGGCAGGTCCACGCTGGGGCCCGGGTGCTTCTCCCTGCCGAGGAATCCCGCCTCCTGCTGCCGCCGCTTCTCCGCGACGCGAAGCAGAGCCGCGCGGTTCGACCGGGCGCCGCCCTCGCCGGAGGCTCGGCTCGAGGGGCGCGACCCGGGCTTCCCCGGGGCCCCGCCGCCGCCGCGCGTGCCGTTCAGGCTCGGGCCCTTGCTCGGGGGCTTCGCGCTCGTGTCGTTCATCGCGACCGACGCGGGCGATCCGCCCCGACGGTCGCCTCGGAACGTGCGAGGATGCGCCCCCTTCAGGACCGCGCGCGCGCCGCGCGGGTTCGAGCGCGAACGAGCGCGCGCGGTCGAGCGCCGCGAGGCCGCGCGACGCCGGGGTCGCCGGGGTGCGAGCGCGGGGCGCGCGTGCGAGCGCGGGCGCGAGGACGGGGCGTGCGCGGGGTCCAGCGCGCGCCGAGCGTCTGCGTTCCAAGAACTAGCCGTTTTCGCTAAGTGCTGTTTCGAGGCGCGACGAGTCGCGAACGGCACACGCGGGTAAAAACCAATACCTGATGTCAGCAGAGCTCCACTGTTTTCACGAGCGCCAGCTGTTAACCTTTCTGCTTCGTCTCCTCGACGCCCTCGACCCCCCTCCGTCGATTATTCTTCCTCCTCACTCAGAAGTCGACGCTCCCAGGAGCAGCAGCGCCTCCCTCGCCTCCGTCAGCGACATCCTCCGCGCGGGATCCCACTCGCAGAGCCCGTCGACGACGTCGCTCAGTCCCGCCTTTTGCAACAGCGAAAAGTCGCACACCCCCCTCGTCGTCTCCGCCTCCGCCCACGCCCCCACGACGCTCGCGTCCCCGCTCGCGACCGCCTCGTTCACCTCCGCCTCCGCCTCCATCGCGCGTCGCGCGCGCCGCATCGCGCCCCTGGGCCGCAGGCTCGGCGTCGCCGCGCGCAGGACGACGAGGCCGACGGAGAAGGCGTCGAACCCGTCGGTGATGGGCGCGCCCGTCGGCGTCAAGTCGGAAACCCTCGCGTCGTCGCTTTTCCCCAAACCCCCGAAGAGACCGCCGAGCCCCCCGGACACCCCGCCGCTCCTCCGCTCCCTCCTGAACTGTTCCGGCGCGCCGTACGTCGGGTCGAAGATGGCCTCGTCCGGGTCGCAGTTTCGGTCGTCGACGAAATCGGCGGCGCCGCCGAGGTCGCACATGACGACCCTCCCCCCGGGGCTCCCCGCGCCGGGGCTCGTGAGGATGGCGTTATCGCACTTCACGTCGCGGTGCACCACGCTCGAGGCGTGGATCGCGAGCACGGCGGAGACGAGCTCGATCGCCAGAGCGCGAAGGGTGGCCGCGTCGTCCGAGCGATCCGCGTCGTCGAGCGCCATGGCCTCCGCCACCGCGTCTAACGTCTCGGCGCCCTCCCCGTCCTCGCCCTCCAACGCCGCGGCGAGGGTCACGACGCCGACGTCGTCCCACACGAGGTACTGGTCCGAGCCGCAGACGCCGACGAAGGGCGCGACCCCGACGCACCCGTCCTCGGCGAGGCGGCGGCACGTCGCGCGCTCGTCGGCGTAGAAGGAGAACCAGTCGCGGCCGCGGACGTCGCGCTTGTACTGCTTCGCGACGCACCGGCGATCGCCGTCGACGACGCACCGGAACACGTCCCCGAAGGAGCCGGAGCCGACGAGATCGCCCCGCGAGAAGTTCGCCAGGGACACCTCGGGGGGGACGTACCCGTCCATCTCGGGGTCGTACGAGCCGAGGTCGTACGAGTCCTCGCGGTACCGAAGCGCGACGCGCGAGCGATCGGGAGGAGCGACGACGACGCGCTCTCTCGGGGAGCGCGCGGGAGCGCGCGGGGAGACGCGCCGAGACGCCCCGACGGAAGGAGAAGACGCGAGCGAGACGCCGCGAAGAGCCGCCATGGCCGAAACGAGGGACGAGAAGCGACCGAGCGCGGCGCGGAGGAGGGCGCGGAGGAGGGCGCGGAGGAGGGCGCGGCGTCGATCCGAGTGACGTATCGGAGAGGGCATCGTCGGATACTGACGTCAATCGTCGAAAATCGCCATCAAAATGTCGCTTCCTCCTCTTCGCTCACGCACTCGGCTCACGCGCTCGCGAAGAGCTCCCTCCACTTCTCCTCGTCCGCTCCCGGTCCGTCCCCCTCCTCGGTCCCCAGGCAGAACGCCCCGTCCACCGCCTCGTCGATTCTCAGCGCCGCCACCGCCGCGTCCGCGACGACGATCCGGCTCGTCTCCTCGGGCAACAGATCGTCGCCGCGTTCCAAAACCGCCGAGCGTCGCGACCCGGAGGTGGCCCTCAGCACCGTGTTGACGTCGTAGGACGTGTACGGCCCGTCGGTGAGCCTCCCGGGCCGAAGGATCGTCCGAGGGAGGCCGCTCGCGATCAGAGCCTCCTCGCCCATGCGCTTGTACTTGAGGACGCCGAACAGGTTGAGGATCAGAAACGGCATCCGGTCCGTGCGCGACACGCCGACGCTGGACACGAGGACGAAGCGAGCAAAGGAGGACGATCCCGAGGAGGACGATCCCGATTTTCCCGACGCCGATCCCTCCCGCTCCTTCACCTCCTCGGCCACCACCTCGACGAGGTTGCGCACGCCGACGAAGTCGGTCTGCTCGGGTCCGCTGTTGTCCTTCCACCGCGCGGAGGGGAAGGCGGTCGTGCCGACGCAACACACCGCCGCGTCGACGCCCGCGGCGAGGCGCTGCGCGCGCAAACCCGGGAGGTTTCTCAGGTCCGCCTCGACGATCTCGAGCGCGTCCGACGCGCCGAGGACGTCGCGCGCGCGCGCCGAGCTCCGGGCCGCCGCGCGGACGCGGTAGCCGGCGGCCAGGAGCTTCGCGACGACGAGCTGGCCGACGCCGCCGGTCGCGCCGACGACGAGCACCGTCGCGCCCTTTTTGTTTTGGGGGGAGGGGGAAGGGAAGGGGAGGGAGGGGGTGAGCGCGCGAGGGAAAGATGCGAGGGGGATGCGACGACGACGCGAGCGGGTGGAGGCGTCGTCGATCGCGCGGGCGCGTCGTCCGAGGGTCGTCGTTCGCGGCGCACCTCGCGGAGTTCGGGCGCGGCGGCGGCGGCGCGAGCGACGCGCGCGAATCTCCGCGGCGAGGCGCGAGCGCGTCGCGACGACGGACGCGCCGCCGCGGCGAACGCGGCGCGCGAGGCGAGCGCGGAAGGGGACGACGACATCCGACGCGTGGGGCAGTAAGCAGTGACCCGACGGAGCGAACGAACGTGAAAACGACTGGGAAGCAGATGTCTCGATCGTCGCGCTGGACGAAAAGGCGGTGTCCGTTCCGGCTACGCAAAAGTTCAAGACTGGAACCCGATACGTAATTCTTTTTGTTCATTCACGATCGCTTGTGCCACGCTTGCAGATCGGACGCAACGCCAACTGTCACTTCGAGCGCGATAACGCGTGCCGAAGCCTGTTCGTGCGCGAGGACGCAAACGGGGTGCGGCCTCGCGCCGCGCGCGCGCCAGTTCTACCTGGAGCGTTCGATCCGGCACGGTACGTCGCCGCGCGTTCGCGCGCCCGCGCCCCGCCCTCCGCCCCGCGAGCGCCCCGCGCGCGCTTCTCGAGCGTCTCGCCCCTCGCGCTCGGCGTCGCTCGCGCGCGCCCAACCGTCGCGAAAAAGACCCATCGCTCGCCGCGGGGAAACAACAACTGGCCCGACGGTGGGTGGCACCGCGTTTGCGATCGCCCCTGACGCCTCTTCGCGCCCCCCCGCTCGTCCGCGAACGCAGGCGTCGCACGACACCCCACAAGCACCCGCCGTCGGCCAATGTCGGCGCTCTCCGCGGTCGCACCCGTACGTCGTTTCGCGTGCAGTGAGTACCCTCCCACCCCCCCGACCGCGCCCCCGACGCCCCGGACCCCCACCTCGCTCGGCTATCCATCCGCGAACGTATTCCCCCCCGGCCTTTGGAGCGATTGGAACAACACGCCGCGGCGCGCGGCGTGAGCGCGACGCCGGGCACGCGCGCTCGAGGCGCTACGCGTACGGCGCTCGCGGTTCGTGTACGCACCGCCCCGCGCGAGCGCGACGCCGCGGCGCGCGCGCGATCCGCCCGCCGCCGCTCGCCGCCCCGCCCCCGCCCCCGCCCCCGCCCCCGCGGCCTTTTTTTGTCTCGCGCGAGCGTCGAGAGGCGGACGCCTCTTTTGATCGTCGCTCCGAGCCCGCGGTCGCGCCTCGCCGCGCTCCCTCCCCCCCCTCGCGCCGACGCCCTCCCTCCTTCTCACCCGCGACCCCCTCGCCCACAACCCCCGCAGAGATGTCCGCCACGCGCGACTCTTCCAGCCAGCCCTCCGTTCGCCGCGTCGCCACGGTGGCGCGCGGCGTCCCCGACGTCAAGACGGGGGAGGGCGCGGCGGCGCTCATCAGCACGACGGATGAGTGGAAAGATCTCCAGAAGCACAAGGAGGACATCGACAAGACGCACCTCCGCGACCTCATCAACGACCCCGCGCGGTGCGAGGCCCTGACGGTCGAGTACAACGGCGTGTACTGCGACTACGCGCGCCAGCGCGTCACCCCCGAGACGATGAAGAAGCTGTACGCGCTCGCCGACGCCGCCGACCTCAAGGGCAAGATCGGCGCCATGTTCAGCGGCGAGCACATCAACTCCACCGAGGACCGCGCGGTGTTGCACGTCGCGACGCGCGCGCCCAAGGACAAGGTCATCAACGTCGACGGCAAGAACGTCGTCCCGGACGTCCACGAGGTGCTCGACAAGATCAAGGACTTCAGCGATAAGGTCCGCGACGGCGAGTGGGTCGGCGCCACCGGCAAGCCCCTCACCTCCGTCGTCGCCGTCGGCATCGGCGGGAGTTTCCTCGGCCCCCTCTTCGTGCACACCGCGCTGCGCACGTGCCCCGACGCCGCCGCGGGCTCCCGGGGCCGCCAGCTCCGCTTCCTCGCGAACGTCGACCCCGTGGACGTCGCGCGGAGTCTCAACGGCCTCGACCCCGAGACGACTCTCGTGGTCGTCGTCTCCAAGACGTTCACGACGGCGGAGACGATGCTTAACGCGCGCACCGTGCGCCAGTGGATCATCGCCAGCCTCGGCAAGGACGCCGTCGCCAAGCACATGGTCGCCGTCAGCACCAACCTCAAGCTCGTCAGCGAGTTCGGGATCGACCCGGATAACGCCTTCGCGTTCTGGGACTGGGTCGGCGGGCGGTACTCCGTCTGCTCGGCGGTCGGCATGCTGCCGCTGTCTCTGCAGTACGGATTCGACACCATGAACAAGTTTTTGGAGGGGGCGTGGAACGTGGACGAGCACTTCGCCACCGCGCCGTTCGAGAAGAACCTGCCGGTGACGCTGGGCATGCTCAGCCTCTGGAACGTCTCCTTCCTGAACTGCCCGGCGAGGGCCATCCTGCCGTACACCCAGGCCCTCGCGAAGCTCGCGCCGCACATCCAACAGGTGGCGATGGAGTCCAACGGCAAGGGCGTGAGCATCGACGGGCAGCCCCTGGATTACGAGACGGGGGAGATCGACTTCGGCGAGCCGGGCACCAACGGCCAGCACAGCTTCTACCAGCTCATCCACCAGGGCCGCACGATCCCGTGCGACTTCATCGGCATCATCAAGTCGCAGCAGAGCGTGTACCTGAAGGGCGAGATCGTCTCCAACCACGACGAGCTCATGTGCAACTTCTTCGCGCAGGCGGATGCGCTCGCGGTGGGCAAGACGGACGTGCAGCTCCGCTCGGAGAACGTCCCGGACTCGCTCATCCCCCACAAGACGTTCACGGGGAACCGACCCAGCCTCTCGATCATGCTCCCCGCGCTGAACGCGTACACCACCGGTCAGCTCCTCGCCATCTACGAGCACCGCGTCGCGGTGCAGGGGTTCATCTGGGGCCTCAACTCGTTCGACCAGTGGGGCGTCGAGCTCGGGAAGGTGTTGGCGAGTAAGGTGCGGTCGAGCATGAACGAGAAGCGCACCAAGGGCGAGATGATGAGCGACTCGGACGGATTCAACCCGTCGACGACCGCCATGCTCAACAGGTACCTCGAGGGGAAGGCGCAGCTCAAGTACGATCAGCCGGAGGACGTCTTCCCGTGCGATCTCATCGACTCGGACGAGTGCAGGCCGCCCACCAGCTACGTGTGAGCGAAGCGCTCGACGAAAAGACGGAGACGATTTGGATTCGAGAAGACTTTCGGAGGAGGGCGTCCTTCGGGGATGGATCTCGGAGAGGATGACGACGAGTCCGCGAAGTCCGAGCGCGCGTCGGACTCGGGCTCGGCGACGGGGGGGGGAACGGGGGATAGGTGAGCGCGCGACCCGGGTGCCGGGGGAGCGGCGCGTGTACGATAGTGGTCGATTGAAGCTGACGTACGTTCTTTTGCACGAGCCTACGTGTTTTCGCGGTTTGGCCTTAGGGCTGATCGGTCGACATCCGGTCACCCTTGATGCAAACACTGCGCCCGCGTCCGGGTGAGAGTACTGCTGTGCGCCACGGTGTCAGATCGCGCTGGCCGGCGATGACGCGGATGCCTCGTCCGCGCCGCTCCCATCCCCGCTCGCGCGCCTCCCCCCGCCGCGCACGCGCCGCGCGCCTCCCCCCCCTCCCGCGGTTGGCGGCGCGCTCGATGTCGCTCGCGACCGCGACCCGCGCGCCCGCGCCCCTCGCCCGGGTCGGCGTCCGCGGCGCGCGCTCGTCCGCGCCGT